>Ga0206918_1229_pt1 | contig 9374 bp, 10 predicted proteins | sample Alteio_BWOrgHeat_69_FD_152950 | JGI IMG/M metagenome (GOLD analysis project Ga0206918, IMG submission 152950) | Enriched cells from forest soil in Barre Woods Harvard Forest LTER site, Petersham, Massachusetts, United States -... | ecosystem: Environmental > Terrestrial > Soil > Temperate forest > O... | reverse complement strand
AGGGCTTCTGCATAGATTGACGGCTCATACCCTAATTCCAATACACCGTCATCGCAGGCCAGTTCTCTTTCCTTTTCCAGTGCTTTATAAAACATTTGTGCAAACGGATTGAAAAAGAAAATAAACATCTGATCTTACTGGATCAGAAAAACATTCAGCCGGTCCTGAACAAACTTCATCTGGAAATGAAAGACCGGAGAAAAGAGATCGAAAGGATGCGAGGCCGCCTGAAGACTCCTTCAGCAGAAATTATCCATATATAAATGGCGGAATAATTAAATTTGTGGAATGGAATTTAATTACCGGGAATTATTGCCTGCAGATTTTGACCGAAACTCCAGGGTTTGGATTTACCAGTCCAACCGTATGTTCACACCGCATGAAGCCGTTCAGATAGAAGAATTATTGAATTCATTTATCGCTTCATGGAATTCTCACGGTATTCCGGTGCGGGGATTTGCAAAACTGTTTTATAATCAGTTCATCATTTTTGATGGCCGACGAACAGGAATCCCAGGTAAGTGGATGTAGTACGGATTCTTCGGTTCATCTGATCAGGGAAATTGAGAAAACATATACAGTCCGTTTGTTCGACAGGCAGGTGCTTGCTTTTTATGAAAATGACCAGGTGCAGTTGGTACCCCTTGCACAACTAAATTCGGGAGTTGCCGGGGGTACGATACAACCCGAAACCCTGTATTTCAATAATACAGTACTAACAAAAAATGAACTGGAAAATAACTGGATTATTCCGGTCGGCAAAAGCTGGCTGGCGTCCAGGTTTGCCATTCCGGGGCCAGTTGAAAGTTAATCTGCAAGCGGAAGTAGCTCACCTGGTAGAGCGACAGCTTCCCAAGCTGTAGGTAGCGGGTTCGAGTCCCGTCTTCCGCTCTTTACCTGTCATCCTGTCATTTATTCCTTTGTTTTGATTAATTTTGCTATCCCAAAGGAGTGAAATGGAATTGGAAACACTTAGTATCCGTCATGATGAGGCCAGGCAGGGTGAACCTTATGTTTCATCCCTGAATCCGGAATCCCCTTCCGGTCGTACTTTCTATATTGAAAGTTATGGCTGTGCGATGAACTTCGCAGACAGCGAGGTAGTAGCCGCCATCCTGCAGGGTGCTGGTTTCACCGGCACGAAGGATTTCACTAAAGCCGATCTGGTGCTGATTAATACCTGTTCAATCCGGGAAAAAGCCGAACAAACGGTTCGTAGTCGTTTGCACATCTTTCGCCAGGTTAAAAGATCAAAGCCCTCGATGTTAATTGCCGTATTGGGCTGTATGGCGGAACGGCTGAAATCGAAATTCCTGGATGAAGAAAAACTGGTCGATCTCGTGATTGGTCCGGATGCCTATCGAAGTCTCCCCCTGCTCATTGAGGAGGCAGACGAAGGTCAACAATCGGTAAACGTATTACTCAGCCGGGAAGAAACCTATGCAGACATAACCCCCATCCGGCTTAACAGCAATGGAGTGAATGCTTTTGTAAGTATCATGCGGGGTTGTAATAATATGTGTTCGTTCTGCGTGGTACCCTTTACCCGTGGAAGAGAAAGAAGCCGGGGTCCGGAATCTGTATTGGCAGAATGTCGCGATTTGTTTGAACGGGGTTTCCGCGAAGTGACCCTGCTGGGACAAAACGTAGACAGTTACCATTGGCATTCCGGAACAGATGGAGCACAGGCTATTAATTTTGCCCAACTGCTGGAGCAGGTAGCGAAAATATCCCCTCTTTTGCGGGTGCGATTTTCCACCTCCCATCCCAAAGACATTACGGACGAGGTTTTACACACCATCGCCCGCTACGAAAATATTTGTAATTACATCCACCTGCCAGTTCAGAGTGGCTCATCCCGTGTATTGCAACGAATGAACAGGACGTATACAAGGGAATGGTACCTGTCCCGGATATTTAAAATCAGAGAGTTGATACCGGACTGTGGCATTACTTCAGACATTATTGCCGGATTTTGTGGTGAAACGGAAGAAGATCACCAGCGCACGCTTTCCCTGATGCGCGAAAGCCGCTTTGATATGAGTTACATGTATTTTTATTCGGAGCGTCCGGGAACACTGGCTGCAAAGAGGTATCCGGATGATGTTCCGGAAATAGAAAAAAAGAGAAGGCTGGATGAAATAGTAAAATTGCAGAACCTGATTTCGCAGGAATCAAACCGAAGGGATCTCGGAATTGTTTCAAAAGTGCTTATTGAAGGAGACTCAAAAAAAAGTTCGGCGGACTGGATGGGTAGGAATAATCAAAACAAAGTTGTTGTTTTTCCAAAGAAAAACCATTTGCTTAAAAAAGGGGATTATGCCATGGTACGAATTGAGTCCTGCACTGGCGCAACGCTGATTGGGCAAATGATTTGATACATTGGAGAAGGGAAGATTGAAAATATCGAAAAATGGAACTTCAGGCTATAAAAAACAGATTTGGCATCATTGGAAATGCGCCAGAGCTCAATTTTGCGCTGAGCGTAGCTGTGCAGGTCGCTAATACTGATCTGACCGTTTTAATTTCCGGTGAAAGTGGTGTAGGAAAAGAAGCGTTCTCCCATATCATTCATTCACTTTCAGCAAGGAAACACAATCCGTTTATTGCGGTAAACTGTGGCGCTATACCGGAAGGAACCATCGATTCTGAATTGTTTGGCCACGAAAAAGGCTCTTTCACGGGTGCGGTGGATTCCCGTAAGGGCTATTTTGAAACGGTAAACGGGGGAACGATATTTCTGGATGAAATCGGAGAATTGCCCCTGGGAACGCAGGCCCGTTTATTAAGGGTGCTGGAAGCGGGGGAATTTATCCGGGTCGGCTCATCCAAAGTTCAGAAAACAGATGTGCGCGTAATCGCTGCTACCAATAAGGACCTGCTCCAACTAACTGAACGTGGAAAATTCCGCGAAGACTTGTATTACCGTTTAAGCACCGTTCCCATAAGAGTTCCCTCCCTCCGTGACCGTAAAGAAGACATTCCGTTATTGTTTAGAAAATTTGCCGTCGATTTTGCGGAACGTTATAAGACTTCTCCGGTTCAACTGGATGAAGATGCCAGAAATCTGTTAATTCAATACAGTTGGCCGGGAAATGTGCGCGAACTAAAGAATATTGCAGAACAGATCTCGGTGTTGTCGGAAGATAAAACCATAACGCATCCACAATTGCGCCGGTTCCTTCCGGAAAATCAGGGCAACAGACTGCCCATGGTTCTCCCGTCCGCCGGTCATCAGAATCCGAACGATTTTTCGAATGAAAGAGAGATTCTTTACAAATTATTCTTTGACATGAAGAAAGATGTGACAGAATTGAAAAAGATGTTTCTGGAAATCTTAAAAAATCCATCATTGGCCGCGGATAACCAGGAAGCTTTTGTTCGCGAATTGAAAGAATTAAAACCGCAGGAACATTTTACCGGAAATACCGGGTCTGGTTCCTATCCTTCCCAACCGGTGATGATTCATAACAACAGCAATGGAAACAGCGAAATCCACCAGCACGAGGAAGTTGAGGAATCACTGAGTATTATGGATAAAGAAAAAGAATTGATTGTTAAAGCCCTGAAGAAACACAAGGGAAAAAGAAAGGATGCCTCCTCGGATCTTGGCATCAGCGAAAGAACCTTGTACAGAAAACTAAAAGAATATGATATTAGTGAATAGATCAAAATCAATTGTTCGGCTTGCCAGGACCATTTGTTGTCTGATCGGCTTATGCCTGGCTTCCCAGTCTTGTAAAATATATTCATTTAAAGATGTCTCTATTCCGCCGGAAGTGAAGACCATACAGATTGGATTTATTGAAAACAGGGCCAGGTATGTGGATCCCCAGTTAAGTCCACAGCTCACCGACAAGTTCAAACAAAAGATCAGCAACCAGACCAAACTAACACAGGTGCAGGGCGACGCGGACTACGACGTTTCAGCATTTGTAGCGGAATACAATGTTACGACTGCAGGTGTTTCCAACCAGGCCGCTTCGATAAACCGGCTTACAGTAACAGTTCACCTGGCTTTGAAAAATCGCCTGAACGATCAGAAATTGGGAACACCGGATTTTGAAACAGATATTACCAGGAATTTTGATTTTCCTGCAACCTCTAATCTGACGGATGCGGAGGCAACGCTGACACCACAGATTATACAGCAAATGACGGATGATATGTTCAACCGTTTATTTTCTAACTGGTAATCCATATAACGATGAACAATGGCCTGCCTTCTCTTTTAGATGCCATTTTTGGAAAACAAAATCTGGATACCGTTTCTTTAGACGAGATCTATGAGCTGATCAGCGAATTTCCTTCATTTAATGCGGGTCACTTCCTTTTATCAAAAAAACTAAAGGAACAGCAGGAATCTGGTTATGAAAAAGAAACCATGCGAACTGCCTTATATTTCAATAATCCGTTCTGGCTGGAATCTGTATTAAATGAAGAAGGCCATTGGATATCGGGAAAGCCAGTCGAATCAAACAGACCGGAACCGACAGTTGATTTTTTGGCAAAGGAAGTCTTCGTTAATGATATTGAAACGCCTGTTGCAGTTTTACCTGTCGAAAATATTACTCCCGAACCCGAACCCCTGCAGGAAGAAGGTTCATCCGCAGTGCAAACCGGAGATGGCCAGCTTCCTCCCTTAGAAGGACCTGTTACATCCTTTGATGATTTAATTTCAAAATACCAAATCGGGTCTTTAACGACAAGTGAGGAATCTCAAGAAACAACTAGTGATGTATCTCACGAAACGATAAGTGAAGCATCTCACGAAACGATAAGTGAAGCATCTCACGAAACAGACACCGGAGAATCTTCCGGTGGATCACAACAGGGAACGGTAGCGCAGCACGCTGAGACCCCACTATCTTTTGACCATATTGAGGCACAAACAGAAAATCTTAAGGTAACAGACGAGGAATCAGAAGAAATTTCAGATGATTATGAAATCAGGGAAGAAGTAGTTAACGAATATGGCATTTTTGAAGAAGTAAAAGTAAAAAAGACAGACTTTGACCTGGACGTTTTCGACAGGCCCGTAGTCGATTTACCCGGAGAGAATAAAAACTCCGGTGATTCATCAACAGAAGAATCAACCTCAGTACAAAGTTCAGAGCCCGAACCTCCTTCGGGTAACGGGCAGGAGGAATTACCGGACAGCGCAGAGGGTCAGGCCATACAGGACGAATCGGACGCAGAGGCAGCCCGCGCGGACTATGAGGCATTTGACCCCCCCACGGATTATCAGCATCCGGAAGAAACTGACCAGTCACCGGATATCAATAGCGAAGAAGAAAGTATTTCAGAAATTTATTCCGTTCACGAGCTGAAGGAGGAATCAGTGGAAAATTCGCAATGGGAATCAGATCCCGGGGTGATTGATTTAACTACATCTCAGGGGCATAACGAAGATAACGGTCTGGTACCAGATCCCACAGTCGCTCAACAGGAACATCAAAAACCATTCACTCCTTTTGATCCGAATAAAGCAGAGTCAATCGTTTTTGCGCCTTATCACATGATAGATTATTTTGCTTCGCAGGGCATCAAGCTCAACCTGGAAGAAAACCCTGCGGACCCCTTAACCAGACAGTTAAAAAGTTTCACAGACTGGCTGAAAGTGATGAAAAAACTTCCATCACAATCCATTGCGGAAAAAACAGATGACCGGGAGGTTGACCGTATCCGCCATTTTGCCGCTCATTCCATAGATGAACGGGAAATTTTAACTGAATCCATGGCGGAAGTTCTTGCCAAGCAGGGTATGTATGAAAATGCCATCGCGCTTTTCCAGAAATTAAGTTTGATTTATCCCCCCAAAAGCGCTTATTTTGCGTCCAGAATCGAACAAATTAAAGCATCTTTACCATGATATTTTTTGTTATTATTTTGCTACTTGCCTGTGGTTTACTGGGTTTAATCGTACTCATTCAAAATCCAAAAGGCGGAGGACTTGCAGGTAACGTTGCTGGTTTCAGCAATCAGTTTATGGGCGTTAAACAAACGACTGATATCCTGGAAAAGGGTACCTGGATTCTTGCTACAACCGTGGTATTGCTTTGCATTTTTTCTACTATTTTTATTCCAAAAGCGTCTACAGGCAAGGTTAGGGACCTGAAGCCAACACCCACCAACACGATTCCGGGTGGTGTACCCCAACAGAAATAGATTATCAGGTGATATTTAAGACCCCGCATTCCAATGACGGGGTTTTTTGTTTATTTTGGTGACTAATCCAAATACACGTGAAGAAACTGTTTCTCCTGCTTTTCCTATTAATCATTCTAATTGCAGCCGTCACCGGATTTCTGATTCTAGGCCCGGCAACTTCTTTTGGTTCCGACCATTACGAACTATACATCCGTACAGGGATGAATTTTAATGAACTGGATTCGGTGATCAAAGAAGATAAGGTGCTTTCATACCCTTCAGTGTTCAACTGGCTCGCAAAACGTGTCTCTTATCCTTCAGCGATAAAAGCGGGGAAATTTGAAATTCACCGGGGAGCGAGTCTGTTGAATATTCTGAAAATGCTACGGAATGGCCGACAGGTTCCGGTGAACCTGGTAATTACTAAATTACGGACACGTGAAGATCTGGCATCGATGATCGGACGGAAATTTGAGTGTGATTCATCAGCTTTTATGCGCTTTATCAATAACAGGGATACCCTGAACGTTTATGGAGTTGATACAAACACATTGATGACCATAGTTTTTCCAGACACATACACTTATTACTGGAACACCACTCCATCCAGAATCATCAGAAAAATCGATGCCGCAGCGAATGCTTTCTGGACTCCGGAGCACCTGCGTCAGGCCGAAGCCCATCATCTTAACCGAATAACCGCTTATATACTGGCATCCATTGTGGAAGAAGAGACAACCCGCAAAGAAGACAAGCCGAAAATTGCCAGCGTTTATCTTAATCGTATAGCTACAGGAATGCGCCTATCGGCTGATCCGACGGTGAAATTTGCCCTTCGCCGTTTTGACCTGAAAAGAGTGTACGAAAAATATCTGCTGTTTGAATCGCCTTATAACACCTATCGCGTAACGGGCTTACCTCCGGGGCCGATTTGCACACCTTCCATGGAATCCATTGAATCCGTTCTTAATGCACCGGAAACCCGGTATTATTATTTCGTGGCCAAACCGGATTTTTCAGGATATTCCAATTTTTCAGAAACATTTTCAGAACATATGAAGAACGCAAGAGCGTATCAGAAAGCCCTCGATGAACAGATGCGGATTGGTCAGCAATCAAAAGAAACTCCATGACCAGTATTCAAAAATTTATCCGGTCTTCTTTACCTTACCGTTACGCATCTTCCAAAAGCAAGTCTATTTACCTTCCGGGGTTTCAGGGATTACCGTTGTTTGAAGTAGTCGTTTTTTTTAAAAGTCAGATTCGGAAAGTCGGCTTGAACGACCGGGCCCGCTCGATTGCGTTTAGCTTTTTGCTGGCCATTCCGGCTGCAACCATTTTTTTATGTACCCTGATCCCTTATCTTCCGGTTTCGAAAAAACTTACCAGCCAACTACTGCTGTTGACAAAAGAAATTACGCCAAACCAGAACACTTATGTGCTGGTTTCAAATTTTCTAACCGATTTTCTGACCAAACCACGCGGTGGTTTGCTGTCGGTCGGACTGGTAATTTCTTTGTATTATGCCTCCGATGCCATGATCGGTCTGATGCGGTCTTTTAACAAATCCCTTTCGCCCCACTCCCATTTTCCAAGAAATTTTTTTCACAACCGGCTGGTTGCGATTCAGCTGACCCTGGTCCTGATCATCCTGATAATCGGTAGCGGCATCATCCTGGTTACGCAGGATGAATTGCTTCGATATGTGTTCAGGGCATTGCATATACACAGGCAGTCGATGAAGTGGGTATTTAAAACCCTGCGCTGGGTAGTTATCATTCCGCTGTTTTATTTTGCGATCGCTTATATCTATAAACATGCACCCTCCATCCGCGAAAAATGGCGGTTATTTTCTCCGGGAACGCTCCTGGCTACCACGCTGATGATCTTGTTAACTTTTATTTTTTCTTTTTGGGTAAACAAATTCGGCACCTATAATAAAGTATATGGATCCATAGGTACCATTCTGATCCTGATGATTGTGGTTTATTTCAATGCCCTGATTCTGCTTATTGGATTTGAACTGAACGTAAGTATTCACTCCCTGAAAGAAAAAGCTAAACAAAGAATAAAATAAAAAATTAGTCCCAACCCATTTTGTCGGTTCATCCATTTGAACCGGGTAAATATTAAATAGTTGCAGATTTTTTTTCAAAAATAAAACAAATAGGAAAAGCTATACAAAGCAGGATTGGCGCATAGGATTTAAAAATCGTCCAGGCGTCCTGGTGAGCGGAAGTTAATCCACAGAGGGGCAATACGATGCCATTCATTACGATCCATACCGTACAGGAAAATAAAATCGTTTTAGCCACAACAAAGCCCGGTTTAAAAATCCGGAATAGAAACAACAGGTAAACCGATGTCCAGCATATGGCAATCAGGTAATGCATTGTCAGACCGGTTATCAGATAAACCGGTTCGCCGGAGAAGGCCTTCCGGCCAAACAATGCGCTCGCAATATACTTAAAGATGCCTGCAACAGTATGCAGACTTACCGGTTTTGCATAGAGCGCGATCGCCGCGGCTGCGTCGAGTGTTCCTGCAATAAGAGCCACGGGTAATATTGTTTTGATTCGTTGCATTATTATTGGGTATTGTATTGCCATTCCTGTAACAACCTGCCGTATTCCGGACCTTCCAGGCTGACCTGATCATAATGACCCGCAGCATTTTTCTGGCGAAATGCTTCATAGAGGCTTACTGCACAGGCTACAGAAATATTGAGGGAACGGATCATACCCATCTGGGGGATTACAAAATTACCGTCAGCAAAGCCCCGGATTTCATCACTCACCCCATCGTGTTCATTTCCAAATACCAGGGCTACCGGCATAGTGAAATTAATCGAGTACAGAGAAATGGCTGATGATGAAAGATGGGTAGTGAGTATCAGCGGGTATTTTTTTCTCAGCGCTGTAAAACATTCGATGGCGGCAGTATATTGATGTATGGTCAGCCATTTGGATGCACTGCTGCTGCTCCGGGCACCCCATTTTTTATGTTTGTTTATTTTGGTATTCAGCACATACATCTCCTGGATGCCGACTGCATCACAGGTACGCATAACCGCAGATATATTGTGGGGATCAAATACGTTTTCCAGAACAACTGTCAGGTTGTTTTGTCGTTTGTCCAATACATTTTTAAGACGTTCTTCCCTTTCCGGAGTCATATGATTTTGGTTCCCGTTGTTTTTTTGCATTTGCCGAATGTAAAAATAT
>Ga0206918_1227_pt1 | contig 9464 bp, 10 predicted proteins | sample Alteio_BWOrgHeat_69_FD_152950 | JGI IMG/M metagenome (GOLD analysis project Ga0206918, IMG submission 152950) | Enriched cells from forest soil in Barre Woods Harvard Forest LTER site, Petersham, Massachusetts, United States -... | ecosystem: Environmental > Terrestrial > Soil > Temperate forest > O... | reverse complement strand
TGTGGAATTGCGGAAAGCAAAGGGAATCACTCAGCAGGAGCTGGCGGAACGGCTTGGGACTAAGAATACCCAAGTGAGAAGGATTGAGAGGGGGACGGTGAACAGCACAATCAATATGCTACGGAAAATTGCTGTAGAATTAGAAATTCCCATTTCCGATCTCGTTAATTTTGAATAGAAAAAATGCAAGATTTTTACTGAAACCTTCGAAAGAAAGCCTATAATAGATTGTTATTTATTCCAAAAGGAATCGTTCCGTTTCTTCAAGAAGGTCATTATATCTTGTTAAAATCGGAGTTATATCATTCTGCTCAATCAAAAATAACAACCTGGGTCTATCAATTAATATCACGTCCTCAATAGCTGTTTTCTGAAGCCACTCCTTATTTATCCTTCTAAAGGAACGTGGTAGAAAATGAATGTGGTGAACGGGTTGGTTGATATCAAAATAATTTCTCCACCTTGCCAATGATGTTTCATGTTGCTTATCCACCCAATTGCTTCCGCAAGCACATTGTCCAAAAAATAAGGGTTGATGATTTAGTTGATCTGGAAATGCCGCCCATGCGACCCAATCCAGCCCTGCATCACCCGTTGGACTAAGTTCATCTGGGTCTTCGATTGCATTCGTTGTATCCAATCCAATATCATTTGCCAAAGCTCGAATCCTTGTTTGTAAATTACCAGCATAATCAGTTCTCATAATTGTTCCTGCTCCTGAACCAAAAAATTTTACAGTTGCATTGTTTGATACTAATCTACTGAATGGACCTTCGCAAAGTGCTTCAAAATGGTGTCCTAACCTATTTATATTTGCAGCATCGTATATCCTTAAATCCGAAGACATTAACAAAATAATGTAAGCCTTCTGAATATTTGTGGGTTGAGATTGGAGGGATATAATATTGTTTTGAACTCGAAACGGATAATGCAGCCCGTATACATTTTGCCGTTTACTTATGAAATTGAAAAGTGTAATTAACTTACTATTTATTGCATCTAAATTTTCATTCTCAGTATCATCTTCCTCCACTTCGTTAACTACCTGACGAGCCACAGCAACAGGAACTGTTCTCAGGAAATCATAATTGAAATTTAATGAACTCTCAATTTCCTCCGAGGTTTTCGTCCTATCATCAACTAGCCAGTCCTTAAAATCTTCTAGGGACAATTGTCCACCATCGCTGAATAAGCATATTCTTTCAGCAAAATCAGCCCATAAATTTATGTCCCCCCTTTGTGGCCAAGGAAACCGTGATGAATCAAATAATGGCATAAGCTTAAGCGGATTGTGTTTTTGACTTACTGATAATCATAGCATTCTGAATCGTCTCAGCACTTCTCATAATCTCTTCCGCTAATTTTATGTCAGGCGTAGATGGTGAGGTAATCCTATGTACCAACCTCTGAGCCTCTATTATTGACGCTCTTGCAGCAAAAAGATATTCTCTCAAGTTTTCATCTACAAGAGAAGTAAACTCCACAGCTTCGTGCAAACTAGCCTTTCGTTCTATAAATGCCTCTTTTGCTTGTGGAGTAGCGAGAACCTTATTTAACAACTTCAAATTTCTTGACTCACCGACTTTAGTAATCCCTTCTTCATTAACTTCATAAAGCCATTTAAAAACATTAATAAATTCCGATTCATGAAGAGCAGAAAGAGGGTTTTGAGCATTCTTATCAATATTCATATACTCCTCAATAGCGCTCTGTTGAGTTGCAGCATCATTTATTAATGACAAATCAAAGTTTTCTTCATTCAAGTAATCTAAGCCATAAAAAGCATTGTCCCTTATCTTTAAATAAAGCTGATATCCTATTATCAATCTTCTTACATAAACTGATTTACTTCCAATTTCTTTTGCTAATAGTCTATACACATCTGGAGTATAGTCCATCGTTGAAAAAAGGGAATGTAAGTATCTAGCTTTAGCAATAACAGGCCATTGCTTAACCCCTGTTACGTGGCGATATCCTAGGTAGTTTTCTACTTCCTTCCTGTCTGTTACAACGTATACTGGAAGTTCTTGGGGCATGTGTCCATTATTGGCTATTTCCTCGGACAACTCCCTTACAGTAGTACTTTTATATTCTGCAATTCCTGGATTGGATAATAATTTAATTGCAGCTAAACGCCTGTTTCCTTCTACGATAATATAATGTCCCCTATTAGCTTCATCTTCGATTGCGATAAGAGATTCTCCTCCAAAGAATCCATTTTCAACAATTGAAGCCATAAGGTCTGTTAAAGTTGCGTCAGTGAGCATCCAATTCAGAACTTCTTCTTCTGAGGCATTTTTTAATCTATCAGGTAGTCTAGGGTTGAGGGGGTCCAACTTTAGTACTCCAATATCTAAATGTTCAAGCCTGTTACTCATAATGATTTGAATTTTTTTCTTAAAATACTGAATTAAAGGTAATTAAATGCCATATAAAAACGAACCTGGTATTGAAAAATGTTAACAAGTCATTCTTAAAAGGATGAAAGTGAGTACAATGTACTCTAATTCTTGGTTGGTGTTTTTACAGCAGGAATCTCAAGTCCTTGGCTGAAAAACATAACCTCTTTACCTTGGCTTGCGCTTGCAGCACTGTAACTCAAATTGTACTCTAGTTTGTTATATCCTTTGTATAGAGATTTAATTTCTGGGGTGCTGTCATATGAGACAATCCAGTTACGAGAATTCAGTTTTGCGATTTTTTTGGCTATGATCTCGTGATCTTCATGCTTATAGTGATTTACGTATAGTTCTCTACCTTTGACATAGTACGGTGGGTCAAAGTAAAAAAGAGTTTTAGCTGTAATATCCTTTTTTACCTTGTCAAGAAGGACACATGCATCCAGATTAAATAATTTTATCCTGTCCTGGTAGTCTGCAATCCGCTCTATACGTCCAATCAAATTCATTTTGTTAAACCTAGCATCAATTTTCCATTCGCCTGTTTGCTTTGTACCTCCGATTATTCCACCTTTGATAATGCCAGAGCGGTTGGCCCTGTTCAGGTAAAATGTCGAAAATCCAAGCTCCAAATTGGAAACCTTCTGTTTATTATTTTGAATTTCTTTCTGCAGCTTCCAGTGTTTTCTGTTAACAGGAGTGTCGGTAATTAGTTTGCAAAGTTCATCGGTTTCGTTAATCACAGAATTCCAGAAGGAATAAATCGAGCGATCTAGGTCGTTAATAATGACCTTGCTGGCATATTCATTAATAAGTAGCGATAACGCAACTGAGGCTCCGCCTGCATATGGTTCTATATAACAACCATCCTGGAGCCCGTTCTTTTCGAAGACTTTATGAATAAAGCCTGCAATCTTACCCTTTCCACCAGGATACCGTAACGGGGAATGAAAATCCATAAGTTCTTAAATTGATTCGAGTACTTTCTCAAGGAATAATTCCATGTTGTTCCAAGTGTTTTTCAGGTTCCTTTCGGAAGGGAAAATGTGCCTGTTGTGAACATATGCGTTAAACGTATTCATATTGAGGAAGCTATTAGGATCACCTACTGCAGTACGAATTGGCTTAAGCTGTTTCTCATTTAAAACACTGTTGCTCTCAAGGTAAGTAGCGACCTCACGCACTTTTTTATATAATTCTTGATGTGTTTGAATCGAAGTGATTCCCTTTTCCTGAATGAAAGCATCCACGCCAAGTTCAACAAGGACACGGAAGGTAACAGAGGCAGAGTTTTCATATTCTGCTATTTCAAGATTTTTAAGTTCAAGGTAAATATCATTTATCCGTTTATCGGTAATTCTCACAATGAATTCCCTGGGAATTAATGTTTTTCTGGCTGTGGATAAAGGATTTGATTTCTTTTTTGCTTTCGCAGCTAAGGGCTGAGCTGACGATGGTTTTGCCAACGGCCAAGCAGTGCTCGCTTTTTTCTTATCGGGGATTTGGGTCTTAGCAAAACTTTCGATATATTTTAGACGATCTTCCTTATAGTAAATATCGTTTACAGTAAAATCCTTTTTAAGTAAATCTGTTATTACTTTGGTAAGCGGTTTAATTGTTTCGGTGGGATCATAATTGCTTTTCAGGATTCCATCGTCCTGTGATAGCCCAACAAATTCTCTGAAAGACGGATCACCTAAAAGACGGCCTAAACTAGTTGCTGGAACGTCCTTCAATTGGGTTTTCAAATCTTTGTCAAAATCTGGTGATTTACGAAGGTAATCAATGAGTTGAATTGCACTGTTGGGAGCTTTCCCCTCTGTTTTTGCAAGATAACGAGCTTGTTGTTGGGTGTCCCATTCTACAACACCCACGCCTCCATTTTGGCCTGTATGTTTAAGTTCTATCCATTTAATAGCTTCTTTGGGATCATCAAAAATAACCGAGGGTACATTTTTAATGGCCCTTTTTTTGAACGCTTCAGATAGTTTTTTTATTTTTTTAATGAGTACTTTGTATTTGGGATCAATAAGGGATGGAGCAGCTAAAATTTTCAATGCCGTAATACGCCTGTTACCTTCCATAACCTCGTAGCGACCTGCTTCTCTTTCGCTGGGAGTAACGATTGCCAATTCGGATGGGTTCAGCCCATGCTTAACGATATGTTCTGCTAGGCGATAAAGCTTATCTCCTTGGTCCTCAATCATCTTCTGGACAACATCCCGTTGGTTTTCACCCAAGTCAAACCGAGGATTTTCAATATTTAAAAGTAAAAGTGAAAGTTTAATACTCTCAGTTACAGGCTTTTTCATAAAAAAGTAGCTATGGAAGCATAAAAATAGGTAAAATCACTATCATATCAACAAGCAATGATTTTATTCCCGTAGTCAGCCAGGTAGGTGACTGCTGCCATTTTGAATAGCCTAATTCTTGCCGAAGTGCTACCAAGGAGGAGTATTTTGGCATCGGGATACTTTTCCGAAAAGTCTCGGATTTTCGCCAGCACAAATTCCAAAATTCGCTTCGAATCACTGTTATTTGTGATAGCCATGTAGCTTGCGGTGCCATCATCCTTCAGGACCCCGTATCCAACTTCCCATAGGTTGTCTCTATACCACCGAAATTCAAGGACCAAAGGAATTACTCCCCTTGGCCCTGTACTGTTGAAATAATACTTGATCGAAGTCTCGGTCTCATCCATTCAAATACCCTTCTTGAATTCATATATGGCATTGTTGAGCGATATATTATACTTCCCATCAGGTCGCAGGATGAATTTTCCGTATGTACCTTTTCCTCCCAGATGGAACAAGGGATTATCATTTCTCCCTGTTGCACTTGCATGGTCGTAGTTCTGAGTATGTATATTTCCTGCGTTATCAACGCCAAGGAAGACATTACCATCCTCAGAAGCTACATACCCACCAGCATAATCCTGAATATTCTTGGTATTGTAATACAACGGTTTTCCCAGATAAAAATACTTTCCGACCATGGCTTTTTCAATACCTACGTACTTTTCAGGAATAAATTTTCCGCCTTCCGTTAAACCTGTCAGATGTATCCTGGAATTCTCTGGAAACTTCCCAATTGAAATATATTCTGGCCTGCTCGTATTCTCACCAGAGATGTATAATCCGCAGTATTTATCCATCAGTGTATCCAGCGCCTGATCTCCGTCATTAGGAGCGGATGCCGAACCTGATTTTCCACTGTCTGTCTTGGCTCCCCCACAAAATGAGAAGAGGAGCGATACGGTTAGGAAGCCCGCTGCCACAGCGATTTTTCGCCAATTACCAATTTTGATTCTGTTTGTTTTCATGTCTGAGTTGTTTTTGAGTTAAAATGTGTGAAAGAACGTCAGGTTATTCCCTGTCTGGTCCAAAATCAGGGCTCCGTTTATGTAAATCCTGATCTCAACGCTGTACTGATTGAGCGGAGCAGGATTATCCAAGATGCTCTCGCTGTTGGTCTTCCTTCCTTCAAACATCACCGCATCACCACTGACCACTGGAAGGGCTGTTGAATCGTATGTGGTAAACGGACCAGACCAGGGACCACCATCGACCTTATTGTAACTGAAATATGTGGTGACAACCGTGGAAGTTGAGGTATTCGGAGGTGATGTGACCTTCGCTGCTCTCATCACACAGGGTTCGGAGGAGTTATTGTCTGTAGTTTTAAACACCACTCCTGTCCATGTGGACGATGCAGAAGAAGTCTGATTCTTTGCAGGAATAATTGGGTCCTTCTTGCAAGCCAACAGGAGAGAGGCGGATATTCCTAGAGGAATCAGGAAAAGAAGTTTGAAGACTTTCATTGATCTGTCGTTTTGGGGGTTATAAAGCAAAGATAATCAATCTCGTCATATATGACGAGATGGTTCCATAATCTACCTTGACATTTGAGCATGTCAAAAGAGAAGGATATACTTGTCAGGGTGGGGGACTATATTGGGAAGAGGGCGAAGGTGAAATTCAAATCCAATGTGGAGTTTGCCAACACCTGTGATATCAATGAAAGTACCGTTCGAAGGATTCTGCAGGGCAAGCAAAACATCTCTTTGAAGGTGTTAAAGCGCATCTGCGAAGCTCTGGATGTGAAGATGTCGGACCTGTTAAAGGAAACAGGATTCTAAAGCAACAAATAACTGATAATCAGATAATTGAAAAGGTGTCCATTTGGACACTTTTTCGTTTAAAGACTTTCGTAACTAAGGAATTAGTCACTTTATTTTCCGCAAACAGCGCACTTAGCACCCAGAGTAGGTCCTAAACTCTTGTTCAACAGATCACCGAAAATCCTTTGTTCATTCAAAGTCTTAGCGTTATACTCCTTAATCGCTTTTTCAATTTCTACCTTTTCAGTTGAATTCAATTCAAGAAAAGCCTTGAAAACTAGTTTTGTTTTATCGTTCATGTTTTTTGTTTTTTGAATTTACCGCAAACACCACATTCTGTTGGTTCCATATCTGTTGGGATTTTCCCACAAGTAGCACAAGGCTTTTGATGCTCTCTTAATGAATATCGCATCCCCATCCTAAGTTCCCATTCTTTAATTCCATGCTTCGCATCTTGTCTGCTTCTGCTACCATACTCAGTATTTATTATTTCAAACTGCTTATCCAATTCTGTATAACTTACAGGGGGCAATTTGTACAACTTTTTGAACCTGTCGTAAATGTTATTGTAATCCTGAGATGCTTCGTAAGAATAAGCCAGTTCAGTATCCCATTCATAAATGATTGCAATTATTGAAACTGTAAATTGAATAACAAGAAGAGGAGCTGATAAAATTAATGCGTACTTCAAGATCGAATTGTCATACCCATATCCAACAGCAGTTGCGCCAACTGTGGCTGGAATTGCAATACCAAAAACCTGAAGCAACTTAACTCGTTTTCTAAACCTTTGAGCCCGCTTGTCAAACAAATAACTATAGCCAAAGCAATGAAATGAATTGTCCGAACTCTCCAGAATTATTTTGTCACGTAAATCCGCTTCAGTCATTTGTACAAATGTACCCTAAGTTCGCACCTTATTAACTTTTATATCAGAATTATTAAAATAAATGGATATTTCGATTACCTTTAGGATATGAAAAGGAGAAAAAAATCTAAACTGGATGCCATTCTTCCAGTTGTTGGCTTTTTCTGTCTAGCAATTCTAGCTGGGGTATTGATTGCTAAGGTTTCTGAATCGAAAAACGAGAATCGTTAATACTTCAAAAAGAAGATATTGGTTAGCATAGCTGAAATGTTATGCCAGGCTTTTATTTTATTAAATATCGTATTGACTTGTAAATCTTCTCCAAAACCCGAAAAAATAGCTGATTTTAATGCAGTAAAACAGAAGCGCCTCCCAACCAGGAGGCGCTTCTTGTTATGGTTTCAAGCAATTGGTGTGTTTGCTACATAATTCCCGGTCACCCGGAAGGTTTTTTTTGAAGCAGCGTCCTGCCTAAGCAATTATGGAATCATCACATTCAGCACAGGGCTCCAGTTGCCCTCCACCGAATTCTGCACCACAGCCACACGGAAGTAGTAACGGGTACCGGAGGTTAAGCCGGTTTTGGTATACTTCACTTTGTTGTCGGTAGCAATGACCGTCCACAAGGCGGCGTTTGTCGGGTCGGTGGACATCTGGTAAATGTACACCCCTCGCACTGCTGCCTTGGTGTTTAACACCACCGTTCCGGAAGTTTTTCCCAAAACCGCACTGAAGGATTTGGGTTTTTGAACCGACGGTTTTTTTACATCCATGCCTGCCTGGTCTATGATGTTTTCGGCGTTCGCAGGATCTGCGTTGGCGATGGTTTCCACGTAAACGGCCAGCAGTTTGAGCGATGTGGTGAGTTTTTTAAGTTCAGCGTGCATAATGCCTACCGAACCTCTCACCCGCGTCAGCGACGTGTCGTAATCCTTTTGGACTGTCAGGGCCTGGGCGGTAATGGAGGCCAGGTCGGGACTGGGGTTAGGGAAATGAACATTACCGGTCATGCAGGCCACGTAATGATTCGAATGGGCGACAACCTGAGGGGGAGTGAGCCCGTTAAGATTCAAAGCCGCAAGTTTCTTTTTAACTACTGTTTTCGTACTCATGTTAAGTTGTGTTGTGTTCCGGCAAGACACGTCAGAGACGTGTTTGTTTTCCTGCCGGAACCTGTTTTCGATTTTCCTTTCCGATTTTCGGAAGCGGTATTGTGCAAACAGGAATATGCATCTTCCTGAGAATTCCTTTTTCCTGATCCCGGCCTCCGGATGCCGGATGGGAAGAAGGCGTTTCTATACGGCAGAACAATCGAGAGTGGCATTCCGCTTCAACGTACAGGCAGATTTTTTAAAAATTACGTCTTTGTACTTAAGTATTATTCGCAAAACACTATATAAGTAATATGATATCTAACGAAAAATTGATACTGTCATTTTGGCGAAATTGGCGCGAAATTAAAAGAACACTTAATTTACCTCAGAAAATGGATTAGATTCATACCAGTGAGGTGGAGTTGACGCTGGACAATGTATAGTTGTAGTCGAGGATGTATAGTTGACGTTGGACAATGTATAGTTGTAAGTGGAGGATGTCCAGTTGACGTTGGACAATGTATAGTTGTAAGTGGAGGATGTATAGTTGACGCTGGACAATGTATAGTTGTAAGTGGAGGATGTCCAGTTGACGTTGGACAATGTATAGGTGTAAGTGGAGGATGTATAGTTGACGATGGACAATGTATAGTTACAAGTGGAGGATGTCCAGTTGACGTTGGACAATGTATAGTTGTAATTGGAGGATGTCCAGTTGACGTTGGACAATGTATAGTTACAAGTGGAGGACATACAGTTGAAAAAAGATAACATCAAATCAACGTTACCGGGAATTATTGGTTATTCTGCCATGAAAATGCAATGAGTTGATTGTTAGTAGTCTGTGAAGCTATTATGGATCTGATAAATTCAGATACATCAAGCCCGAGTCATGCATGGAAAGTCCCAAGTATTTATTAGTTTTAGCAGCATTTTTTAGCATCTTTATTAACATACCTAAACAACCCAAATGAAAAAGAAAA
>Ga0206918_1226_pt1 | contig 9531 bp, 13 predicted proteins | sample Alteio_BWOrgHeat_69_FD_152950 | JGI IMG/M metagenome (GOLD analysis project Ga0206918, IMG submission 152950) | Enriched cells from forest soil in Barre Woods Harvard Forest LTER site, Petersham, Massachusetts, United States -... | ecosystem: Environmental > Terrestrial > Soil > Temperate forest > O... | reverse complement strand
ACCATTGTTGCTGACGGCTGTCAAGCGCTGCGATTTTTGCATAAATAGCCGCTCGTTCTGCCGTATTCTGGTTTTTTTGCGTAAGAGAAATCACTGACTGGAGATCTGCTTTTGCTTCTGTATTCATACCCAGTCCGGCTTCAGCGCTGGCTTTTTCAAACAAATTATAAATGCTGGTTTTGTCAAGTTTCAAACCTTCCCCGGCTGCCGAAAGCGCATCCTGGTATTGATGTAAACCATTGAGCGCTCCGGCCTTTCCGGCATATGCCGGTATTTTTGCATCATATGCATCACATTTTTTCAGAATTTCATTGAAATTGGCCAGTGCACTGGAATAATCACCCGCCTTGTTCTGATCGTTTGAAGATTTAATCAGATTGTAACAGCTGTTCGATGTAGTTACCAATCCGCTTTTACAACATACAAATAATACGATACAAAAAACCCAACAAAGGGCATGTAATTTTTTCATCACTACGTCAGTTATTTTAAGATTACTTATCGTTAGCAATTGCTATGCCAGTAAAGCCCAAAACATATAGCGCAAAGCTTAAAGCTTTTCCTCGAACACTTACTGCCAACTGCCAACTGCCTTCTGTCAACCAAATAAAATTCGTAATTATACCAAAATATTATACAGCATGAAAATTAGCCTGTTTCATTGTATGATCATGTTTGTCAATGTGGCAACTTATGCTCAGCAAAATTTTCAACTTCATTCTCCGGATAATAAAATTCTAATTGAAATAATAACAAATCCCGGTCTCGCATATACCGTTTTTGCAGATGGAAAAAAGGTTGTGAACGAATCGGTTGTTGATATGACTCTGTCTCACGGACAGTCCCTGACACTTGATAAAAAAATTCTGAAAACGAATGAACGTTTGGTGCGGGAAACCATTATTGCGCAGATACAGATATTTTTCATACCAGTTTTGAAGAATTATATCCATACAAAAAAATGGATAGTTTAACCGTGAGTGGCTGGATGGAACCTGGGGTCAGGGAAATAACCGGTATATCGCAGGCATGGCTTCACAACAAGGATACGATTGTCATATTGATTTTTCTTTTCTTCCGCAGGCATCTTATAAAGCAACAATTTGCCGCGACGGTATCAATGCCGACCGGAACGCCATGGACTATGTTATTGAAGAAAAAGAAATCACGCGGAGAGGGAATGCGAATCTGCAAATGGCGCCGGGCGGTGGCTTTATCATCAGGCTACTGAAAGAATAGATGCTTATTTTAATTCAGCTCTTCCGCCAGTTTGCCTTCCTGTTTGGCTTCCCACAATTTTTTCATCGGCTTTGTCATTTTTATATTATTTGCCGGATCGTTGCAATAATTCAGAACGGTAGTCATGGCATTTACGCCAACTGCTTTCGTGTCTTTTGATAAATCAGGGTTCTCAAGTGAAAACTTCACCATTGCGGCTACATACACGCCCAGAAGATTTGCATCGTCCTTTAGAACCTTGGTTGAGGATTCGCCAAATGTAAAATTATAGTCAGGCGTTCCTGTCATCCATTTTAAGATAAAAGAAACGCATAACAAACGGGCATTATCTTCCTTGCTGAAAGGAGTTGTCAATATATAAACGGAAGCTTGTAGAACGGCGGGTTCGGCTTTCTTGTAATCCGTGGCCTGGGTCAAAGGGATATCTGAAAAAACCGGAAGTGATTGTGAAAGAACGGGCCGGCTGATTGTAACCAGCAAAAAAACGATGAGATATTTTATCGGTGAATTCCGCAATAAAAGGCCATTAGAAAGCTTTTCAATCATCATGTTGTTTGATTTGGGTATTCTAAATGTAATCATAGATTTAGATAAAAGGAAATCCCTGGTGCATAAGTAAAAACCATTAGAAGCCTGTTGGCCGAAACCTGTTCATGTTTAATTTTGTAAAACAAATCACGATCAATGCCAACAAAAAGTCTCCTTCACTATACGATCATCAAACATATTATTGATGAAGGATTTGCTCCCGGTTTAAAAACTTTATCGCAATTGTTAGACAGCGATGCGTCAAAAATAAAAAGGACATTGTATGAATTGCAGGATTATCATGGTGTTGTATTGCATCCTGATAAACCGTCCGTTTGGGTGATTCATCCTTTTTCACTGGCACCGACAAATTTTCTGGTACGATCGACAAGAGGAATCTGGTGGGGAAACTGTGCATGGTGCTCGCTGGGTGTGGCGGCATTGCTCAATGAAGACCTGACTATCACGACCCGGTTGGGTGCATATGATGAGCAAATAGTTATTCATATAAATAACGGTGAATTGTCAGACAAAAACTTGCTGGTTCATTTTCCCGTGCCCATGGCGAATGCCTGGGACAATGTAATCTATACCTGCAGTACGATGCTGGTATTTAAAAATGAAGAGCAAATTACCGAATGGTCCAATCGTCACAATATACCGAAAGGCGATATACAGCCATTGGACAATGTGTGGAGGTTTTCAAAAAAATGGTATGGCAATCATCTGAATCCTGAATGGCAAAAATGGACGATGGATGAGGCCAGAAATATTTTCAGGGAATTTAATCTGACTGGTAAAATCTGGGAACTTGAAAAATCAGAAGAACGATTCTAACAAAACTTTTGTTTTTTGTCGACCTTTAGCCTTAGCCTTTAGCCTTAACCTTTGGCCTTCAGCCTTCAGCCTTACGCTTTAAGCTTATGAAAGCAATCATATTAAAACAATTCGGAGGGGTCGAAAATCTGTCGATGACAGAACTCCCGGTTCCCGAAATATCGAAAGATGAAGTGCTGGTAAAGATAAAAGCCATCAGCATTAATCCGATAGACGTGAAAACGAGAACCGGCAAAGGAGTGTCTGCCGTATTAAAGAATGATAATCCGATGATTTTGGGTTGGGATCTTTCCGGAACGACTGAATCAGCAGGAGATGCTGTGAGAAATTTTAAAACAGGCGATGAAGTATTTGCAATGTCCCGGTTTCCACAGCCCGGCAAAGCATATGCTGAATATGCAGCTGTACCCGCAGCAGAACTTGCACCAAAACCTTCTAACATCACGCACGAAGAAGCTGCTGCGGCATCTCTCGCTGCGCTTACGGCCTGGCAGTCGCTGACGATTCATTATAAGCTAAACCCCGGCGATCGGGTACTGATACACGCTGCCTCGGGTGGAGTAGGACATTACGCAGTACAAATGGCTAAACAACTCGGGGCTTATGTGATCGCTACATCATCCGCTGCCAATAAGGATTTTGTAATGTCCCTGGGTGCAGATGAGCATATTGATTACAAGGCAAGGCCATTTGAATCTGTTGTAAAAAATATAGATTATGTTCTGGATGGGATTGGTGGCGAATACATCGACCGCTCATTAAAGACAATGAGAAAAGGCGGAACAATCATCAGTATTGTTTCCGGTCTGAATGAGTCAGTGAAAGAAAAAGCCGAAGCACGGGGCATGCAGGGATTCACCATGCGTGTGATACCAGACGCAGTGAATATCCAGGAAATAGCGGACCTGTTGGAAAGAAAATTAATCGTATCACGTCTGCAAAAAATATTTTCATTCGATCAGATGGCCGAAGCCCATTTGCAGATGGAAAGCGGACGAACTGTCGGAAAGATTTCCCTGACGGTTTAATTTATAGCTCCTGATAGTTGGCAGTTGGCGGTTGGCAGTTGGCAGTTGGCAGTTGGCGGTTGGCAGTTGGCAGTTGGCGGTAAGGCTTTACGCATTAATCTTCCTATCCGCCCCAGTAAATTCCAGCATCCATCCCGGATATTCAGGAGGCAGTGCACTGGCCTTGTCCAGCTGTTCCAGTTCTTCGTTGGTGAATCGCAGATCGACGCACTTCAGATTGTCGTCCAGCTGATCCGGTTTATTGGCGCCGATGATAATAGAAGTAACCGCAGGTTGTTGTAATAACCAGGCTTGCGCAAGCCCTGCTACAGAAGCGTTCTTTGCCTTTGCCATAGGTTGCAACAGATCGATGATATCGTATGCGCGTTCTTTATTGATCGGCGGAAAATCAAAATTTGCGCGCCTGCCATCACCTTCATTTTCTTTATTACGACTATATTTCCCACTCAATAATCCACCTGCTAACGGAGACCATACCAGCAGTCCCAGTTTTTCGTGCCGGATCAATGGGATGAGCTCTCTTTCCAAATCCCTTCCGGCAATGGTATAGTAAGCCTGGAGGGAAACGAATTTTGAGATGTCATGATAATGACTGTAATCCAGCGCCTTCATCAGTTGCCATGCAGCCAGATTGCTGGCCCCGATATAACGCACTTTACCTGATAGTACAAGATGATCAAGAGCAGAAAGTGTTTCTGCGAAGGGAGTTAACGGATCATAACTATGGATCTGATAGAGATCGATATAATCAAGCTGTAGCCTTCGCAGACTCGCTTCAACCTGTTGAATGATGTGTTTCCTTGTCAGGCCGCTGTCATTCGGACCATCACCCATTTTTCCGCGGACCTTTGTGGCGATGATCAGGTCATCCCGGTGGAGACCAAGATTGCGGATCGACTGACCTGTAAGTTCTTCACTCCATCCTTCAGAATAAACATTGGCCGTATCTATGAAGTTGATGCCTCCGTCTATCGCTTTCTTCACCAACTGATCCACCTGCGACTGTCCGAGGGTTCCAATGACCAGGAACCTTCCCTTTCCGCCAAAAGTCATTGTTCCCATACAAAGTTCCGAAACCTTCAGGCCGGTATTTCCTAGAAGATTGTATTTCATAATTCATCAGTGTTTTGACAGAATTACAATACTTTTAAAAAATAGTTCAAAATAGCCTAACGCCTATCTGCCAACTGCCAACCGCCAACTGCCAACCGCCAACGATTAACCGTCAACCGTCAACCGTTAACCAAATCATTTTTCCAAAACATTCTTCAAATTCCCCAGACTCTCCGCCATATCTTTTCCCAGCATGCCCGGAAGGAACAGATTCATCAGATTCATGGGATATTTATTCTGACCGACCATCTTCCAAATAACACGGGTCTGGCCCGGGGTAACAGCGATCGTGGTCATAGAAACACGCGCCGTATTTTTAAAAGGTTTTTCAAAACGCACCGTAGAATCAATATTGGTCCCCGCATCCATTTTTGTAATCTCCTGTTCGCCCTTCCCAACATTCTTCACCTGGCTATCCCAGTATGATATAAAACCCGTTGTTCCATCCACGCCTTTGGAAGTTCTTTTTACATTCGGATCCATCATAACCCATTTATTATAATAAATCTGGTTGCCCAATAGTTTTACGAAATCAAAAACGGACAGATTCGATCGCTGAATCAACACCTCTTTTTCAACCACATATTGGTTATTAACAAACAGGGGGAAGACCAGAAATAAAAGGATTAAAAGGACGACAATAATTCCGATGACGGTTAACATACAATCATTTTTTGGATCCAAAAATAATGTCTATTGGAAATACGGTATAATATTACTAAATAATTTAGTATCACCCAAATGATAAAATTCTGTCAATGATAGGATGGCTGAAGGACCGGGTACACAATTTGCAAATTCATCGGTATGTCAAAAATCTATTTATGCGCATGTGCACTGCTGATGTTTACCTCGAAAACATTTTGCCAGAAAACGCCCGCCGAATTCGGAGCTGCTGCTTTTTATTGTTTTCAGCATAATAAGATGGATAGTTTATTTAAATTGATTCCTTCACTGGCGGAAATCACCGTGTTCGCAAAGGAGATGGGCATAAAGGAAGGCACGGCGGAATACAACGCGTTTATCAAAAAATATCCTCTCGTAATAAAAAGTATCAGGGACAAATGTTATCAGATCGAGGCTGATTCGCTTTTTTATAAATTTTTCTGGGTCCGCTCACAGCGTGATAAGATTGAACTGGCTGAAAAAGCGATGCATACGAACAGCTCTCCTGCAAATGATATTCAGTTTACTGTAGTAAATATTTATTTTAGTTCAGCCGGTCAGAAGTTTTTATTGCAATTTGGAGACCTGCACCGTTATGGCAATGTTTGGAAGACCGGAAACAATATTTCGCTTACAATAAAATACGAGTAATCAGGGCCAGGTAAAATATGACTAAATAAGGGCCGCGTAAAATATGATTAATCACGGTTGTGATCTCTGAAATTTCCTGGCACCGGTGTAATGCTCACCCGAAATATAAATATCAAAACAGATTTATATTTTGCTTACTACTTTACGTTCCTTGCACTCCATATTTAATTTTTTTCTGTGCAGGATGCCCCAGTTTCTCAGTGCATCGATCACCGTTCTGAGGCTTTTACTATGGGGTGTCAGCGCATAGGACACTCTAACGGGATATCCGTCCTGTATCTTTCTCACAACCAGCCCGTTCATCTCCAGATCGCGTAATTCCTTGGACAACATTCTGTCTGTTATGCCATGAACATCCTTGGCGATGTCTGTAAATCGTTTTTCTCCGAATGTCAGCGCAATGATAATAGGGAGTTTCCATTTTCCATTCAGAACATCCAGGGAATCCCTGACGGGTCTTAGTATGTTAGTGCACTGACTCTGTTCTTCTTCTGTCGCTTTTTTCATGATTCTTTATCTGATATATGATCCGCGCTTACTATACTTTAGTATAGTGCTATATTTTATATAGCAAAGCTACTGTAATTTTGAATCTCACAAACAAAAAAATAATAAAATGTCAAAAACAAAATGGGTGTTGGATCCAACACATAGCGAGCTGGGATTCAAAATAAAACACCTGATGATCACGAATGTTTCAGGTTTTTTTAACAGTTTTCAGGTACAGGTTGCCGGGGATACCGATGATGGTGATTTCAGCAAAGCAAAAATCCGGCTACAGGCGGATATGAATTCGATTCATACCAAAAATGAACAACGCGATGCTCACCTGCGTAATTCAGATTTTTTTGAGACGGACAAACATCCGGAGCTGATTTTTGAATCTACAAAGACAGAACAGATTGACAGTGAAAACTTCAAATTATATGGAAATCTCACCCTGAAAAGTATTACTCGTCCCGTTCAATTAAACGTGGAATATAGTGGTATTACAAAGGATCCCTGGGGCGGGGAAAGAGCCGGATTTACCGTTACCGGAAAAATCAAACGCAGCGAATGGGGCGTCAATTTTAACGGTGTGCTGGAAACCGGCGGTGCTATACTGGGTGAAGAAGTAAAAATTCACAGTGAAATAGAACTGGTGAAACAAACCGAAGAAGTGGCTGCATAAAACAAAAATATATGTCAAACAAAAGAAGACTTGTAAGAAAATATGAACCGGGGGACAACCCCGGTTTTCTCGGAGAAGGTCATATTGCCCGTGCTTTGATCCAGGGTGATTTCCGGGATACAGATCCGTTCATCCTGCTGATGGATGATATGCTGGATAAGAAAACGAATGAACCGGTGGGCGGACCTCATCCGCATGCAGGATTTGAAACCGTTACGTTAATGCTGGAAGGCGAACTGGGCGATGAAGTACATAAGATGAAAGCGGGTGATCTGCAGATGATGACAGCAGGCGGCGGTATCATCCACACCGAAACGATTGATAAAAAAGCCAGGATGAGACTTTTGCAACTATGGTTGAATTTGCCAAAAAAAGACCGTTGGATCACACCGCGTGTCCAGGATATTTCGGCGGACCATGTTCCGGAGATTTCATCGGAAGGAGTGGATTTAAAATTATACAGTGGTTCCCTGGCAGGCATTTCCTCTCCGTTGAAAAATCATGTGCCGGTGATCATCGCAGATATTCGCATGCGGCCGGATACATCATATACTTTGCACCTGCCTGCATCGTACGCAACATTTTTATATATGCTGGAGGGGGCATTGCAGATCGGTGAAGAAAAAAAACCGCTAGAGCAAAATCAGGTTGGCTGGCTTGACAGGTCCGCGATCGATGGAGACAGCGAACTGAATATTACCGCAGGAAAATCCGGCGCCAGATTCGTTCTGTATTCCGGACAGCCACAGGGAGATACCATTGTTTCCCACGGACCGTTTATTGCGGATACACAGGAAGAGATTTCGGGATTGTACCGTGCGTTCAGGGCCGGGAAAATGAAACACATCTCCACTGTAGCGGAATCGCAAAAGTTTAAGTGGTAAAATGCACGCGAATCTTATTTCGCCTGCAGGGTCCGGATGTCTTCAATCACCAGGCTGTTCACCATCATCCGCGGAATAAATAAAGTATGTGACGAAGGATCATAAGTAATGTCAGCGGGGCCGGCTTCCACTTCGATGGTTTTTGTTGTGTGGTTATTGAGATCATATATGATCAATCGGCCCCTCGGGCTCGAAAAGCTGATCCAGTCGGAGGCAATCAGATGACTGTCGTCATACATTTCGAGACCATCAAAAATACCGGTAGGACTATTTTCAAGAACTGTGAACACGGTATCGGTATTTTTCAGATCCTTCATAAATATTTTACCGCCGCTCATGTTGGTGCCCATGCCAACAGCATAGAGTATTCCCTTTTTCCCGTCGTATGTAACACCATTTGCTCCTTCGATAGTGCCCAGAAAGCGGATAGACTTATCCGTTAGATCGATCAACAGGACCTGGCCGCTCACCGTTTCAGACACACATACATGTTTGTCATCCACTTTGCATAAATCATTCAGCATTTTGGCAGAAGGAATAGCTACTTCGAAAACCTGTTCGCCGGAGTGCGCATTAAAACCCACCACGCGATTTATATCCGCAACGTAGACCACATCTTTCACAACGGCAAGACCCTTCGGCGCATTGAGTAAACCTTTCTGGAATTTCTGGTGAATGACCCTGCCATCGGAAGAGAGTTCTGATATAAATCCATTACTGTCCAGGGCCATCGGATCAGGTTTTGTTCCGCCCATATTTGACACAAATAACCGGTCGCCGGATTTGATGACACTTTCAGGTGATTCGAATCCCGGGATGGTTTTTTGCGAATAACATATCGTACTTAATAATAATGAGGCGGCAGAAAAAAATAGTCTGTGTTTCATGAGATTTTTATTGAAGGTGGTGAAACTTTCAGGAAGATGCCATATCGATGGCAGCTTTTAGTTGTTTTGCCGGTACTACGCCACTCTGTCGCCACTTTATCTGACCGTTTTTGAAGATGATCAGCGTGGGAACGCTTTGCACCTGATAGGCAGAAGCGAGTGCCGGATTTTTGTCGATATCCACTTTTAGAATGGTTGCCGACTCACCCGTCATGGATTTGAGTTCTTTCAAAATCGGCGGCATCATTTTACAGGGACCGCACCACTCGGCTGAAAAATCTACCAGCACTGTCTGATCACTATTAATGATCCCGGAAAAAGTTTTCTTTTCGTTGGCTATTGTCATCGTGTTAGGCGTTAGGCGTTAGGCGTGAAGCCTTCAAAATAAATACGCAGCAAAAAACGATCCATCGTCACTTAGTTGTAACTGACATTTTTCAGCAGGAACAGGTCTTTTATTTCCTCCCAGTCGTTTACCCGCCGGTAACCGGTATCATGCATATTGATATTATGGGTAGCCGTAAACA
>Ga0206918_1216_pt2 | contig 9572 bp, 7 predicted proteins | sample Alteio_BWOrgHeat_69_FD_152950 | JGI IMG/M metagenome (GOLD analysis project Ga0206918, IMG submission 152950) | Enriched cells from forest soil in Barre Woods Harvard Forest LTER site, Petersham, Massachusetts, United States -... | ecosystem: Environmental > Terrestrial > Soil > Temperate forest > O... | reverse complement strand
GCCGATCAATTCATCGTTGTGAATGATGGGCACGCACAATTCACTCAGTCGATTCATGTCGTCAACGCGATAGCGCGGATCTTTACGGGTATCGCAAACCAGCTGGGATTCCTTGGTCAGCATCACATAACCCACAATTCCCTGTCCCGGCTCCACATCGAACGCCTGAGCTGTGATGGTTTTGGCATTGCCCTTAGGACCGTAGGCAGCTCTTTGTATCATCCTGGTTTTGTCTGCATTCCACATGTAGATGATACAATCTTCATAGTTCATCCTTCCGATCAGGTTTTTGCTCACATCCCATAATACATCGTCAACATTTTTGATACTGGCGATGGAGGAAGAAAAATAATTGCTGATTTGTTCGAGCTCGAACTGGTTTTTATATTCCTCTGCAATTAACTGTTGCACCTTTGCTTTTTCCCTTTCTTTTTTCCTCACGTTGTTGACCCTGGTTTTATATATGAACAGGATCAAAACCGCAATGACCGTTGCAAAAAGAAAGATAAACCAGGCCGACTTCCAGAAGGGTGGCTGGATATACAAAAACAGGGTTTTGACCTGTTGTGGCCAGTGGTTGTTGGCAGATAATAATTTAATCTGCACTGAATTCATGCCCCCCTCCAGGTTTGTCAGCGTTATTGAATTCTGATTGTTCAGTTCATTCCAACTGGTATCATTCCCCGTCAGAGACCGCCAGGAAAAGCGATTTTCTTCCGGATCTGTGTAATTAATCGTGTTGAAATAAATGCTGACGTTGTTCTGAGAATATTTTAACCGCAGGGGGCTGGAAAACGAACGGATCACTGAATCGTGGGTGGTCAGTTTTTCGATAAACAACATAGGCGCCAGTTTGCGCGAAAGATTAACGTCCGGTGTAAATGAAATAAGCCGGTGTTTTGCTCCCAGGTAAAAGCGATTCGATACCCGGTCGTAAAAACTGCCCCTGCCAATAGTAGTAATGGCCACAGAAGGTAATCCGTCTGCGTAAGTAAATTGTTTTACCGAATAGTTGTTCGTATTGAAAGCAGAAATGCCATTGTCGGTTCCCATCCAGATATAATCCCGGATTATTGGTGAACTCGTTACGGTATTGCCATCCATATTATTGTTCTCCTGCTGGCGAAGCGTCATGGTACCAGAGGAGCAGTCAAATTGCACGATTTGATTATCGTAAGAGGAAAGCCAAAGGCTGTTTGAAGCGTCCCGGTCCAGTATGTACATATAATTCAATAAAAGCCTGCTCACCCTGGGAAAGGGAATCAGGGTATCGACCCTTTGTTTTTGCAGGTTCCAGCGGCAAAGGCCGTCACCGGCCAGCCATATGTTTCCCTGAATATCTTCCGCAATGCTGATGATGAACGTAATTTTAAGAAGGGGATTTTGTGCAGTACCAATTTCAGAGAAAGATTTTGTATTCCGGTTAAATCGTACAAGCGTATTCAGCGTGGCAAAAGAAATCCAGATATTTTTTTTTGAATCTTCGAAAAAGGTCCTTGTAGGCGTGTGCTGAATCCAGTTCAGTTCACGGGGCGTTTCTATTTTTCCATAATGAAAGTTCTCTTTGTTCAACCAAAGAATGCCCGTTAAGGTAGCAATCCACAGCGTATCTTCATTGTAAGGAAAAATGTTCAGGACTGAATTGCTGCTAATCCCCTGGGGAGAAAACCGGATGTGTTTACGGACGGCGCCCGTTGTTTTGTCGAGCACCAGCAGACCGCCTTCGTTCATCAGTCCGGCATATACCGAGCGATTGTCGATATAAATACTCCGGATGTCGTGATTCACCATCTGGCTGTCCTGAAGGGAAAGATCGGTAACTGAAAAAAAAGAATTGTGCAGGTTTTGTTTATACAAGCCATCAGCCGTACCGATCCATAGGCGACCTCCCCGGTCTTTAAAAATGGTTGTACATGCCTCATGTCCGAAATATTTATTGCCGTCGCAGGTGAGTTGGCCGGTACGGAAATTAAAATGCAGCAGGTAAAATCCGTTATTTTTACAGGTTACGCTGAACAGGCTGTCGTTGAGAAAGGTCAGTTTACTATTCCAACCCAGGTCTGCGCTAACTGAAAAAGGCATGATACTGGAACTGGCGGCCGGAGAATAGATGCTTGCCACATCGAGTGAATTCCTGTCGGTATTTAATATGATCAGTTCACCGTGACGATTACCCCAGGCCATCTTCATCTCCCCCATAGAATCGGTGATCAGTTTTTTGAGCCACTGTCGTTTTTCTACGAAAAGGGTGTCAATATGGTTCAGGTAAGGATCGTACAGACTGCCCAGTAATCCATTTTGCTGAAAACTGGTTCCGTCGGCCAGGGAATTCACCCATCCTCCATAGATCAGCTCTTTTTTTCCAACTTCTTCGGGGTGGTGGTGATCGTAGCGACGAGTCAGTTTTCCGACAGAATCAAAAATATAAAGCCCGGTTTTTGTCGAAATAATATAGTTGCCCAGCTTGTCCTTACTGATATCAAAAATATTGTTGGCCCAAAAATAAATGATGGAATCGCAGGGTATAATAAACTGTCGGTACTGTCCATTTTCCGGATTAAATGCAAAGGCACCCGCACGGGTTGCCCCGATGATTTCATGACCACTGCGGGTATGTAAAGATTGGATCTGATTATCCGGCAAGGGTGACTGTGCAGAACTCTTGAAAATGGACTGAAAATATTTCCCGTCAAATCGATTCATGCCTTTGTGCGTGCCAATCCAGATATAACCTCTGGCGTCCTGTATAATGCCCGAAATAAAATTATTAGATAAGCCCTGTAACCTCGTGTACCTGATAAAATTAGACTCATCGAACTCCTGGGCGCGCAATTGATTCCCCAGGATGAGTTGCAACAGGAGGACTGATAAAAGCAATCGGAATTTCTGCCGGTTCATGAAACGCTGCCTGCGATTTTGTTAATAAATAAAGGTAATTACTAGTTTATTCAAAAGGACCGTCCGGAAGAAACGCTGCGGGGCTACTGCCAGTGGGAAATGAAAATATACCTTTAATACCAGTAAACAGACCGATGGCAGATTGCAAACCCGATATATTTTTCATAAACCTGCCGGAAGTCTTTCAAAACAGGCGGTAAAATACCGCCAAACAAAAGACCCGCAGGTTTTTATTTATATAAAAATCATGCGGGCCTTACCGTAACCCAATTCCTTTTTAAAATGGTCTAGTTTGCTGTTTTGACCATCTTAAAGGTTTTCAGATCTTTTCCATTGCTGATACTCACGAAATAAACGCCGGGCGGTAGTTCGCTGATATTAAGATCTATGCCACTCGTGCCGGCAGGAGCTGTCTGGGATTTAACTAAAGTATTCCCTGTACTAAAGATCCTCACGTTAACATTATCGGTCCAATTGCCAAAATCAACATGAAGGGTATGGGTAGCAGGGTTCGGGAAAATCCTCGCTAAAGTATTCAGATCTCTTTCCACAGTCGGTGTTAAAACCGAATCGACAACCGCTACTGAGTCTTCTCCGGTTTCTCCGGGGCAGGGTAAAGTGAAGAATACATTGGACTGCAAAGTAGTAAGCCTGGTATTGCGTTCCAGTACATCTGCAAATTTGCTTCTGATCACTTCATTACGCATATTGAATGGAAGATAGGGATCGTTGAGGTAGAAATAATAGTCACCATCCCGAAGATGTTCAAATTGGGCCTTTAAAACTTTACTCATGGTGAAACCCAGTGATGCATTGGAAATGTGATCTTCTGAAAGAAGGCCGATCCACAAATCAATATTATTAACATTCCCGTACAGCGCTTTCAGCGAAGCGGCCTGGACAGTGTCGCTGGTGATCTGTGAAAAATTAGTCACGCGGCTCCCGGTGTAAAACTTTCGAACCGTATTATAATCCGGTAGTCCGTGATCTCTGCCACGTTGGATGTTGAGACTGGCCAGATCGATTCCGAATCTTGTGGTATCTGCCGGATTAATATTATTAAAAAGAAAATTACGAAGAATGCTATTGATCCGGGTGTCCGTTTCATAAAGCGTATGGGAAGCAAAACCCTTCAGGAAAGGTTCCATTTGATAGGTTGGCAAAGCATTGGGAGTCCAGAACACGGCTATCAGGTCCAGATCTCCGGGTGCGACCACCTGACACTGATTATTCCTTAGGAGAATGTCGTCTGCCACCATGGTATGCCCGATCCGGTAGGCTGCCGTCGTAAATGTATTCATGATATCCGGACGGACATTTGGTTTATAACCTGTATATCTGTCCAGGATAACACCCATAGCGGGCAGGAATTCCTGATATGTGATCGCCTGGATCAGTGCACCCACTTCTTTGCGGGCCAGCTGATAAATGATTTCATCGTTCTTGAATCCCTGTTTTACCAACTGGTCGCAAATCCTGTTATGTTCCCTTACAAAAAGTGTATGCATACCGGTAATGCCCGGATGTTCCGCAGCGCGGACATCCCCTGCCACAAAAGTTTTGATGGTATGTCCGCTATCATTGGCCATATCCGGTGCATTCGGATCTATGGCTCCGGTAAATTCACCATTCAGTGTATTCCAGGGAAGAAAATTTCCTGCTGATGTTTTCATTTTGCCGTTGTGGAATGTGCGCATCCATTTGGCCCTGACGGAATCGCTGCCATATACCATCGAAGCATCGATCCACGAGGTAATCAGGTTGGATTGCTGTCGCGGCGTACCATTGCCTGTACCTGCACGCACTTCACTTCGGAAAAACGGGATGTCCTGATTGAATATTTTTTCATCGGCAGGTAATGGAATGGGTACATATTCTGTGCTACCTGAGTTGGTGTTACTCATATCGTGATCGATAAACTGACCCCACACATAAACCAGTGTGCTTAGCCCGCGGTCATTGAAATGTGTAACGGGTTCATCACAAAGTACATTCGATATTTCTCTTGGGCTGGGACGCGTACTGCCCGCCATGGCATTATTCGGATCTGTCGGTCCATACTGCGCCGGAATTTCCCGGAAAAGCGCAATATCAGTTGCCCCATATTCAAAAGCCTGTCGGCTGGAAATATTATTTCCGGTGCCGTCATAAGTTCTGAATGGCTGGTGCAAAAAAACAGGGATGCGATTTTTGTCTCTAAGCGGTGTTTCCCGCGGCTGGTTCACAAATAGTTTTCCGGCAAAATCCCTTTGGACCTGGGCGGTTCCGTAAAACCCGGAAAATATCAAAATCAGCAGCGCATAGATTCTGAGGATAGTTTTGTTAAACATGATCGGTGGTTTTTACAATGGTGAAAAAATTGCTGAAACCTGCCGCTCATGTTGTTTCCTCCGATATGTAATTGGGTAAATTTTTGATTCATGCTTTATGGATTTGTTTCCTGATCGATTTCATTCGCTGGTCTTTTTGCATTCATAAACAGGTCTCAGTGATGACTGTGTTTTGGATCGTAGGAGATGATCTGCGTTCAGGATTGGGGATGGTTACCCGGCTCCCGGTTGCCAGGTAGTTTAACGGTTGGTTAACCACAAAATCCGCACCCATTCACAAAAATGGCCTTATATAATTCAGGTTAATCCTTATACAATTCAGACCACGCTGCTGGTTTCTGATTAATCAGTGGAATTGATTTCTTCGGAAATGTGAGGGACTGATGCCGGTGACTCTTTTAAATTGTGCGGACAGGTGCGCCGGGCTGCTGTAGCGAAGTTTCCAGGCAATTTCAGATACCGTGAGGTCCTGATGGGAGAGCAATTGTTTAACCCGTTCTATTTTCTGGGATATGATGAATTGTTCAATCGTTATCCCCCTGGCTTTGGAAAAAGATTTGGAAAGCAGGCTATAACTAACACATAAATGCCGGCTGATGTATTCCGAATAATTTATTGAAGGCAGTTCCTGCGAATAATGAACCATATCCATCACCAGGCTCACTACTTTTTCTGCTAGAATCATTTTTTTGTCCACCAGAATATCGAAACGGGCTTTTCGCAATAATTTTTTCAGTAACCTGAATTTTGCTGTGGGAATATTTTCAGGAAGTTCAACTTCTCCTCCGGGGGATAGGATTGGAAAAAGATCCAGCCGCCGAAAAATAGATACCAGTTTAAAGGCAGACTGGAGGCTGGTCATATTTTTTATGAAGAGTTTCAACTGTCTTTCAAGGATATTGAAGTCCTTACTTCAAATATGCTGCCATTCTGCAGAAATGTGATTAATTCAAGTCACGCGGAGGCATTTATATCTTTTCCAAGCTGGAAATCAATCTGTAACTCAATAAATCCATCCTGTCGCATTTCACGTAAGTGTTGAAAATAATCAAATAACATTTTTATGAAACTCAAAAAAACTCTATTCATCCTATTGACTGCCACCGCAGCAACAATAGGTGGTTTTTTACTGGCGTCCGATCACATCGATGCCCCCGCCGTAAAAAATCAAACTTCGGACATTACCGATTTATATGTTTTTAATGGGGCCGACACCAATCACCTGGTATTCCTTGCCAATACCCAGGGCCTGCTGGCGCCGGCCAGTACTGCTGCAGCATCATTTGATCCCAACACATTGATTCAGTTTAGTATTGACAACAACGGGGACAACGTGGAAGACCTGGTCATTCAGGCCATCTATGCAGACGGGAAAATGAATTTCTATGGACCGGTAAAACCGACCACCACCGGGGCACGCAGTCAGCTGGAAGGTGCGATTACGGCCTCTGTCGATGTTACGCCTTATGGAGCGACCAGTCCTACGATTACCACTACGGCGTCTGGCATCATGGCCTTTGCCGGCCCCAGGGACGATCCTTTCTTTTTTGATCTGAATCAGTATCATGCCATTCTCGCCGGAACTGCCCCCGGTTTCAACAATCCTGGATCGGATACGTTTGCCGGCACCAATGTGCTGAGTGTAGCTATCGAAGTTCCCAAAGCCATGCTGAACAGTACAGGGAAAATAAATGTATGGCTAACGACAAGAAAAAAAGTTTCCTGAGCATTTCAACCTTCATTCATAAAAAATAACTCAATGAAAAAGTATAATCTGTTTATCGCCTTCACCGGAATTTCCCTTTGTGCTTTCATAGTGATCTCCTGTAATAAATCGAATAACAATCCAAAACCAACGCCGACGCCCATAGTTTATTACGATCAGGCAGACCAGGTCGGCAGGCCTGCCATCAACACTGTTTTCATTCCCGCCAGCGGAAAGGACAGCTTCAACACGACCATCCCCAGCCAGATGTCTTCCAAATTCAGTAATGATATGAAGACTTCTCTGCTCACTTTGAATTCCGGATATTCAACAAATCTCCTGGGCTTAACTGCTGATCAGTTTATTGGAGTCGTATCTACCGATGTCCTTAATGCGGCTACAACCGGTGTTACCAGTTTTTACAATGGAAAACAGGTGCTGACCGGGAGAGCATTGGCAGACGATGTAATCGACGTGGAACTTACCCTGGTATTTGGCGGCCCTGCGGGAGGTGACCATCCGGGCCTCACCAGTGATCATGTTAATGCGAATGACAAACCTTTTCTGGCTTCCTTTCCTTATGAAGCCAGCCCCTGGTAATCCTCCCCTGTTTCTTTCTCACAAAAAGGTCAGCCGTTTGGCTGACCTTTTTTCATTCATCACGGCTTTCCGGATAATCGTTTGATCAGGGGGCAGACCATTGAACGCTTATTCGTTCAAAATAATTTCTAAGTCATGTTGAATGCCCGGACTCAGATCAAACTTATTGGTATAGGCCGCTTTGAAATAAGCATTTGCATCGTAGCCTTTATTTTTCCCTTGCAGCAGTTTGCCCATCCAATACAATTCAAGCCCTTCCAAAGGCCTTCCCGAAATATTTTTTTGAAAATATTCCAGAGCCAAATCTTTTTTGTTGCTTGAATATAAAGTCCAGGCATACCAGGCATGCGTTTGCGGAGTGGCCCGGTTTTCAAGTTCCTTTTTGGCAAGATATGCTGCCTGCACCCGGTTATTTAAGATGCCAGTGTATAATTCAATCAGGTATTTATTGTACATGTTTCCATAAAGGGAATCTGAAGCTTCATGGGCAAATGTTTCTGCATATTTTTTTTCGAGCAGTGTATCTCCACGGGACGATGCCATCATACAGAGCCGGTATAAGGCATCAGGTAGTTTATTTTTTTCGCGGACAAACGAAAAAATCTTTTCGGCGAGCGTATCATTATGATCCTGCACCAGGGCAATCCAACCCAAACCCGAAAAACTATGAAAATCCGCCCCATTCATTCCCAGGCATTGCTTATATAAAACGGCAGCTTTTTCTAAATTCCCCTCATGAATGAGAAGATCGCCTTCATTTGACAAAGCCACCTGTTGCAAATAGGGATTGTTTTGTTCTGATTGATCAGCTCTTTCCATGGATAGAATGGAACTGTCCAACAGCCCATTTACATGATCCATTTTGGACCGCCTGAAATAATATCCATAGTCATTCCCTTTCAGTTCCTGCAGGGCATGAGCGGCATTGAAATAGTTCCCCAGTTCAAAATCAACATCGAAAGAAGAAGTCAGCCAGTCGTATTTTTTCAGGCCGTTGCTTTCAGCTCTTTCCAACCAGGTGGCAGCCTCTCTAAACCGGTGCTGGAGTATGGCATCGCGCATGAGGAACAGCTGTGCCGCTGATTCACGATGATTAAAGTCAGCATCCAGTTTCCGGATCGTGCTGTCTGCCATCCTGATGTCCTTTATATCCCCATACAAATGAAAACGCATGGAGAGGGCGCCGGCATATTTCATTTCACTCACGATACCGGGCAGTTGAGGCCGAATCCGTTTTTTCCAAAACAGCAACGCGGAATCATTGATTTGTGAAAATGCCGGTTCCTGATAATGAATGATCAGGCTGTCAACAAAATCTTTACTGACTATCTGTTTTTTACTTCGGGAGCATCCTGATAATCCGGCTACAAGAAGCGCCAGGATGATGTATCTGATTTTCATGAAAAACATACGAGAAAACCGTGCATCCGGATTTAAATTTCAGGCTGATTCTCTTTGATTATCAAGGTGTATTCGCCAAGATGCCCGGAAGCTGAAACTAGTTTTGCTTCGGTTTATTTTATTCTGTACTCAGGGATTTCAAATACTGGATACTCTGGCGTACATGAATGCTTTCCTGGTTACTTTCATCTTCGATGAAATAATGTTTTATACCGATCTTTTTGGCTTCCTTCAGAATGGCCGGAATATCGAGTTCACCGGTACCGAGTGGTACGTCATTATCCGGGGTCGATAATCCGGAGGCATTTGTTTTGGCACCTTTACGGAGATCCTTAAGATGCATCAGTTTCCAACGATTACCATATAATTTCAACAGCGCAACCGGATCTCCGCCGCCAAACCGGATCCAGAATATGTCCATTTCAAAGGATACCCATTTTGGATTGGTGTTGTTAATGATATAGTCCAGTAACGTGCCGTTTTCGTAAGATTGAAATTCATAACCGTGTGCATGATAACAAAAAACAAGTCCTTTATCATTCAATATTTTTCCCACCCGGTTGAAATCTTCCACAGCCTTTGTCATGTGTGCCTGGATACCCCACAATGCCTTGTTTAATATAGAGCATGCGAAAAAG
>Ga0206918_1225_pt1 | contig 9590 bp, 5 predicted proteins | sample Alteio_BWOrgHeat_69_FD_152950 | JGI IMG/M metagenome (GOLD analysis project Ga0206918, IMG submission 152950) | Enriched cells from forest soil in Barre Woods Harvard Forest LTER site, Petersham, Massachusetts, United States -... | ecosystem: Environmental > Terrestrial > Soil > Temperate forest > O... | reverse complement strand
GTATTTTTATCGGTTCAGAAAACATTTCTTCTTTGAGTGACAACTTTAAACACTTATTTTTCTGATGTATACCTGGTTAATAAAATATTTTCGGAAATCTGTCGCAAACCTGCTGATATTCATCTGGTACCTGCTTCTTATCATGCTCGTTCTTTTTGCCATGGATTTTCAACCCGGCAGGTTCCGTTATTTGCAGTGGTAACGGCAGGTTGTTTTTATTCCGATCTCAATTTCTCTTCGACAACCGAAGCTCACTCTGAGCGAAGATTGTTAGACGGTTTTGAAAGTGCAGCCTTTGCAGAGTGAAAGGTTGCGGTAAGTATGGCGGTTATCATGATCACCAGGGCCGAAACAATAAACGGCAGGGCCGATATGCCGGGACTATATGAAAATGCTTTCATCCATTTGCTCATAAAATAATAGGCAACCGGGAAAGCAATGGCTGCGGCAATCAATGCAAGCCAGAAATAATTCCTGGTTATTAATGTAATGATTTCTCCGACACTAGCACCCAACACCCTGCGCACGCTGATTTCTTTTTGTCGTTGTTGCGTGGTGTAAGCTGTTAAGCCCAGCAACCCCAGACAGGTAATGATGATCGTCAGCACAGCCAGCGAAGCGAAAATTTTTCCGCGTTTCTGGTCAGCCACATATTGCGAATTCAAACCTTCATCCAGAAATTTAAATTCGAAGGGCAGTGCGGGAAAATATTTTTTCCAGACGGCTTCCACCTGTGCGATCGTTTTATTTGCATTTCCCGGATTCAATTTCATGATATAGGTATTATTCAACGGGCCGTAAAAAAACAAAAGCGGCTGTATGGGATTATACAGGGAATTTTGATTAAAATCCTTTACAACTCCAACCACTTCGAGATAATCTTTAACGGCCGTATCACCCGGGAAAGTGATGCGCTGACCAATAGGCTGATTCCATCCAAAATGTTTTACCAGACTTTCATTTACCATGGTGCCGTGTGAAGTATCTGCCGGCTCAAAATTTCGCCCGGCAGCCATCTTGATTCCAAGCGCTGAAAAATAGTGGGCATCAACGCCATAACATTCGACTGCTTTGTCCAAATGCCCGGTTTTAGTTTGAAATCTGAAAAGATTCAAATTAGTATTACCTGATCCGGGATAAGAACCACCTACACCCACATCAGCTACTGTGGATAGTCTGCGAAAATCATTACCCATCGCAAGAATTTTATCCGGCTCGTATTTACCTGTATTGACGACTACTGTCATCACCTGGTTCTTGTCAAATCCCAGGTCTTTATTTCTCATGTATTCAAGCTGCTGGTAAACGATCCAGGTACAAATCAGCATGACCATGGAAATGGAGAATTGTAATACAACCAGCGTCCTGCGAAGATTGATATTACCGGATGCTTTGGACAGTGCACCTTTCAATATGCTTACCGGCTGAAATGCCGACAAATAAAAAGCGGGATAACTTCCACCGATGAGGCCGGTGAACAAACCAATACCGAGCATCAGGAAAATATTGAAGGGCTGTAGAAGGGTTGTAATAGAAAATGATTTTCCGGAAATCGAATTGAAAACGGGAAACAATAATACAATCAATAGGAAACTGAGCACCACAGCGGCCATCGCAGTCAATACAGATTCTCCCAAAAACTGGGCGATCAATTGCCCCCGTCCTGAACCGGTAACTTTTCTGATGCCAATTTCTTTGGCCCTTCGCGCAGACCTTGCCGTTGTGAGATTCATATAGTTGATACAGGCGATCAGCAGCATAAAAAACGCCACAGCGGAAAAAGTATATATGTAAGACATACTTCCCAATTCTTCAGGTTCTCTTTCCATTTCTGAATGAAGGTGAATGTCCACAACAGGCTGTGCATAAAAACGCATTTTCACACCAAAGGGATCAAAGACGGGCTTAACATATTTAGCAACAGTCTGGTCTACCTTTTTCTGAAATGCCTGCTGACTTGATCCGGGCTTCAATAAAGCATAAGTAAAATAATCAAAACTACCCCAGTTCTGATTATAGTTGTTTGAATCAGACGACATGGAGATGAGCATGTTGTAGCGGATATGCGTGTTTTCAGGAATGTCTTCAAAAACACCGGTCACTTTATACAGGTCATACACCGTGTGCAGGGTCTTGCCAACAGCCGGTACATTTTTACCGAAATATTTTTCGGCAGTCGTCCTGTTTATGACAACGCTTTTCGGTTCAACCAATGCAATATTCGGATTGCCCTCCAGAAACTTTGCGGTAAATATTCTAAAAATATTGCTGTCGGCGTAGAATAGTTTTGTTTCAAAGAAACTGTTATCACCTACTTTAAAAAGAGTCCTTTCCCTTTTTAGCATTCGGGCAGCTTCCTGCACTTCAGGGTAGTCTTTTTTCATTTGAAAAGCCAGAGGCGCTTCCGTATAAGTGAAATTTGTATTCTTATCTTTTTCTGTAACGTAGGTCACTATACGGTATATGCGGTCCGCATTGGTGTTAAACCGGTCGTAACTGAGTTCATCTCTTATATAAAAGATTAAAAACAAGCTGAACGTGATTCCGATGGTGAGTCCCATAATATTTATCAGACTGAACCATTTGTCTTTTCTAAAATTGCGCAGGGCAATTCGCAATACATTTTTGATCATATCGAAGTTTTTGACTGGGAAACACTGATTGGACGCTCAGGCCGGTCAACTTGTTTCAATAAAAGCTCCAAAATCTCAAATATTTGATATTCACTGGAATATTGAGTAAAACCATCACAAAAACTGTTCGTTTTTAGTACAGGAGCTGTACGTAAATCTATTTAACTGATTTATTCCGGATACCAACACGGCACTCCAACTGCGCTTGTATGGTTCTTTCAGGATTTATTACATCACGTCTCGCTATTTCAGGACCAGTCAGCTGTATCAAAATCAATCGGTTTATTGCATTAAAAACGAACAGTTTCGTGGATTCCTGGCCCTTAAACGATTGGATTACAGTGAATTAGTCGTTTGGCACATTTTTAAATAGATAAACGTGAAAAAAGTAACCGGCAAGATCGTTTCATCATAAAAAACCAGTTCAGCCAATGTTTAGAAATTATTTTAAAACCGCTTTTCGCAATTTATGGAAGCACAAAACTTTTTCTTTCATAAACATAGTCGGCTTAACCATTGGCCTAACCAGTTTCATGCTGATTGCCTTGTTCATTTTTGATGAACTCACTTTTGACCGGATTCATAAAAATGCGGATAACATTTTCCGTGTAGTGGAAAGCAAAACGACTGCAGAGGGCAAAACCACCAGGAGATCTGGCACAGGCTTCCAGGTATCAGCAAGAGCAAAAGCCGGCTTTCCTGAAATACAGGATGTGGCGCGCATTTCGCATTTTTGGCGTCCCGACATCAGACCGGGTGATCTTAAAGCAAATGTTTTCCATGAGGATTATATTGCCGCCAATCCCGGCTTTTTGACGGTCTTCAGTTTTCCTTTGTTATACGGCGACCGGAGCAGTGCATTAACGGAACCCAAATCTGTTGTCCTTACAGAAGAAACAGCTAAAAAATTTTTTGGTGTAACAGATGCAGTTGGAAAAATATTATTTTTTGATAATGATTCTGTTCCCTATAAGGTAACCGGGGTTTTGAAAAACTTTCCTGTTAATTCAAGTATTTCATTTAACCTTCTCGTGTCAGAATCTTCTATTCAGGAACACTTTACCGACGACTGGGAGTCCGGTGCTTTTTCAACTTATTTCTTACTGAACCATAATGCTGACATTCCTGCTTTAAACAACAAATTGGATAACCTGATCGCCGCAAATCATAAAGGCGATCCGGGTGTTAAAAGCCAGGTTCAGTTACAGGCATTGGAAGATGTGCATTTTTATTCAAACGACATTGAGGGCTATTCCGGCAAAAAGGGAAATATTTCTTACATCTATGTTTTCCTGATCGTTGGCAGCTTTATCATTTTTATTGCCTGCATCAATTACATGAACCTTTCTACCGCTCGGTTTTCGAACAGGGGTAAGGAAATCGCTGTACGCAAGGTTGCGGGCGCATCAAGGGTTACACTCGTCAGGCAGTTTTTGGCAGAGACCTTATTGGTGACGATCCTTTCCGTTTTTCTTTCATTGGTGCTTGCGCATTTTTTATTACCTGCCTTCAATTCATTTACAGAAAAACACCTCACCCTCAACCAGCATACTGACTTCCGGATATGGACGGGTATTTTTTTGACCGTCATAATGGTTACTTTATCGGCGGGTCTTTATCCGGCTTTATTTCAATCGGGTCTTAATCCCTTATCACTGCTAAAAAGTAAAATTCAATTGGGAAGGGGTAATATTTCACTAAGGCGCTCACTGGTTGTTTTCCAGTTTATGATCTCAATCATTCTGATCGCAGCTACCATAATTATTTACCAGCAAATGCAATATGTAAATAATAAAGACATGGGTTTTGACAAAGAAAAATTGGTAGTTATTGATATTAACAGCAGCGAAATAAGTCACAGCAAGGCAACTATAAAAGCTGAATTTGCGAAGCTGCCTCAGGTTAAATCGGTTTCTGTAACGTCTACGGTTCCCGGCGCGTTGAAAACCATACCTGTGGTAAAAGTTAATACAGACCACAGCAATCCAACGAGCGGAAAAGACATGTATTACTTTGGCGTGGATGGTCAATTTCTTTCTACGTATAATATTAAATTGTTAAAGGGCAGGAACTTTTTTTCGTCAGGAAATGCGGATGCGTCTGAAGTGCTGATTAATGAAACTGCTGCAAAAGATTTGGGCATAACGGAAGCCCTGGGTCAGCCGGTAGCTATTTTATCTGCAACATTCGCCGGTGATAATCGTACTGCGGTTGAGAAACCTTTCACCGTAACCGTAGCAGGCATAGTGAGAGATTTCAATTTTCAGTCTTTACACGAACCGCTTGCACCCATGGTGATCGGATATGAAAAAATCCTGGGTATGAGCTTTGGTTATTTTACCGTGAAATTTACCGGCGGCGATATCGACGCCACCCTTCAAAAATTGAACGCTGTTCTGCACAGTATAGACCAGGAACATGTTTTTGAATATCATTTCCTGGATAAACAATGGGAACTGCTTTATCGTGAAGATAAAATAAGACAGACCATTTTTCTGGTTATCGCACTGCTGGCCATTTGTATAGCGGCTTTAGGGTTGTTAGGTCTCACTATTTATGCGGCGGAACAACGGGTAAAAGAAATCGGCATACGTAAAGTATTGGGTGCGGGTATTGGCAGCATCGTACTCATGCTTTCAAAAGATTTTTTAAAGCTGGTGCTTATCGCAGCCGTGATTGCTGTTCCGGTTGCATGGTTTTTCATGCATAAATGGCTCGAAGATTTTGCTTACCGGATAAACATCAGCTGGTGGGTCTTTGCCTTATCTGCACTGGTAGCGATTATCATTGCGATGGCAACGATAGGTTTACAGGTAGTAAAAGCAGCGATAGCCAATCCGGTCACCAGCCTTCGATCTGAATAGATATCAAACCTGATGAATATAATTTATCTTCTATGCCACTCCTCATTTTGTGATATTTAATATACTTTAGTATAAAGGACAGCATGGCGTTTCTATGGAAGGGGTATAAAAAGACCAATATAATAATTCGCCTGCTGGTATTTCTCATTGTGTTAAATGTTGGTGTTGCCATTGGTCTTCGGGTGGCCGGAACATCCCAAACACTCACTTCGTTGCGGTTTGTAAAATCTCTGAACAACCCTTTGAAAATAACCATGTACGATTCCTGGTACCCGATGATTTTCGCACTGGATTACCTTGACAGTCATCCAAAAGGTCCGGTTTATCAGGAAGTGTTTTTTAAACAAATTGACAAATTCCAGTACCCCCCATCGAGTCTGCTGATTTTTCTATTGCCACACCGTTTTACCGGAATGTCTTATCTGATGATTGGTCATATGTTAGATATCATTTCCTGGATCTGCATTTTTTTAATTGCCCTGATTTCGGCGCGAATGTTAATTGATTTTCTGAACAATCAAAGTCAGTTTATTTCCTTCCGGGTGTCTCCCGGATTAGAGACCATATCCATTTATTTACTTGTAGGTATGTTAACGACGTTATACTACCCAATCGTTATTTCTTACAATCTGGGTCAGATACAGACCCTTCTCACTTTTCTCGGTGTGTTGTCCATGTTCTGTTGGACAAAGGATAAAAAATATCTTGCCGGATTGCTGATTGGTATTATTTGTCTGATTAAACCCCAGATGGCTATGATATTGGTTTGGGCGGTTGTCCGCAAACAATGGAAAATGGTGATGGCGGGTATCGCTGTTATCCTGCCGGTCCTGTTTGCCTCCCTTTGGTATTATGGATTGCGAAATCACCTGGATTATCTATCGGTATTATCGTTTTTGTCCCATCACGGAGAAGGCTATTATCCAAACCAGTCTATGAACGGACTGATGAACAGGATATTATTTAACGGAAATAATGTACTCTGGAGTCACGATTTCCCACCTTATTCGCCGATAGTGTATGCGGTGACCATGGCTTTTGCTATCCTGTTTATTCTTCCGGCCTTGTTCTGGCATTACAAGCGTAAAAATCCCGATCTGATAGAATTGTCTATCATAATCCTGGCCACGACCATAGCCTCTCCCATCGCCTGGGAGCACCATTATGGGATTCTGTTACCCATATGTATTGTGCTTTTACCATTTGCCGTCTATTTTTATCAAAATAAAAAATGGGTGTTACTGATTTTATGTTTTGCCTTTACGCTAACAGCACAGTTAATCGAGTTTGTCAGGGCATTCGCGGACTCCCGACTCAATATATTGCAGTCCTACCTGTTTTTTGGTGCCTGTATCATATTGGCCTTTTTATACAGGATTTCATTTTTACAGAATAAGCAATTCAAAACGGGTTACGAGCAGATTGAAGCCCAAAAATTACAAAACCAGCGCGGAGAGATATTATGAAACGATTGATTAAAGTATTGAAAATTATTTTCCTGAGTTTGCTGGCCCTGATTCTTGTCATCATCTTCAGCCTGCTGATATTTTACCAGTCCATCTATAAAAAAACGGAGCTACCTCCCGAAACAGCCGCGTTTCATCTGAATTTTTCTCCTCAGTCAGACAAACCTGTTTTGTTCCCTGTTCCCAAAATCCTGCAATGGACTAAGGGTAGTTTTACACTTCCTGTTGTCATTCATTTTCAGGCGGCAGCGGATGAGGCGAAACTCATTAAGAAAATATTCAGTAATCGGCTGAACAGGGAATCTGAACCGGGAAAATCAGGTTCCTTCACATTCATTAAAAACAAAACATTAGCAGCACAGACTTATTTTCTATCCATTCAACCTGATCAGGTTAAAATAGAATATTCGGATTCGGCCGGACTGTATTTCGCATTCACAACCCTGAAGCAGATCCGTACCCAGTCAGGTAGTCATTTACCCTGTGTTCAGATCCAGGATCAGCCCGACCTGAAAATACGCGGCGCCTTACTGGACATCAGCCGCGGCAAAATTCCGACGCTGCAGACCATGTATAACATGGTTGATTTTCTTTCGGATTTAAAATACAACCAGCTGCAATTATATATTGAAGGTTTTTCTTTCGCTTATCCTTCGTTCAAAAGCTTGTGGGAAAAAACAGAAACACCGCTGACGCCTGATGAATTCAAAGCGCTCGACCTGTATTGTAAAGACCGCTTCATCGAACTGGTACCGAATCAGAACTCGCTGGGTCATATGGATGCCTGGCTGGCAAAAGACGAATATAAGGACCTGGCCGAATGTCCGAAAGGTTACCTGTTAATGGGTCTGATTAATATGAAGACCACGCTGGCCCCATCAAATCCTAAAAGTCTGGAACTGGTATCAAAGATGTCTGATGATTTATTACCCAATTTCTCTTCCGATAAATTTAATGTCAACCTGGACGAACCATTCGAATTGGGAAAAAATAAAGACCGTCCAGTAAACGACCCCAAAGAAGTGGCTAAGATTTATCTCGATTACGCCAATCGGCTAAATACAAATGTTGAAGCCCGGGGGAAAAAAATGATGATGTGGGGCGATATCATATCGAAAAATCCGGAACTGGCGGCTAAGATTCCAAAAGACATCACCCTTCTGGAATGGCGGTATGAAGCATTTCAGGATTTTGAAAAGATTTGTAAAATTTATCAGGCGGCGGGATTGCATTATCTGGTGTGCCCAGGCACGAGTAGCTGGACCAGTTTTACAGGACGTACCGACAATATGATGGCAAACATTCAAAATGCCGTGCAAAATGGAATTAAGTATGGTGCCGATGGTATGCTAATTACCGATTGGGGCGATTCCCCACATTTGCAGTATCTGACCGTAAGTTATACGGGCCTGGCCTATGGTGCTGCGTTGAGCTGGAACAACACGCCGGACAGCAAAAAAGTATTAAACGACTATCTGAGCAAATTGGTTTTCTGTGATGCGGGAAATAAAATGGGAGAAATAGTTTTGGAATTGGGCAGATATGCTCAGTTTGAAGAATATCCAATGCCGGGTGGCACATTAACCGGATGGGCATTCCGGTTTGGAATGATAAATAAAACCTTGGCAGATGCCATTAATAAGAAAATTCAAATCGGAATTTTTGAATTTCTCCCTACGGATGATGAGAGCAGGAACATACTGAAGCAAGGATTTGATCATCCTAAAATGTACAATCCGAAAGCCATTATTTATTTAATGGATACTCTGGAGAAAGAATTATTGGTTACCCATTTGAACATCCCGGATAGTGCACTGATCATTGACGAGTATAAAAACGCCATCCGGATGGTAAAACTCGGCGCCATGCTTAAACAATACAACAATTACCACCTGCAGTTATCCGATTCAGCCAATAGAGAACTACTGACAGACATGAAGGGTCTGTGCCAGAATATACTCAGTGAACATCCACGTCTTTGGATGATGCGCAACAAGAAGGGCGGACTGGATAAAAGTATGGAGTCCATTAAGAACCTGCAGGTGCAGGTTGAACAGCAGTTGGATCTCTTAGACAAGAACGGTTTCACCCGTTGGATCAATCGGACCGGCGATAAACTCAAAACCGCCCTGGCAGTTTTGTATCTGAGGTCCTGATCGTTGTGTGTTACTATTTCTTTAGTTCGTAACTAAGTAATGCAATGCCACAATCAAATTGCCGGACAGTTTTAAGAATCAAATCTTGTTTATTTTCCAGCTCCTTAAAAATGGTCATGCCGTTTCCTATGGCTACCGGATTTACAAACAGGTTGAACTCGTCAATAAGTGCTGCTTTGATTAGTGAAGAGACAAAAGCACCACCGCCATAAACGATGATATCTCCACCTTCTTGTTGTTTCAATTGGTTCACACGGTCTGTCAAATCGCCATGTTCAATCGTAGTATGGTCCCAGACCACTTCGGGAATAGATTTTGTAAATACAATTTTTGGTGTCTCGTACATTTTTAAAGCAAAATCGTACGGCTCGCTCATTTTAATTACAAAATCTCTTTTTTTGTTGGGGTCTGTCGCTTCTCCTTTCCAATGTGGGATAAATCCATCTGCTAAATTCCTGCCTAATAAAATCA
>Ga0206918_1040_pt2 | contig 9634 bp, 11 predicted proteins | sample Alteio_BWOrgHeat_69_FD_152950 | JGI IMG/M metagenome (GOLD analysis project Ga0206918, IMG submission 152950) | Enriched cells from forest soil in Barre Woods Harvard Forest LTER site, Petersham, Massachusetts, United States -... | ecosystem: Environmental > Terrestrial > Soil > Temperate forest > O... | reverse complement strand
CCGGGGATGGATCGATTGAGCCAGCCATCCCGCAAATATAAAAAAGCCGGCTGAGAAGATGAATGCAGACGCAAGCGGCGAGACCGACAGGATGAGTGAGAAGATGGCTATCGGCGCGAATTGCGAAATGTCACGATAGGTCATGTAGATGCCCGTCATCGAAGCTCGCTCATGTGGCCGCGTCGCCCTCAGAAAAGGCACATTTCCGGAGCCGTCGAGAATGGCGGCCGCGAAAGCAGCGCTGAGTAGCAGCACGGGTGCTATCGTTGGCACGAATAGCGCTCCGATCGCAGTAAGCGCGAGGAAGAACCCTCCCAGCATGTAGCCGCCGATCAAGAGAAGTCGCGCACCGAAGCGACGGGAAAGGCTCCCCCAGATCGGAACAAGAAACATAGTCGAGGTACCGATCGAGAGGACCGCAGCGCCCTCGGAAGCGCTCCATCCACACGCAACTGACAAAACCGGAGCGTAGATATAGAAGATCGCCCAGAAGGAACTGCGGACCACGGCAAGCAGCCATGCGAGCCGCAGCCGTGGTTGCGAAAAGAAGCGGCGGATCGTCTCTTTGGGCGTTCGAATCAGGCTCGTCGTTACGTTAGGCCGGACTGACGGCAACGCAGCCAGAGCTAGGCATGCGATGATCGGTCCAGCGCTGACAGCAGCATAGAACGGGCTCGAGGGGCTCACCCTCTCGCTTAGCTGAAAGCCCAGCCAGGGGGAGATCGCTAATGCGGCGCCCTGGAAGAAAATTCGAACTGGTTCGAAGGCTCCAAGCTGGCCGCGAGGTACCCTCGCCATGATGTATGCCAGCATCGAAATCTCGAGGCAGGACTGCGCAAAAACTCTGATCGCGAGCCCAAGAGCCGTGCCAAAAATGGTATCGGTCGCAAGCAGAGCGACCCCCGAAACGATGAGGGAGCCCGCCGCTGCCACGACGAAGCGTGACCCAAATCTGCTAAGCAGCTTCGGGATCAGGATGCTGTTTCCAAGACCCAGGATAGCGACCGCTGCGTAAAAGAGAGCGACACCTTGCATGCTTCCGACGAAGGAAAGCACCTTGAGTGGAATGATCGCGAGCAACAGGCCCCGCGAAAATGTCTCGACGCAGAACAGCAACGTGATAACAACTCGAGCCATTGTCGGCGCTTAGAACCTGCTGCGCGCATCTTCCGTCATGTGTGCCCAAAATCGGTCTGACGCCAACTTCTTTTGCTCAGCGCGACTGATAACCCAACGAAAATTGCGAGATTCAAGCCGCAATGCGCCCTAGGGGCGGCGCCAGAACCGCAAAACGTTGCGGTGGAGGTAAGCACCCGGACTGGCTCGCGGCCGCTCATAGCGGGTCGCCCCCACTGAATCTGGTCGTGCAATTAATTTCAAAAACACGGGGAGCCCCTATGGGCGGCGGCGATCGTCGATGAGCATGGGCCAACGTGCTATTGGTAAAGCTGTCGATCGGCCGTTGGGATGCCACGGAGGGACAACATCTAGCCCCAGGATTTGGCTTATCCCCGGCGCGAGCTGAGGAGGTGACCCATGGTTAAGGCCATTCGCGTTCACGAGGCGGGCGGTCCAGACGTGCTGAAATACGAGGATGTCGATCTTCCTGATCCTGCTCGGGGGGAAGTGCAGGTCGAGCATGCGGCGATCGGGATCAACTTCGTCGACATCTATTTCAGAACGGCGCTATATCCGCCGCCCTCATGGCCCTTCACCGCAGGCGGGGAGGCAGCCGGCACCATTACCAAGCTCGGCAAAGGTGTATCGGGCTTCCGGGTCGGCGACCGCGTTGCCTACGTGTCGTCCTTTGGCGCTTATGCGGAGGCGGCGAACGTGCCCGAGAGGACGCTCGTCAAGCTGCCGAAGTCCCTCAGTTTCGAGATGGCGGCGGGGATGATGGTGAAGGGCATGACGGCCGAGTATCTGTTGCGCCGCACCTACAAGGTGAAGAACGGGGATACCGTCCTGGTGCATGCGGCGGCTGGAGGCGTCGGCCTCATCCTGTGCCAATGGGCTAAGGCGCTGGGCGCGACCGTGATCGGCACCGTCGGCTCGAAGGACAAGGCGAAGCTCGCGAAGAAGAACGGCGTCCGCCATGTCATCCTCTACCGCGAGGAGGATTTCGTGAAGCGCGTCGCCGAGATCACCAAGGGGAAGAAGTGCCAGGTCGTTTATGACGGAGTCGGCAAGGCGACCTACCCCGCCTCGCTTGACTGTCTCGCCCCGTTCGGCACCTTCGTGAGCTTCGGGAACGCGTCCGGTCCCGTTGCTGACTTCAATCTCGCCCTTCTGTCGCAGAAAGGGTCGCTCTATGCGACGCGCCCGACCCTTGGCTCCTATACGGACCAGCCGGGCGGCATGGCCTCGGTCGCCAAGCACCTATTCAGGGCCGTTCACAATGGCTCGGTGAAGATCAAGGTCTCGAAGCGCTTTCCATTGGCCCAGGCAGCCGAGGCTCATCGCGCTCTCGAGAGCCGCGCCACGACCGGCTCGCTGGTCTTGATTCCCTAGATTGCCGCGCATCATCTGAGCGCTCGGCGCGATCGGCTCCCGTCTGGGCGGCGAGCAATGTCCGGCATGTGTCCTAAATGGGTGTCCTCGACATTCATATGGACACCAGGTTAGGAGCGTCGGAGTCTGGTCTAGGACACGAGTTCGTCGACAAGACGACCGCGCAGACCACAGATGTCCAGGAGCGGGTACCAGTCGGAACAGTTGCGCGCCAGGCGCGTCACGTCGATCGACAGGATCAACCCCACCTCGCTGAGCCCGACCCTACCGACGGGCTCCTTAAAGCCGCTTCTTCGCGCGGCCGACGCGCCGCTCAGGCCGAGATCAGCGTCGATCACGTCGATGTCAGCCGGCACCATTACCAAGCTCGGCAAAGGCGTATCGGGCTTCCGGGTCGGCGACCGCGTTGCCTACGTGTCGTCCTTTTGAACCGCGCCGGGTTTTCCGGAGGCTGTTTCGTTTGAGTCACGCGGCCATAGCTGGCTGTTCCAGCATGGCGTAATAGCGTTCCTCGGCTTCGGCCGGCGGGATGTTGATCGGAGGCTCCAACTCCTGAGAAGGTGGAGCCATGACAAGCAAGACGACGAACAAGTTCTCTCCCGAAGTCCGGACCCGTGCGGTGCGGCTGGTTCTAGATCACGAAGGTGAGCACGCTTCGCGCTGGGCGACGGTCTCATCGATCGCCGCCAAGATCGGCTGCACGGCGCAGACGCTGCATGAGTGGGTGAAGAAGGCCGAGCGCGACAATGGCGTGTGTGCTGGTGTGCCGACGGATGTGGCGACGAAGCTCAAGGCTCTGGAACGCGAGAACCGCGAGCTTCGGCAGGCCAACGAGATCCTGCGCAAGGCGAGCGCGTATTTTGCCCAGGCGGAGCTCGACCGCCGGTTCAGGCCATGATCGCGTTCATCGACGATCACCGCCAGGCGCATGGGGTCGAGCCGATCTGCAAGGTGTTGCCGATCGCCCCATCGACCTACCATGCCTATATTGCAAAGCGGGCCGAAAACTCGACGGCTTCGAAGTTGCGCCATGGTCCGCGTCGATGGATCACTTCAGCCTTGTAGAGGCCGTTGAGCGTTGCGGCGAGCGCATTGTCGTAGCTATCGCTGACGCTGCCCACCGAGGGCTCGACTCCGGCCTCCGCCAGGCGCTCGGTGTATCGAATGCTCACGTATTGGCTGCCTCTATCCTATGGTGCACGAGCCCGCCGCGATGGATGGGCCGCCGATCATGGAGCGCCTGTTCCAGTGCGTCCAGCACGAAGCTCGCATGCGGCCGTCCGGGCTCACCCGCCAGCCAACGATCCGGCGGGCATAGTTGTCGATGACGAAAGCCACGTAAACGAAGCCGGTCCAGGTCGCGACGTAGGTGAAGTCTGAGACCCAGCATGTTCGGTGCCGGGACATGGAACTGGCGGTTGACGTGGTCGAGCAAGGTGCGGCCTTGTCACTCACCGTGGTGCGGATCGGCTTGCCGCGGATGATGCCTTCGAGGCCCATGGCTCTCATCAGGCGGGCGACCGTGCAGCGGGCGACATCGAAGCCTTCGCGCTGCAACTGCCGCCACACCTTGCGAACGCCGTAGACACGGAAGTTCGCCTCGAACCCGGCGCGGTTCAAACCTCCTCACGCGAGAAACGATCGAGCTTGTAAATTAAGAACAGGTTGAGAGCGGCCAACCCTCCTAACAGAACGCGAGTGACAACGCTTTGGCTGAGCAGCACCAACATCCCAAGCAATAGGAGCCCCGCATTCCCGATATGTCCTGGCAACTTGTATTGAAGTGGCATGAGATAGGCTCAGATCGTTGGGGCATGTGAGCCTAGAATGCACCATCCTCGCCTCTTTAACATCAGAGCACCGCGATGGGATTGCCAGGTGATCCAGTCGCGCCGACAATGGGCAGCGGGGCGAAGACATACGCAAAAACCCAAGCCTCTCGCTCCACCAATCCCTCGAATGTCATGCCCTCGTGGAGGTAAATGCCGTTCTCCATAATGAGATGCTGGTGGCAGGGGTGAAAGACCTCGGGATCGATCGGGGGAACGACCTCGACGGCGAAGTTGTCGGCACCCACGACGCACACATCGAGGCTGGAGAACCAGCGCGCGCATTCAAGGCCGATACCCGGCGCACCCTCATAGAAGGTCTTCGTCTCGGTGTACCAGCGCGTCCCGTGGCCAGTGCGCACGAAGACCGCGTCGCCTGCTTTGATGGTGTCTTTCGGCACGCGTTGCCGCTTGAGACACGCCTTGAGGTCGGCCAGTTTGATTTCTTCGCCGACGTCCAGCACACGGCCCTTGAGCCCCTGCACGTCGAATAGGACGCCGCGGGTAAAGAAGGGTGGCGCGTTCTCGATGCCGAGCTTCTTCAATCCATAAGGAGACCACATCTCAGACAGGCGGTTGCCGTTGTAGAAGAGCATGCTGGTCTTATCCCCTCGCATCCCGCACATGCAGCCGAGGTGGCCAAGCGCATCCATCTGTGTACCGATCTGGCCGATTTCCGTGGCGATGAACTCGTCGTTCCAAATCGTCTTGCTCTTACTGCCATATGGGCCGCCGGTCGGTCCGCCAGGCATGCGCAAGGCATAGGCGCGACCGGGAGCAAGGGGCATGCGAGCATCGTAGGGCATGCCGAGGCTGACAATTTCCCCTGTCTTGATGAGGCCTACGGCTTCTAGCACCTTTTTTGCCGTCATGAGGTTGCCGTTTCCCCGCTGATCCTCCGGCCCCCAACGGGACTTGAACCATTCAGGGCCGAGAACCGGGCTCGCGCTCATTGACTTGATGGTCTCATCGCTCATCGAAGCCTCCAAGGCTTATTCAACTACGGGCGCGGGGGCACTGCTGGCACCGGCTACTGCCGCCTTGTCAGCCTCTGTGCCGCGGCGTTGGCGGCGCTGAGCTGCCTGAACCGCGAGGCCGACGGCAAGAATGAGCATCGAGCCATTGAACAAGGGCTCGACGAAAAACGGCGCGCCTAGCTGGTTCAGACCGGCAACTGTGACCGCGAGCACGGCCACGGCAAGAATCGTTCCCCAGACATTCACCCGGCCCGGCCGGATCGACGTTGCGCCGAGGAGGGCAGCCGTGAAGGCTGGCAATAGATATTCTTGGCCAACCGAGCTTTGACCAAGCTGTAATTGCGATTGGAGCACGACACCAGCGAACGCCGCAAGCGTTCCGGCCGCAACGAATCCAAGCGTGATGTATTTCTTGGCGGATATGCCGTTGAGTTCCGCAGCGCGCGGGCTCGCGCCGAGAACATAGAGGTAGCGTCCGAGGGGCAGGTACTCGAAGACGATCCACAGCAGCAAGCTGACGGCGAGCGCGTACAAAGCCGGCGCCGGTACGATCCAAAGGTTTCCCGATATCGCGAGGAAGGCCGTGGGCAACGAGGCAAGCACCTGCTGGCCCCCGGTGTACCATGCATTGAGGCCATACAGCACTGTGCCGGTGCCGAGCGTAGCAATGAAAGAGTCAATTTTCACCCGGGTGATCAGCGTGCCGTTCACGAGCCCGACCAGTGCACCCATCATGAGCACGGCTATGACCGCAGCCCACCAGGGCCAGCCTTGACCCTGCAGCCCGATCGCCAGGACCTGTGAGATGCCGATATTGAAACCGGCAGAGAGGTCGAATTGATTGGCGACCATTGGAATGAAGACTGAGAGGGCCGCGAGCGCCTGCACCGATTTGTTGCTGAGGATGGATCTTATGTTGAAATAAGTGAGGAACGTATCGGGCCTCAGCAGCGAAAAGACGATGACCAGAAGGATAAGGAGGACGAGCAGTCCCCATACCGAAATCGCCCGAAGCACCATGGTACCAATGGAACGGGTTGTGGCACCGCCGCTCATGGAGAGGCTCCGGATTCAGGAGGTGGCATCCCACCGGAAGCGCTCGCCGTCAGGGCCGCCACCGTCAATTCGTGATGCGGGATTTCAGCAACCACGCGGCCACGGCTGAAAACCAGCGCCCGATAGCAGATGCGCTCGACCTCCTCGAAATCCGAAGAGATCAGCAAGACCGCCATGCCCTTCTGAAGAGAGAGCTTTAGGAGATGGTAGATTTCGGCCTTCGAGCCGACATCGACACCAATGGTCGGCTCTTCGAGGATCAAGAGATCGACATTCGCCTCCATCCAACGGGCCACCACTACTTTCTGCTGGTTGCCTCCCGAGAGCGTGGCGACAGGCTGTTCGGGCCCCTCCGCCTTTATGGAGAAGCGCTTGATGGCCAAGTTAGTCTTACTCAGCTCGAAAGCGCGGGGAAGGAACTCCAGCATCCTTCTGCCGCTGGCCGTCGGATTCATGTAGATGTTCTCGCGTACCGCCAGATTCACCGCGACGCCCTCTTCGGAGCGGCGGCTAGAGACGAAGCCGATCCCAATGCGCATGGCTTTGGCGGGATCTTCCGGCTCGATCGGTTTCCCGTTGAGGTGCAGTTTCCCCGCGGCCAGCGGCACCTCGCCGAAAATCGCGCGCCCAATCGTATGGTGACCAGCGCCGCGCAAGCCGATTAGGCCAAGCGTCTCTCCGGCTGCGACACTGAAAGAGACGGGCCCCACGCCCTCCGCGACTGCATCTTGGAGCGCGAACACGACTCGGTCCGAAGGAGGCGCCGGCCTGACGAAAGCATCGCTCATCGATCGCCCAACGATCATTCGCACGAGATCGGAAGGTGTGGTTTCCGCGACGGCAACGGTCGCGACATGGCGGCCGTCACGAAGAACGGTCACACGGTCCGCGATGCGGAAAACTTCGTCGAGACGGTGAGTCACGTAGACGATCCCGATGCCGCTCGCCCGCAAACGGCGCAGCGTCTGGAGCAACCGTTCTACGTCCGCCCCTGGCAGCGCCGCCGTCGGCTCATCGAGAACGACGATATCGGATTTGATGGCCAAGGCTCGACCGATCGCGACCAGCGAGCGCTCGGCGGCGGGCAAGGATGAAATTCGCGCGTCGGGATCGAGATCGCTGCCCATTATTGCCAAGGCCTCCGCTGCGGCTTCACGGACACGTCGCCAGGAGATCAGGCCGAGCCCCGAACGCAGATAGCCGGTCTGAATTGCCACGTTCTCGGCAATCGTCATCCAGTCGACGAGACCGAGATCTTGATGGATGAAGGCTATGGGCAAGCGATCCGTTCCGGGCTCAACGCCGCGGCCGGCGAAGCGAATGTCGCCAGCGTCAGCTGCGTAAACCCCCGCCAGTATCTTGATGAGCGTCGACTTGCCCGCACCGTTCTGGCCGAGGAGTGCATGTACTTCGCCCCGGCGGAGATCGAAGTCGACGCGATCAAGCGCAAGGGTCGCGGTGAATCGCTTGGTCAGGCCGTCCATGACGAGAAGCGGCGGCGTCCCGTTCCCATCCGCATATGGATCGCGTTGCGTCATCGAGGCTCCGAGCCGATGCGCGGCCGATATCGTTGCTCAAATGGATAGTCCGGTGCGCGAGGCTCCGTGGAGGGAATAGCCCGGCTGATCGATCGGCCGGGCCGTAACCTAATGCACGCCCCAAATTTCTAGATAGTGCTTCTTGTAGTCATTGCTCGGGATGAACGTGTTCTGGTCGCCACCCTCGGCGTGGATGTTTTCCTTGGTGACGAGGAACGGTGGCTGGACGAAGCCGCTCGGTTGCTCGCCATGGAAAGCGCGATTGAGCTCGTCGATTGCCTGCCAAGCCTGCAGCTCGATTGGTTCGGAGACCGTGACCAGCTGATATTGGTCACCCTTGCGGATGCGATCATAGGCGGAGCGGTTGCCGTCGGCGGCGATCAATTTCACTGCCGCGGGATCGACGCCCCCCGAGCGCAATACCGGTACGGCAAAATCCCAATCGTTGTCGCCGACTGAAGTCGCATAGAGGGGGAGGCCGAAGCGCTGAACCCAGCTCGTGGTCAGCTGAGGCTGGCGCTGTGCGGCTTCCGAAGCCGGAGAGTTCACGTAGTCGAGGACCTTGCAGCCAGGGCACTTCTCGATCTCGGCCTTGGTTGCCATGGATTTGACCTGGGCAATCGCATATTCGTTGTGACTGAGGATCACCACACGGGCACTGCCATTAGAATCGGCAATCGCCCAATCAGCCTCGGCCTTTCCGATCTCGCGCGGGTCTTCCTGTATATTCACAAAAAGGTTGATGTTGGGCTGGGGACCGGGCAACCCGGCAGCATGCAGGCCGACGAACTTGATACCTTGCGCCACGCCGGCCTTGATCGGGTCCTGAAGGCTGGCACCGTCGGCGAAGAGTGCTATGCCGTCCGGCTTTAGGGCAATTGCTTGATTCATGCCCGCCAGCCACGAGGTGGGACTGCCCTTGCCGTCAATGATGGTTACGGTCCAGCCCAGCTTTTCGCCTGCTTGCTTGATGTAGACGCCATACAGATGCGAGATATCATTTTGCTCGTCTCCCGACAGGAAGACGACTTTCTTGCCGGGTTCCGGCTTCGGGGCCTTCGTCGGCCCTTCCCAGCTGGTCTGGGGACCGGCATATTTGGCAACAGCCGTTCTGGCGTCGGAGACGGGATCGGCAAAGGCGAATGGCGCCCAAGCAATCCCGGCCAAAGCGACTGCGGATCGCGCGAGCGACCACTTCCGAAGCGGGCTCAGGTTCATAGCACTTCCTCCCTTGTTTGGTCCGCGCTGTATCCCGCGGCGCTTGGTTCGCTGTTGAGGCATTTGCCAGTTTGACCAGGGCGGCAAGATGAGCTTTCCGGCCAAGCATCGGGCACTTTGATGCGCGCAGCACCAGATTTGCAGACCCCTCACCAATCTGACGAGCCAATGGCGAGGGTGGGGGAGAGCAGGCCGATTGAAAGTGCGGATTTGGATCCATCCAAATACTCGATCCACCGCAGGTCGGAGTCAAGGAGCACACACACCGACCGATTTGGAGCGGCGCGGCCGGACCGAGGCGCGCCCCGCGGCTGCCGGCTCCGCAAGTCCACCGGCGGGCGCCGGCAAGGAGGCTACCCCGGACCGGCGCGCCCTCGCTGGAAAGCCCGGCGCCTCGGCGCAGAACGCGCCAGGTCGAGGGGCGGAGCCGCCGCCGCCCATCGCCCGATGATCGCGCCCTTCGCGACAGCCCCAAGACCGATGCGTTAGATCGAAAGAGCCAGGC
>Ga0206918_1224_pt1 | contig 9641 bp, 7 predicted proteins | sample Alteio_BWOrgHeat_69_FD_152950 | JGI IMG/M metagenome (GOLD analysis project Ga0206918, IMG submission 152950) | Enriched cells from forest soil in Barre Woods Harvard Forest LTER site, Petersham, Massachusetts, United States -... | ecosystem: Environmental > Terrestrial > Soil > Temperate forest > O... | reverse complement strand
CCAGTTGATATCGCCGATGGCAAAAACACCGGGAATATTCGTCTCGAAATTCTCCGTATTGACAGGGATCAGCCCGTCTTTCATTTCTATACCGAAACCAGCCACTGGCCCCGGCTTCATCGTCAGGCCGTAGAAAGCCAGCAGCGTATCGCAGGTTATTTCCGCTGTTGAAAGAACGGCTGCCGTGACTTGCCCGTTTTCCCCTCTCAGGTCTGTCAGGTTGCCGATCTCCAGTTTTATTTTTCCCGTGGCGACAAGCTGGCGCATCTGCCCGACGCTGTGCGGCGCGGCGCGGAATTCGTCGCGGCGGTGCACCAGCGTCAGAGATTTTGCCAGAGGATGCAGGGCAATCGTCCAGTCAAGCGCGCTGTCGCCACCGCCGGCGATAACAAGATGTTTGTCTCTGAAAGATTCTTTATTGCGCACGGCATAAAAAACCGATTTCCCTTCATAGTCGCCGATGGTCTTGATAGGCGGCTTTTTCGGCGTAAAGCTGCCGCCGCCCGAGGCGATGACGACTGCCTTTGCTTCAATAATAGTTCCCGCATCCGTCGTGACACGCCAGCCGCTGGCAGTTTTTTCCAGTGCGGACGCCATTTGGCTAAAGTGAAATACCGGATTGAACGGCTTGATCTGCGCCATCAGCTGTTCGGTCAGTTGCTGCCCGGACACCACGGTCAAGGCCGGAATATCATAGATCGGCTTCTCGGGATATAGTTCGGCGCACTGGCCGCCCGGACGGTCGAGAACATCTACCAGATGCGCTTTCATGTCCAGCAGGCCCAGCTCAAACACCGCGAATAACCCCACGGGGCCCGCGCCGATAATAATGACATCAGTTGTTTGTGTTTGGCCTGACATGCTCACTCTTTCTTTGAGGGGTCATCCCATTTATGCCCCAGAATGGCGTGTACGCCGAAGAAGAACAGCAGCGTCCCGAAAAACGTCTGCAGGCCGACGATCAGGCGGATGGCATTCGAGACCGGCACGATATCACCATAGCCCAGCGTGCTCAGTGTCACCATCGAGAAATACAGGGATTCTATAAACGTTAGGTCCCGCGCTATGCCGCGCACGATAAAGTGATGCACCGTCGAGAGCCGCCCGATTGTTTTGTAAAGGCCGGCAAAGATAATGATGTTCATTGAATAAAAGATAAAGAAAGCGAAGGCGGGCTTGATAAGCCGCGCGTTGTCCTTGAAGAAATCGCCGAAGAGGACCCCTGTGTCGACCAGCATCAGCGTAAAATCACGGCTGGCAAAGAAGACGATCACAGCAATGACGGACATTTCCATCAGGAAGAATATCTTCAGATCCCCCAGGGTATTTCCGTGAGACTGGTGCAGGATAAAGGCGAGCGTGCCGACCAGGGCGATCGGGATCAACCACAAGAAGGAGTGGATGAACTTGGCTTCGTGCAGATAGACTTGGGATTGTATAATCCCCTGAATCTCGCCCTTTTTGAAGATAGCTCCGCCCAGAAAAGCTGCCAGCGGCAGCAAAAATCCAAGCGCGATAAACCGGGGCGGCAGATCCTGAAACAGGCTTTCCACGAAGAACGTGAACAGGCAGAGATAAATCGTGATCATATTGGCAAAAATAACGTTGAAAAAGGCGCTGCCGCCGCCGAACAGGACGTGAAAGGCCGTCACCATGAAGACAGCCGCCGCGAGGGATACATAAAACAGGCCGACAGCCTCATCCGAAGCATAGCCGATCAGCCCGAGCAGCGCTGAGGAACCGATCAGCACCGATACCCAACGGCGATAAAAGCCCAAGGCATGCCGGATAATTTCTAAGCGGAGCAGGCGTTTCGCCATTGATCAAAATTCCTGTTTTATCTTTAATACTATACATATGTAATATTATATGGGGCGCGGGGCAAGAGGATATAGGGACATTTTAAAAAATTATGATGCTTTACCAGCACTAAAGTGAAAATTCCGTATCACAGCTTTATTTGACGGTAAAAGCTCTGTAGAATCACCCCATTAACAGGAGCAGACCGATGGCTTTGACTTATACGCCCGCGCCGCAGCTTGGCGCAAAGGCGAAAGATTTTTCCCTGAAGGGTGTGGACGGAAAGACTTATACGCTGAAAGATGTAACCGGCAAAAAGGGCACGCTGGTCATGTTTATCTGCAACCACTGCCCTTTCGTGAAAGCCATCGCTGGTCGGCTGGCCGAGGACATGAAAGTTCTTCAGTCAAAAGGCATCGGCGTGGTGGCGATCATGTCGAATGACACGGTTTCCCATCCTGAAGATTCTTTCGATAACATGAAAAAATTCTCGCACAACCATGGTTTTACCTTCCCTTACGTGATTGACGAAACACAGTCCGTGGCGAAAAGCTACGGCGCGGTCTGCACGCCGGATTTCTTCGGCTACAATGCGGCGGGCGAGTTGCAGTTTCGCGGACGGCTGGACGAAGTGAACCCTTCAAAGCCCGCAACGCCCGAGACAAAAAAAGAACTGCTGGAAGCCATGCTGCTGATCGCTGAAACCGGCAAGGGCCCCGCACAACAAACGCCCTCAATGGGCTGCAACATCAAATGGAAGAACGCCACCGCGGCGTAAAACTGTAAATGAAACAATTAAAAATATTTCTCGTTCTTCTCATCCTCTGCGCCGCAGGTAGTGCTTATTATATGCTGTGCGTTGCGGGAAAGGAAACGACCGACGATGCGCGGTTCGATGCCTATATCGTGCCTATCAGCGCCAAGGTCAGCGGCTACGTGAAGGAACTGGGCGTGAAAGACAACCAGCACGTCAAGGCCGGCGACCAGCTGCTGGCGATAAACCCCGTCGACTACCAGATCGCCGTGAACAAAGCGCAAGCCGCGCTGGATGCCGCCGAAGCGCAGTACCAGCAGGCGACGGAAAACCTTGAAGTGACAAAAGTTTCCGCACCGTCATCCGTCGATGCGGCAAAAGCGGCCGTCGCCTCGGCGCAAGCCGACCTCGATAATGCCGTCAAGAATGCGGAACGCAACCGTAAACTGAAAAATGTCACAGCCTCTGCCCGCGAGATCGACCAGACCAACAGCACCGAGAAGATGGCGAAGGCACGCCTTGAACAGGCACAGGCTGAACTGAAAAGCGCGGAAACATCGACGCAGACCATCGCGGGGGCTGATGCGGGGGCCCGCATGCTGTCCGCGCAGGTCGATGAAAAGAAGGCCGAGCTGGCCACTGCTAAAGAAAATCTGGACAACACAAAAATCACCGCGCCGATGGACGGCAAGATCACTAGCCGTACGGTAGAGGGCGGCGCTTACGTGCAGCCGGGGCAGGCGCTGATGGCGATTTCCGGCGTAATGCTATGGGTCGTCGCCGATTTCAAGGAAACACAATTGGAACATATGCAGGTCGGTCAGCCCGTGGATGTGAAAGTTGACGCCTTCCCGCATCTGGTGTTGCACGGCAAGATTGACAGCATTCAGGCCGGCACAGGTGCACGTCTCTCTCTGTTCCCGCCGGAAAACGCCACGGGTAACTTCGTCAAGGTTGTGCAGCGCGTGCCGGTAAAAATTGTGCTTGATGAGCAGCCGGATGCGGCCCTTGCGCTCGCGCCCGGTATGTCGGTTGAAGCAACCGTCCTCGTGAAATAATGGAAACCGAAAAAAGTAATCCCTGGTTGATTGCTTTTGCCGTCAGCCTGGCCACATTTATGGAGGTGCTCGACACGACCATCACCAATGTTTCGCTCTCCCACATCGGCGGCAGCCTTGCGGCATCGCAAGAGGAGAGCACCTGGGTGATGACCTCATACCTCGTCTCCAATGCTATCGTCCTCCCGCTCAGCGGCTGGATGGCGGGCGTTATCGGGCGTAAAAGATATTTCATGCTGTGTATCGGCTTTTTCACGCTCGCCTCGTTCTTCTGCGGCGCGGCGACAAGCCTGTGGATGATTATTATGTTCCGTCTGCTGCAAGGCATCGCCGGCGGCGGGCTGCAGCCGACACAGCAGGCAATTTTACTGGATGCTTTCCCTATCGAAAAGCGCGCGCAGGTATTCGGCCTCACCGCCATCACGATGATCGTGGCGCCCGTAATTGGCCCGACGCTGGGTGGTTTTATCACCGATAACTTTAGCTGGCGCTGGATTTTCTTCATTAACGTGCCCGTGGGCGCTTTTGCGCTGTTCCTCGTCAACCGCGTGTATCACGAGCACCATGATGCGGAGGCCGCAAAGAAGAATTTCTCGGTCGACTATCTGGGCTTTGCGCTGGTCGCGCTCGGCATCGGCGCGATCCAGATCGTGCTCGACAAGGGCCAGCAGGATGACTGGTTCGGCAGCAACTTCATCACCTCCATGACCGTCATGGGCGTGAGCATGCTGGCTTTTGCCGTGTGGTGGCTGCTGCGGCAGAAGAATCCGCTGGTGGAGCTGAGGCTTTTCAAAATTATCAGCTTCCGCATGGCGTGCATCCTGATTTTCTTTATGGGCTTCGCGCTTTATAGCAGCAGTATCCTTCTGCCGCTGCTGGTGCAGAGTTACTTCGGGTATGACGCAACACTCTCGGGTTTGATCCTCTCGCCGGGGGCACTGGCGATTATTGTGATCATGCCGCTTGCCACCAAAGTCATCCAGCGTTTCCAGCCAAAATATCTCATCGCTTTCGGGTTCTTTCTATGCGGCATGGGCATGTTCTATACCATGCACTTTTCACCTGCGGCAAACCTGACAACGTTCATCTCTATGCGTATCCTGACGGTGGCCGGACTGCCGTTCCTGTTTGTGCCGATCAGCACCATGGCCTTCAGCGATGTACCGCGGGAGCTGAACAACAAAGCCTCGGCGCTGTATGCCCTGTTCCGTAATCTCGGCGGCAGTTTCGGCATCGCGCTGATCGCCACCTACCTCTTCCGCCACCAGCAGATATGGCAGACGTATCTCTCCGGCGGTGTCACGCCCTATAATATACAAACGCAGCAATCGCTGGCACAGCATGCGGCGGCTTTGGTGTCGGCAGGCGTCTCCCAGGCCGCCGCACCGGCGCAGGCGCAAGCGCAACTCTACAGCCAGCTGCAACAACAGGCCGGTTTTATGGCTTATGTCGATTCTTTTCAGGCTATGTCGTGGGTTATGCTGCTGCTGATCCCTGTCGCCCTGCTGATGCCGAGCGTGAAGCCCAAAAAGGATGCAGCGCCGGTTGAGGCGCATTAAAATTCAGGCTTGCTTTACACGGGTTAGTTTTCTTTAATTAGATAACAGAAGGATCGCCCTCATGAATTCCATCATCACCGAGCTCTCGAATTTCGAACAACAAGAACTCAAGGCCAGCGGTCTCTATAACAGCGACCTCGCCCCTGTTCCGGCCTCTGGTCGCAAGTGGCATATGCTCAGCTTTGCCGCTCTGTGGATCTCGATGTCGGCCTGCATCCCGACCTACATGCTCGCCTCAAGCCTGATCGGCGGCGGCATGAACTGGTGGCAGGCGGTGCTGACCATCTTCCTCGGCAATCTGATTGTGCTGATCCCCATGATCCTGAACGCCCATGCCGGCACGCGTTACGGCATCCCGTTCCCGGTTTATTGCCGCGCCGCCTTCGGCACAAAGGGTGCAAATATTCCTGCAATTTTGAGAGCGCTGGTCGCCTGCGGCTGGTTCGGCATCCAGACCTGGATCGGCGGCGAGGCTATCTACAAAATATGCGCTGTGATCTTTCACATACCGGTCGTGCCTGCCGCAAACTGGTTCGGCGTCACAGCCGGTCAGTTCCTATGCTTCATGCTGTTCTGGGGCATCAACATGTTTATTATTTATCGCGGCATCGACACCATCCGCTTCCTGCTGAACATCAAGGCGCCGCTGTTGCTGGCGCTGGGGTTGCTGTTGCTGAGCTGGGCCTACGTTCAGGCGGGCGGCTTCGGCCCGATCCTGTCGCAGCCTTCGCAGTTTGATATCGGTCAGCCACAGGCCGGAAAATTCTGGTCCTATTTCTTTCCGGCGCTGACCGGCATGGTCGGCTTCTGGGCGACGCTGTCGCTGAATATCCCCGACTTCTCGCGCTACGCAAAGTCACAGAGTGATCAGGTTTTCGGGCAAGCGCTCGGCCTGCCGCTGACGATGGCGCTCTATTCATTCATCGGCGTGGCTGTGACATCTGCCACGACGATCATCTACGGCAAGACCATCTGGGACCCGGTCGATGTGCTGACCCATTTCAGTAGCCCTGTCGTGCTGGTATTTGCCATGCTGGCGCTGTGCATCGCCACGCTGGCAACCAATATCGCGGCAAACGTTGTTTCTCCTGCCAATGATTTTGCCCATCTTGCGCCCAAGAAAATATCTTTCCGCACCGGCGGCTTTATCACCGGCGTGATCGGCATCCTGATGATGCCATGGAAGCTCATCGCGGACCCGACCGGCTATATCTTTACCTGGCTGATCGCTTATAGCGCCTTGCTGGGCCCGGTCGGCGGCATCCTGATCGCGGATTATTTTATCTACCGCCACTGCAAACTCAGCCTTCCCGATCTTTATAAGGCCAGTGGCGCGTACCGTTTTACAAATGGATTTAGCTATATAGCGCTATTCTCGCTGGTGGCTGCCGTCGCCCCCAGCGTGCCGGGCTTTCTGGTGAACGTGAAGCTTCTCAATGCGGATTCAGTTCCGGCAATGCTCGTCGGTCTTTATGATTATGCCTGGTTTATCGGTTTCGCGCTGGCCTTTGTACTTTATCTCGCCCTGCGCCGCCTTTCCGACAAAAATAAATGAACGTTCAGGACGGAAATTCCGGCCTTATCCAGTTGCCGCCTGAGTCCGAGGCCCTCCATCGTTCGATCGCGAAAAAGGCAGCGGAAGTTCTCGGCAAGCTCGTTGATGGCAACGGAATGAAGGCGGAACAGATCAAGCTTTCCCGTGAAGAAACCCAAATCCACCGCATCCCGGCTTTCATTGCCGCCAAATTGACGACGGAAGTGGTCAAGACACGGGTCAGGGGCAAGGCTGCGCAGGGGGTGGAGGTAAGCTCTGCGGCCGAAGTGGCGACCAGTGCCGAAGATCTGGCGACGAAGATGCTAAAGGATGCCGACATTCACCGGCTGATAAACGACAGCCTGAAAAACGACCCAGGCCACGGCTTCGGAATGGATCAGCTCATCATTACACTTCCCGCGCTAAGAAAGGATTTTTCTATCGTCTCGCCTTGCCCAAGATGCCACGGGCAGACTTCCGTTCCCTGCATGCAATGCAATGCAACGGGCAATATGCCCTGCACAGCCTGCGCGGGGAATGGTTTCTCCAACTGCAAGTGGTGCCACGGCATGGGCCGCGTTCCGAATCAGCAGGGAGCTTATATCCCCTGCCTGCACTGCCAGAACACCGGCAGGATATCCTGCCAGATCTGCCGCGGGCAGAGATATCTGGCCTGCACCGCCTGCCGCGGGCAGAAAAGCGTTGGCTGCATGGAATGCGGGCAGAAAGGTTTCTTCACGGAGGTCCATCAGGTGAATTACAAGGCACAATGTGCATTCGAGGCCGACTGGCGCGAGGTGCCCCCCGAAGTGAAGTCCGCCGCGCACAAATTGGGATTGCGGGAACTGGCCACCGAAAAACACGCGGAGATCCTCTGGCAGTCCCCAGAAGCAAGGCCTGACGCTATATATATTCCCTGCATTGCTTTCCTGCCGATCGCGAAGGCGGAATTTTCAGCGCCGGAGGGAAAAATTTATCCGGCGCTCGTGGCGGGGTTGCAGGGACGTATCATCGAGATTGAACCGGTGCTGGATCAATACGTCAAGCCCGGCATCAGCGCCCTGATGAAACTCTCCAAAGGTCCCATGGCGCGGCAGGCGCTGATCGACACTGCCTGCAAATACCGGCTGATCCGTCAGGTGCTGGCAGGGCTTACCCGGTCTTCAAAAAAAATTGTTTACCAGCGGCTGTGCAAGAACTACCCGCTGATGCTGTCTGACAAATACGCACGCGCGACGATAAAATATGCGGATAGTGCCGTGGCCACGCTCAGCGACGGCCCGCGCTACAAGGGACTCGCCCTCGGCACGCTTCTGGCGGCGCTGGCGGCAGCTGTGTATTTCATGACATCCCTGCGCCTCGTTCTGCTGGCGCAGCTAACACCGCAGTATATTCTCGCAGCAGATATCATCGTCTGGATTCTGAGCTGGACTGGGGCCGTTTACGTGATTAAATTTATAACGGCATCCTCTCTTAGAAAGATATTGCCGGTAGACAAAGGCGGCCTGCCCTCTTCCGGTTTGCAGGGACTCGCAGCAGGGCTGACCACCGGACTTGTCTGGTTTGCCGTCGCCGCCCGCGCGGCGGAAAAACCCGAGTGGATAGTGCATATTTTGAAACTGGTTAATTTATAAGAAGGAGTGAATTTTATGCTTAAATATTTTAGTGTTTTTATTATAGTATTCTTCGCGTCAATAACTGCATCACCTGCTTTCGCGGATGACGGCGTTATCGGCACCATTCTTGAAGTGGAGGGCAGCGCCACTGTTATGCCGTCAGGGGGCTCTCCCTCTGCTGCGGCAGTCAACACAACAGTGCATCTGAATGACACCGTGCAGACAGATACGGCATCGCGCGTCTTTATTCTATTTATCGACAATACCCAGCTGACGTTATCGGAGGATACACGGGTCAAAATAGACAACTATATTTTTGACCCGGATGACAACAGGGGCAACAAAGCTTCCTATTCAGTCCTGCAGGGCGCATTCCAATATGTCAGCGGTCTGATCGGCAAGAAAGAGAACCCCGATGTGCATATAGACACGCCCGTAGGCTCGATCGGCATACGTGGCACGGATTTCTGGGGCGGAAACCTTGACAACCAGTACAGCGTAGCCGTGAACGATGGTCAGGTGGCGCTTAAAACCGATGCGGGCGAGGAAGTGGTCAATAAAGGCCAGGGCACCTCGGTTAAGGACAGGCACTCCATACCTGAACACGCCCATGTATGGCCCCGCGAGAAGTTTCAGCGTATCTCCAACACCGTCCACCTGAAACGGCAGGGCTTAGTGCGGCAAAAGATCAAAGCCATGCAAGGCCACCAGCGTATCATGCAGCGGCGTTATAAGAACTATGTGGCACGGCATGGTTCTCCACACCAAAGACGCGGCGGTAACCTTCACAACCAACAACAGAAGCATACAAGCTGGCATAAACAACATGGCAAACGCCAGCAACATCGCCGCACCAGACAAAACAAACACCGGCAGGACAAGAAAAGAAAGTAACGATCCCTACTGCATAAACCAGCCATGGCTCGCCACCAGAGACTGACCGGTGAGGGCGTTGGTTTTGAAGCTGGCAAAGAATAGCGCGACGGCGGCAATATCTTCCACGGTGGTGAACTCGCCATCGACGGTTTCCCTGAGCATCACGTTCTTGACAACATCGGCTTCGGAAATGCCCAGCTCCTTCGCCTGCTCGGGAATTTGTTTTTCCACCAACGGCGTGCGCACGAAACCGGGGCAGATGACATTGGCGCGCACGTTATGTTCCGCGCCTTCCTTGGCAACCACTTTGGCGAGACCCTCCAGCGCGTGCTTGGCAGCAACATAGGGGGCTTTGAGCTTCGAGGCTTCCTTCGAATGTACCGAGCCCATATAAATGATGCTGCCGCCCGTGCCCTGCTTGTACATATATTTCAATGCCGCCTT
>Ga0206918_1223_pt1 | contig 9693 bp, 4 predicted proteins | sample Alteio_BWOrgHeat_69_FD_152950 | JGI IMG/M metagenome (GOLD analysis project Ga0206918, IMG submission 152950) | Enriched cells from forest soil in Barre Woods Harvard Forest LTER site, Petersham, Massachusetts, United States -... | ecosystem: Environmental > Terrestrial > Soil > Temperate forest > O... | reverse complement strand
GGTATTCCCAAAAAAAGATATTAACCAGGGTGTAATCTGACCCCATAAACAGAGGTAAATCGCACCGGGAGATATCTTTTTTATGAATGAAAAAATCGACTTTTTTATTTTTTCATTTTGATGTTCATGTTGGCTAATGTGGCGATATACGATTTTCTTGAGTTTTAAATTCCCGTAAATTCTGGGTATACCGTTAGCAAATAGTGCGATAGCTGTAAAAGGTATGAATAACAAGCTAACTACAATTGTAACGAAGCGGATAATCGCAACCAGTATTTGGTTTTTCTGCAAAGGCACAACCTCTCCCTTTAACCTGGGAATTATTTCAAAAATAGAATCAGTTAAAAACGCAATAAATGCCGGAATTAATGAAATAGTAATGAATAAAATGGTAAGCCAGCCGGCATTTTGACGCGAAAGCAAATAAACCAAAATGGGAATAGAAACCGCCAAACTCAGAACTGCAAATATTTTTTGAATACTTAACGCAGTCACTATTATTTCACCTAAACTCTTGTTATTGTTCCAGACTTTTGCGCCTTCTGCCATTACTCCGGTGCTGATACCGCTGTCAGCCAGCGCACTCATGGTGCCAAGCATCGTATTCGCTATGGTGTAGTAAGCATATTCTTTAAGTGATAAAGTTCTTACAATAAAAAGTCCGGTTAATAATCCCAGACCCTGAACCAATACCTGTGTGCCTCCGGTAATCGAAACTAACTTAAACCAATAGAATGTTTTCGAATTAACTAATTTATCTACCTTATTCAAAATTATAAATGCATTAACTGTTAAGAATCGAGAAAATAGGGAAATATGCTGAAAAACGAAAAATTAAAAATATTACTCGACAGGCAAAACCGTTAATTTTGAAAAAGTTTTGAAACCGTAAAATCGCATTTTTACCTTAAAAGTTACGGAAAGTGAGCGAACTGTAAAATTAGCCATACTCCAGTGATCAGGTCACTATTGTTTTGAAATAAGCCGTAATAGAAATGGAGGTGTAATTCAGCCGCTATTTTCTAAACTTCCAACCCTGAATTCGTCCATTTTTTGCGTCGAAATACGCGAGATTTTAGATTACTACAAAATTATTGCAGTTTTATCAAATTATGTCTATTTTGTTAGTTCCATTTTATAAATTTGAACGACTGTCTAAAGAGGATGAAGCCGAATGACCCCCCAAGCCTTGCCCAATAATGTAACCCGTACTATAACGGCTATAGAGCCGCAAAATGAAATTTGGATTTCCTGCCTTGTAGGCGGGGATGAAGCGAATCTTTCTTACAATGAATCGATCAGCCTCAGACTGACCGGGCCTTTTCATCGGGAGGCCATGGATTATGCCCTCCAGGAAGTTTACGATCGTTTTGAAGTGCTCCGTGCCAGTTTTAGTGAGGATGGTAAGGAGATGCATATATCTGAAGGGGTGTTGAATACCTATTTTGAAGATATCTCAGACCAGAATTATGCTGAGCAATCTTCCACCCTGCTTTCGTTCGAAAAACGGAATGCTTTACAGCTCTTCGATCTCACCAACGGTCCCTTATTTCGTTCAGCATTGTTCAAATTAAAGGATGACGAGTATTATCTTACCCTTACGGCGCATCATATCATCTGCGACGGCTGGTCGTTTGGAATTATATTACAGGACCTGGGTAAATTCTATTCTGCCTATATCAACCAGTCCGATCCCGGACTGGAACTTCCATTCTCTTTTGCCGCATATTCTGCGGAACTGGAGACGTTTGCGGAAACCGAAAAGTACAAGAAAGAAGAGGAATACTGGATCAATCAGTATCAGACTATTCCAGTTCTCGAGTTACCGACCGACTTCCCCAGGTCTGTTAAACGAACGTATAAAAGCCAGCGGGATTACTTTCTGATGAAGCCGGAATTAATCGGAAGATTAAAAAAAACCGGCGCGAAAGCGGGTTGTTCCCTGTTCACCACACTGATCGCTGTTTATGAACTTTTCCTGCATAAGTTAACCGGGCAGTCAGAAATAGCATTAGGTGTACCTACCGCAGGTCAGGCCGTTTCCGAACATTTTGACCTGGTTGGCCATTGTGTAAATTTGTTGCCGATAAGAAGTTTCCCTGATGGTGCATTATCCGTTACAGAATACCTCAAAAAAAGAAAATCTGAAATTCTTAACGATTATGATCACAGGCATTTTACTTATGGCAGCCTCCTGAAAAAATTAAAGATTAACCGGGATGCATCACGGATACCCATTCTGCCTGTTATACTGAATGTTGACCTCGGGCTCAATGATCAGGTTAATTTTCAGGGACTCACCCACCAACTTGTTTTTGTTCCCAGAGAATACGAAAGTTTTGAAATTTTTATTAATGTCAGTGGTACCGAGCAAAAACTGTCTTTTGAATGGAATTACAACACGCAATTGTACAAACCGTCCACCATTAGAAAATGGATGTATGCGTTTGAAAATATGCTTCAGGCCATTGTGGCCAATCCGGAAATCAGCATAAAGGAACTCAATGTTTTTTCTGCTGAGTATTTCAACCAGCATCTTAAAACCTGGAATTCCACTGAATCCGATTATCCCCGGAACAGAACCATTCAAAGTTTAATCAGTGAAACGGCAGGGACATATCCGGACAAAACAGCGATTCGCTTCAAAAATCAACAACTTACTTACAGAGAACTGGATGAGCGTTCCAACCAATTAGCAAGATATTTGACCGCACTGCATGTAAAACCAAAAGACATCGTTGGTGTGGCCTTGAGTCGTTCTCCGGAAATGATCATTGCCCTGCTCGGCATTTTAAAATCCGGCGCTGCCTACCTGCCGCTTGATCCGGGGTATCCTAAAAAAAGGATTCAATATGTATTAGATGATGCTTCAGCAAAAGCTCTAATCATTTCATGCCGGAATGCAGGTGTTTTTCAAACGGGAGCCCGTGAAATATTAATGGAGACCTTTCAGGAACAAATGGCGGACTTCAGTAAAAATGAGTTAGAAGAATTTTCTGATAGTAAGTCGCTTGCTTACCTGATATATACCTCGGGTTCTTCAGGTAATCCGAAAGGTGTGATGGTGGAACAACAAAACCTGGTCAACCTCCTTTTCAGTATGCAACAATTTCCTGGCATAACCAGGGAAGATAAGTTTTTGGCCCTGACAACAATCTCTTTCGATATCGCAGGTCTGGAATTATTTCTTCCCCTTTTGACGGGCGCTGAACTGGTATTAGCCGACGAAGATGAACAGAAAGACGGCCGCCTGTTAGTGGAAAAATTATATAAGGACGATATAACGATTATGCAGGCGACGCCATCCACTTATAAATTAATGCTGGAAAATAACTGGCTGGACCGGCGTGATGTAAATATATTGTGTGGAGGGGAAGCATTGCCCAAAATCCTCGCTGATAAATTACTATTGCGTTGTAAAGGACTCTACAATATGTATGGTCCGACAGAAACTACCATCTGGTCAACATGTGCGCAAATTTTTGAAAACGACGAGATAATCACTATTGGCAGGCCTATTCACAATACGCAGATTTATATATTGGATTCATACGGAAACCTGCTGGCTGAAGGAATTAAAGGAGAAATTTATATAGCCGGAGATGGCGTTAGCAGGGGTTATTTAAACAGACCCGAACTGCAGTTGGAAAAATTTGTTCCTGATTTATTTTCAGAAATTCCAGGTAGAAAGATGTACCGTACAGGCGACATCGGCAAATTTCTGGAAGATGGCAGAATACAGTATCTGGGCAGGAATGATCAACAGGTTAAAGTTCGGGGGTTTCGTATAGAACCATCAGAAATTGAATATAAACTAAACCGTCTTGAGGACATAAAAGAGTCTTTGGTAGTTGTCCAGGATGATGATTCCGGCAATTCCAAACTGGTTGCCTATGTCATTGCAAACAAAGCCAGTGAGGGAGATAGTACGTTCAATGACGAAAATCTGATGCTCAGATGGCGCACTGCATTGCTCGATCATTTCCCGTTTTATATGGTGCCCAATGAATTCATCATTATAAGCGAATTCGTATTGACCGACAATGGGAAAGTAGATTATAAACGCCTGATCAAGGCGCCCATAAAAGCCGAAACCAAACTCAAGCCTGTTAGAACCAGTGAGTTAGAAGATAAAGTCATCAACATCTGGAAATCAAGTTTAAAAGTTGAGGAAATAGGATTGGATGACGATTTTTTTATGCTGGGCGGTCATTCCATGATTGCCGCCCAGGTTATGCAAAAACTTGAAAAAGAGACCAGTATACGTCTTCCTTTAACCGCACTCTTCGAAGCGCCTACAGTAAAAAAGCTAAGCAGATATGTTGAGTTAAAAGGGAATAACAGCTCCTGGAAGTCCCTGGTCGCCATAAAGTCCGGCAATGGTAAATATCCGCTGTACATTGTTCACGGTGCCGGCTTAAATGTGCTGATTTTTCATTCTATAGCCAAGAACCTGGACCCGGGACAGTCGGTATTTGGATTACAGGCCCGTGGTTTAAATGGAATTGACGACCCATTTGATAATATGGAGAAAATCGCCTCTTATTATATTGCTGAAATTCTGGATCAGAATCCCAACGGTCCTTATAACCTGGCCGGATACTCTTTTGGAGGAGTAGTAGCATTTGAAATGGCAAAACAACTTAAGGCAATGGGTAAATCCATTAACATGCTTGGCATTTTTGATACCGCAGTGGATCTCTCACCAAAACCTAAAACCCTGTTGAATAAATCAGTCAAAAAACTCAGGGATGCCTATGTCTATGTTAAGTTTAATCTCCAGTTGCTTTGGAAAGAACCCGTTCAGGTAATTCATTACCGGTTTGTGAACAGAAAGTATAAGTTGAAGCGGCTGCTTTCAAAATATAACATGATCAGGGAATTATCCGGTCAGGAGAGATACCTTAAATATTCAGCGAAGATTAATCGTAAACACGATATCGCTTATAAAAATTACGAGCTCACTCCATACGATGGCACTATAGATCTGTTTCGTGTGACTCACAGAATGTATCATCTGGATGATCCGGAATATTTTGGATGGAAGTCTTTAGCCCTTGATGGCCTGAAAATTCATGATATTCCCGGTGATCACAGTACATTTTTACTTTCGCCCAATGTGGAGAAATTTGCTGAGGTTTTGATGGCGACACTTAAAGAAAGAAACAAAGACTGATTGGATTTGCATAAAGTTCAGTAAATTTCTTTTCGGTGTAACCGGTTTTAAGGGTTGGAAAGATCAACATCTAAGCCCCGAACCAGCAAATGAACAAGTCTTCTTTTATTTTCTTCCGGACTTTATTGTGGTTGTGGGATCTTATTTCCCTGAATGTGATCCTGTCATTTGCAACTATCGCCATTTTCAGGGTCGATGCAATAAACAGACGGGAGTACCATTTGCTTTTTGCCCTGTTTAACTTTATCTGGATGACCTCTGTATATCTGACCCAATTATACATGAGTAAGAACTGGCTTGATTTTGAGCTATTTTTCAAAAGGACCTTCAAAAGTTATGTATTAACTGTAGCCGGATTGCTTTTGTTTATATTTATTTACAATTTTCCGTTCTCCCGCTTCTTTGTTGTTTTTTGCTTCACCGGATTTGCAACCCTGCTGTTATTTAACAGAATTATTTTTAATGTGCTGGTTATTTCGCTTCGCGGCAAGTTCAGACTTGCGAAAAATGTGGTAGTACTGGGATACAACGACGTTTCAATCAAGCTAATCAAATACTTTCAGAACGAGGCCAAACTGGTTAAACTGGCCGGATGTTTTGATGACAAGGGCAGCATTGAAAATTCTGCCAAATTACCTGTATTCAGAAACCTGCGCGAATGCATGGCGTTTGTAAAAGAAAATGAAGTAACTGAAATTTATTCGACCCTGGTTCCCGATCAGTATCCTTACTTGTTTGAATTGGCAAAAGAAGCGGAAAAACAATTTGTTTATTTCAAATTTGTACCCGATTACCACATTTTTGTAAACCGAAACATATACGTTGATTTTTTAAACGACATCCCGGTTTTATCATTAAGGAAAGAACCTCTGGAAGATACCGGGAACAGGATTAAAAAAAGAGCTGTGGATCTGATTTTAAGCAGTTTGGTAATCGTATTCATACTTTCCTGGCTTATTCCCCTGCTTGCCATATTGATAAAACTGAATTCCAGGGGGCCGGTTTTCTTTATTCAACTGAGATCAGGAAAAAATAATCAACCGTTCCGGTGTTTAAAATTCCGAAGTCTTAGGGTAAACAATGAATCTGATTCAAAGCAGGTAAGCCGGGATGACAATCGGATAACGAGCCTGGGGCGTATTATGCGAAAAACCAATATTGATGAACTTCCTCAATTTTTCAATATTTTATTAGGGGATATGTCTGTGGTTGGCCCAAGGCCACATATGCTGAAGCATACCAAAGATTTTTCAGTATTGTATAAGGAATATATGATCCGGCATTTTGTAAAACCAGGCCTCACCGGATGGGCTCAGGTAAATGGTTATCGTGGCGAGATTAAGGAAAATGAATTATTGAGAAAACGGGTGGAATTCGATACCTGGTATATCGAAAACTGGTCAGTATATTTAGATTTACGGATTATTGTTTTAACCTTTCTGGTTACGCTCAGGGGCGATGAAAACGCTTTTTAGTTTCCTGCTTGTTTATTCAAATCAGAACGCTTCACCAAAATTAACATAAAAGCCCTTGATGCCGTTGGGACCAAAACCAAAGTCAAAGCGAAGATTGGTTTTGTGTTTTGAATCGACCATAATACGCAGACCCGGACCGTAAGAAAGATGAAATTGTTGCAGGGCCACCTGGCTGTATGAATTTTGAACCTGGCCAATGCCAAACCAGCCTACGATACCGAAAATGTTCCAAATATGCTGACGAAGTTCAACCTGTGCATCCACCAGCACATTGTCGCGTAAACCGCCTTCATAATAACCGCGCATCTGACTGTCTCCTCCCATCTCCGGTAACTCATAAAACGGCACCACTCCATTTGCATAGCTGGTGGTTGCCTGACCGGCTATGATTGTACCGGGCCAAATCGAATGATACTTTCTTGCATCCAGACTAAATTTAGAAAAAGGATAAGGTCCCCAACCGCCGGGATAAAATAAGGCGGTGCCTATTATATATGCCCCGAGGGTCGGATTATACCGATTATCACGGCTGTCAAAAGCTGCTGCAAGACCGGTACCCACACTGGTTCCACCGCTTAGCCCGGTAACACTGTCCGTCACCAGAAAACTGGTACTGTCCGTCTGAATATTGAAATAATCGGATACATCAAATGGAATACCCACATAAAAATTTTTCTTTACCAACCTTAAAGCAGTACCTGCGAACACAAAGCGTTCTACGATATCCTGCTCGGGATCATCGGTGATGGTATTTCCAATATCCCAGATATATTCCGGTTCTTTTTTATAGTTCACATAACTGATAACTACATATCGGTTTTCATCAAATACCAGCTGGGTGGCGATGGATGCATTGATCCTGCCCAATGTGGATGCCGTAAAGACACCCGATAATTTGGATGGCTTCGAGATCGTGTCTTTTTTGGAAAGATTAAGGACGTTGAATTTGGCGAGGCCGAAAATATTTCCTGCCTCAGGAGAATAGGAATAAATGGGAACCGGCAAAATCTTAAAAAGGGCTTCTCCTTTTTTATTAAACTTATCGAATCCGGAAAGACTATCCTTTTTCGTAGCAGGCAGGCTATCCTTCTTCGTGTCGGTTTGGGCCTGGGCGAAGGCCAGCACACCCACTAGAAAAAAAATGAGGAACAGTAACGGTTTCAAATGATGGGTTGTTTCTTTGTTTTTCACCACATATATGAATGTAATCAAATTTCCCGTAGGCAGTCGGTTATATTTGAATTACCGGCCTCCGGAATGAGTTACCTTTAGATGATCATGCCCGTCTTGTTATTCATTATTTTGATATGCGTTCTGTGGGCCTGTCTTTTTTTACAAAGCGCACGTTTTGGTGCTCCGCCCAGAGGTGATGCACTACGAAGAATTCAACAATCCCCCAATTACCGGAATGGTCGATTCCAGAACCTCAGTCCCACACCTGCACTTACTGAGGGAGCAGGTTTTTTCAGCATATTAAAAAAATTCTATTTCGATAAACACGATCGCAGGGCTCCTGCTTCTGCACTTCCATCGGTAAAAACCAATCTGCAAAATCTCGAATCTTCAAAGAATATCCTGGTTTGGTTTGGGCACTCCTCCTATTTTATGCAGATCGATCGGAAAACCATACTCGTTGACCCGGTATTCAGCGGAAATGCGTCCCCCCTTCGTTTTACTACCCGAAGTTTTCCTGGCACGGATGTGTATGATGTGGATGAACTGCCATTCATAGACTATTTATTCCTGACCCACGACCACTGGGATCACCTCGATTACAAAACCATAATCGGTCTTAAGAAAAAAGTGAATAGGGTAATTACCGGTTTGGGTGTTGCGGCCCACCTTCAGCGCTGGGGATACGATATGTCCAATATAAAAGAAATGGACTGGAACACGCAATTAGAACTGGATTCCGGTTTCTCGGTAAATTCCATCAGCGCCAGACATTTTTCCGGAAGGGGATTAAAGAGAAACAGAACCATTTGGTCTTCGTTTATTCTTAAGAGTCCCGGCAAAAAAATATTTATCGGTGGAGATTCAGGTTATGACCGGCATTTCGCGAAGGCAGGTCAGTTATTCGGCCCTTTTGACCTGGTCATTTTGGAGAATGGTCAGTACAATGAGTCCTGGAAATACATTCATATGTTCCCGGAAGAAGCCGTTCAGGCTGCGCTGGATCTGGGAGCGGCAAAATTAATGCCTGTGCATTGGGCAAAATTTACACTTTCCCTCCATTCCTGGGACGAACCCATCCTGCGTATAAAAGAAGAGGCAATGAAAAAAAATATAAACCTGCTTCATCCGAGAATCGGTGAACCGGTCGATCTGGATGCCCCTTCTGTTTTTGATTCCTGGTGGGAGGGTATTCTTTAGAATTTTTTTGTAACTTAATTTTTCAACATAATTCTTTATGAAGAACCTCAGGTTAATCTCCATTTTTCTTTTCACCACTGTGATGTCTAAGGCCTTTTCAAACCCAACGGCAAACCGAATATTCTCCGGCATCTTTAGCCATCATTTCGGTGGGAGGCAAAAATCCATAGATGGCACCGAGATAGTCACGGGTCGCTTCCTTGCCCTTGCTGTCTACAATCTGAATTTCGTATCGACCACGAAGATAGACACCGCTGTTACTGCCTGCCGGATATCTGAATTCTATGTGTAGTTTAAAATCGTTGAATAACTGATCCGTCATAATATTCGATCCCGACGCCGGACTTCTCATTATTCCGTCTTCCGCGATCCATTGATTTTTTCCTGAAGTATGCCAGCCTTTAAGATCTTTTCCATCAAAAAGTTTGATCTGTTCTCCCCAAACCGGTTCCGATTTTCTCCAAAGAGACGGTGCGCGGAGGCCAACCATCGTATATTCTTTACCGTTAGATTCAATTACGGTACCCGTCAGGCTGTCGCCCTGGAATGTGGCATGAAATTGCAGGTCGTTGCTTGCCGTATCCCATTGGGGCGGAATGGAAAAACTAACTATGCCGTCTGTAAAATTTATTCTGGAAATAGGGCGGGCGCTGCCACCGGGGGCCACAT
>Ga0206918_1220_pt1 | contig 9720 bp, 9 predicted proteins | sample Alteio_BWOrgHeat_69_FD_152950 | JGI IMG/M metagenome (GOLD analysis project Ga0206918, IMG submission 152950) | Enriched cells from forest soil in Barre Woods Harvard Forest LTER site, Petersham, Massachusetts, United States -... | ecosystem: Environmental > Terrestrial > Soil > Temperate forest > O... | reverse complement strand
ATGGGTGTCGGCTATATCATCGGGCCGCGCATTGCAGGAGTACTCGTTGCAGGCAGCGTGCTTAGCTGGTTTGTCATCCATCCTCTCCTCGCCTCGCTGGTCGACCCGGTGACTATCGCACAACAGCAGATAAAGCTGGGTTATCTCGCCGACCTCCATACCGCCGGCGGCGCGGGCGGTTGGGACCCGGTGACCAGGACATTCTCCGACCCCGCTTCAGCCATTTACCGCGCCTATACCCGGCTGATCGGGGCGGGCACCGTCGCCATGGGAGGACTGATCACCCTGATAAAAACAATCCCGACGATCATCGCCTCCTTCAAAGGAAGCATTGGCTCGGTAAAAGAAGCGGGTAACGACAGCCGGGTGCGCACCGAGCGTGACCTGAGCATAAAGGTGGTGGCATTCGGCAGCCTGGGCCTTGTCATCCTGATCGCCTGCCTACCCATCATCCCGGGCGATAACTTCTTTTCCCGCCTGCTGATCGGATTGCTGATCCTGTTGTTCGGCGCCTTTTTCGTCACGGTCGCCAGCCGGATCGTCGGCCTGATCGGCTCCTCGAACAGCCCGGTTTCCGGGATGACCATCGCCACGGTAATGGCTACCTGCCTGACTTTTTTGGCCATCGGCTGGAGCGGAAAAGTCTATGAACCGATGGCGCTGGTGGTCGGTGGCATGGTCTGTATCGCCGCTTCGAATGCAGGCGGGACCTCCCAGGACCTAAAGACGGGCTTCCTCGTCGGCGCCACTCCCCGATACCAACAGCTGGCATTGATCATCGGCGTGATCGTGTCGGCCATCGCCGTGGGCTTTACGATAAAGATACTCGATACGCCTACTCCCGATCTGGCCGCGCATGGCGTCCAGCATGCCATCGGAACAACATTTCCGGCCCCCCAGGCGACCCTGATGGCGACCCTGATCAAAGGCATCCAGTCCGGCAACCTACCCTGGAACTACGTACTGATCGGGGCGGCTCTCGCACTGGTCGTGGAACTTTGCGGCGTCCGCTCGCTTAGCTTTGCCATCGGCGTCTATCTGCCCCTGTCTACCACCCTGACCATCTTCTGCGGCGGCGCCATCCGCGGCATCGTCGATAAAGTCAAAAAGAAGCGGGGCGAAAAGTTTTCGGAAATGGGCGAAGATCTGGAAAAAGGGAACCTCTTCGCGACAGGCCTGGTCGCCGGCGGCGCACTGATGGGTGTCATCTTCGCATTCCTGCAAATTCCGGCAAAAGTAGCGGCATTCCTGGGTAAGCTGAGCCTGGAAGGGGTGCTGACAAAGGCGCTGAGCGAGCCGGGATACTATCTCCTGGGAGTCGCCCTTTTTGTGATCATGGGTTATGCATTGTATAAAGCCGGAGTTTCAAAAGAGCAGCCGGTCGCCTGACAACTCACCGGATCACGGTGATCCGAACGCCGGACCAGTATCGCCGCCCGCGACACGATCAACTCATCTTGAACGGAACAATCATCTCAAATACGGGGATATTTACCTCGAAGGTCTTTTTGTTATGCAGGTTCTCCATCGTATAGGAGCCGTACATCTTCCCCATCTCCGTGCGCAGGTTGCAACCGCTGACATATTGGTACCGCTCGCCCGGCTGTAGTATGGGCTGCACACCAACTACCCCCTCACCCTCTACCTCCCGGTAGCTGCCGTTACTATCGAAGATGTGCCAGTGACGCCGATGCAATTTTACCGCAAAACCATTGTGATTCTCGATCGTGATGCGATAGGCAAACATATATTCCCCCGAAATAGGATTGGAATAGTCCGGCTGATAGAACGTCTCCACGCTCACTTCCATTCCCTCGGAGATCTTGTTTGCCATCATAGCCAAATTTTCCTAAAGTTAATTAAAATAGGCACAACCACAAGGGGCGGAGCCCCTTGGCCTTCGAAGAAGGCAGACATTAGATGGTTACGACGATTTGATTTTGGAAAGGATTGACTTTGGAAAGGGTTGACTTTGGAAAGGGTTTACCTTTGGAAAACCATAAAACATACAAAAATATCACCATATGAAGATCGCAATCGCAAAAGGGGATGGCATCGGTCCGGAAATCATGAAAGCAGTCCTGGATATTTTCAACGCAGCCAATGTTCCGCTCGAATATGTCATCGTCGACATGGGGAAATGGGTCTTCGACAAAGGGTTTTCCAACGGAATGACACCGGAAGCCAAACTAACCATCGAAGACCTGGGTATCCTGTTCAAAGGACCGATGGAAACGCCAAAAGGAAAAGGAGTAAAGAGCGTCAACGTTACCGCCCGCAAAACATGGAATACCTATGCCAACAAACGGGTCTTTCAGTCGCTCCACGGCGTGGATACTGTCTTCTCCCGCGCCGGGATCCCTATCGATATCACCATCGTCCGCGAGAATATCGAGGATACATACGGCGGCATCGAGCATATGCTGACCCAGGATGTCGCGCTGAGCCGCCGGTTTATAACCCGGCCCGGTAGCCTGCAGGTCATCAAATACGCGTTTGAGATGGCCAAAAAGAACGGAGCCCGCCGCATCACCTGCGGGCATAAAGCCAATATCATGAAGCTGACCGACGGACTTTTCCTCGAATGCTTCCAGGAGGTCGCAAAGGAATATCCGGAGCTGAAGTCGGACGATGTCATCGTGGACGACCTCGCGATGAAACTGGTCGTGCGCCCACAGGAATTCGACGTCGTCGTGCTGACAAACCTGCAGGGAGATATCATCTCCGACCTTTGCGCGGGGCTCGTCGGCGGCCTGGGTTTCGCCCCCTCCGCCAATATCGGGGACCATATTGCCATCTTCGAAGCGGTGCATGGTACGGCGCCGGATATCGCCGGAAAAAACGTGGCCAACCCTACCGCCCTGCTGCTGAGCGGGATCGCCATGTTGCGTCATCTGGGACTGATGGAAAACGCAGCCGTCATCGAGAACGCCTTATTATTTACCCTGGAGCAGGGCATTCATACCGGCGACTTCGGCGACAAAAGCACGCCGCCATTGACCACAACCGAATTTGCAAAAGCAATAATCGACAATTTCGGAAAGACGCCTCATCACGGCGCAAGACCGATCCTGCCAAACATGCCCGTTACTCCTACGGCCTTCAAATTGTCAAAAAACGAAATGATGGTCTCCGAAGACCCTCAAAAGGAAGCGATCGTCGGAGTTGACTTCTTTATCGAAAGCTCGGAGCAGCCCGAACGCATCGCAAAAAAATGCCAGCGGCATGGAGGCGTGAAGTTCAATCTGATCAATATCAGCAACCGCGGCACCCAGGTTTGGCCGACAGGATCTGTCTATACCAACCTCGTAAACCAATACAACGTCCGGTTCGAAAGTATCGATGGCTCTCCATTGAACCAACAGGACGTCCTGGGTCTCTATGTCAGCCTGAGCGGCGACTTCAAGATCTGCTCGTCCGAATTATTAAATCTCCTGGGCGATAAAAAGGCCTATTCACTGGCTCAGGGACAGTGACCTCCCGGTATGGACCGGCCCATTTAGGCCAATTTGGCACGAATTTGGAGCATAATTGAGGCGCTTGCAGCGCCACCCGATCGTACCTCCCCAACAGCCCAGGCCATCTCATTACAACCTGAAACAGCCATGCCCAAAGTTTACGCTAGTTTGCGGAAGGGATTCCTTTTGCTCCCGCTCTTCCTCCTGTTCTGTAATGTCGCTTTTTCCCAGGCCGAGGCCGATACAACACTTACGCCAAGGTTTATCGCCACCGGACCCAACAGCAACGGCTTCTACGAATATCTCCCGAAAGGCTATACCGAAGGGACGGCGAGCTACCCGCTTATCGTCGCCCTGCATGGCATATCCGAGCTCGGCAACGGAACGACGCAGCTGCCAAACATCCTCGACGACGGCATCCCGATGTACATCACGCAGCACCTTTTCCCGCAGACCGTGACGGTCAACGGCCAAACCTCTTCCTTCATCGTCATTCTCCCCCAATTCGTGATATGGCCGGTCGCCTCCGATGTGGACGACGTCATAACATACGCCGAACAACATTACCGGGTGGACAAGAACCGGATCTACCTGACTGGACTTAGCATGGGCGGAGGGGCCGTTTGGGACTATGCATCGACGAGCACGACCTTCGCCAGCAATCTCGCCGCCATCTTTGTCGTTGCCGGCGCAAAAGCAATGAACGCCCAGGGGGCGGCCAATATAGCAAAAACCAATCTGCCGGTTTTCGCCACGAATAACTCGGATGATCCGACCGTTCCCGATACGGTCACGATCAACAATGTCAACCTCATAAACTCTTCCGTTCCGCCGCCGGCCATCAAAGCGATCGATACCATCTTCAACGCCTCCGGACATGACGCCTGGACAAAATCATACAACCCGTTTACCATCTACAATAACGGTTTGAATGCGTACCAATGGATGCTTCAGTACTCCCGCTCCGTATCAACTCCGCTGCCGCTTACCCTGATCAGCTACACCGCCACGTTAGACCGGGATGGTGCGGACGTGAATATCGATTGGGAAACGGCCACCGAACAAAACAACCGGTATTTCATCCTCCAGCACTCCGGCGACGGAAAGACCTGGAGCGACCTCGATACCGTGGCCCCCGCAAGCCCGAATTCATCGACGCCCCGCTCGTACACCTATGCCGACAAGGCGCCGCTGGACGGTGACAATTTCTACCGCCTGACGGAAGTCGATGAGAACGGCGCCGTTAATTACTACGGGATACGGGAAGTCAGCCTCCACACAAGCAAATTGAGCGTGGGCATCAGCCCAAATCCCTGCACCGATCATATTGCCGTCCGGCTGGATGATCCCGCGCTGGGGCCGCTCGCGGTCGACGTTATCGACTCCCGCGGCCGCGTCATGCACCGGTGGATCGCGGACAAACAGACGTCAGATTGGAACTCCACCTTCACCGTGGGTGACCTGCCGCCTGGCCAGTATTTCCTCCGGCTAACAGTCAACCATACCCGCTGCATGGCATCGTTCATCAAGCTATGATCAATACCTGATGCGGGGTGGATTGTAGCGATGGGACAAGGCGATAAGAATGAGAACCCCTAAGACCACAAAAAGCACAAGAGACAAAAAATGGATCTGCTGATACCGCCGCTCCTTTTCCTCCCGGAATCGCATCCGGTTGCGGACATAGAGGAAAAAGCTGACGATCGAGACGATGCCGCTGAGAACGCAACCGGTTATCAGGAAGTTCATATACACGTCAGAGGCGCCTGGTAGATGTGAACCCTTTTCCGACCAGCCAGGCGGCTATCTTGTCCCGCTGGTCACCCTGGATGATGATCAGCCCGTCCTTTACCGACCCGCCCGTACCGCAATGCGTCTTCAATTGACGACCAAGCTCTTCCAATTCAGTATCCGGGCCGACCCAACCTTCGACCAGCGTGACCGCCTTACCTGCCCGTTGCTTTGTGTCCAATCTTACCTTGAGTCGCTGTAGCCTGGGCCCCAAACTTTCCTGGGGCACAGGCTCTTCTTCCGGCCTGAAGTTCGGGTCGGTGGAATATACGATGCCGTTGCCGTTTGGTTTCTTCTTGCTCATACGTACGCTGTTTAAATAGCCACCGCCTTCAGACTCATATCCAGACTCTTTGCCTGATGAATGAGGGCGCCGACGCTGACGTAGTCCACGCCGGTACGGGCATAGTCTTCAATATTTCCGAGGTGAATACCGCCGCTCGCTTCCGTCTCGAAGCGTTCACCGATCAACGCCAGCGCATCGGCCAACTGCCGCGGAGTGAAGTTATCGAGCATGATGCGATCCACCTTCCCGATCGCCAGGACACGCCGGACCTCGTCGAGATTTCTCGTCTCTACTTCGATCTTCAGCTGCGGGGTGTGGGCCTGCCGGTAAACACTGGCCTTTTCAATCGCCGCCTCCAGGCTCCCGGCATAATCGATATGGTTATCCTTCAGCAGGATCATGTCAAAAAGCCCAAAACGATGGTTGATGCCACCGCCAATCCTGACCGCCTCTTTCTCCAGCAGCCGGAAGTTCGGGGTCGTCTTGCGGGTGTCGAGGATCCGGGTCTTATACCGCTGCAACCTGTCTACATACTGCCGGGTAAGCGTAGCAATGCCGCTCATACGCTGCATACAATTCAGGATAAGGCGTTCACATTGGAGGATGGCGTGGACCGTACCTTCTGCGACAAATGCCTCCTCGCCGTCACGCATGACGTCCCCATCCTGTTTATACGCCGTGAAGCGTACCGATGGCTCCTTTATCTTCAGGATCTTTTCCGCGATCTCCATACCGGCAAGGATACCGTCCTGCTTGATGTGCAAAACCGCCTTTCCCCGAACCTGAGGCGGAATGCACGCCAGCGTGCTGTGATCCCCGTCGCCGACATCTTCCTGCAGGGCATTCAGCACCAGCATTTGCAACTGCTCGTCAAATTTGGACATGACGCAAAATTAGGCAAAAAGAAGACCCGGTCGCTACGACCGGGTCTGATCTAAAAACGATCAACAGGAAAATAGTTATTGATTGACCTGGAATCTCAATTCCTGAAGTACTTGCTTATCCCCTTTCTGCCGGGTGAACAGCGTTGTCCGGTAATCCCCGTTCCGGGTCTGCAACACGCCAACACAATATTCCGCGCTGCCGCTAAACCCTTTCTTGCGAACCACAAAATTCCTGACGCCATTCGTTGAGAAAAAATCCCGGATAATCATTTCAGCCTGGATCTTGCTGTAGTTGTCACTCTTGTCGGGAAGGCTGATGTCGACGCGGTTGTCGAGGTACCGGGATAACTCCCCGGCATTGCCGAGACGGATAGCAACCGTTATATCTTCCAGCGAATACACAGGTCGGAAAGACATCAGAACGAGTGCCAGGGTAGCAACCGACATCCCCGCCATCCTCATCCCCGCCATCTTCCCTACCGTCATCATGACGCTTTTCATATAATAGAATATTAGTCGTGCTGCCTAATCCCAAATCTATGCCAAACTGTCGTTGGTGCATTAAAATACCACCAAGTGGGGAGGAACGCCGCCATTATCACCTACCTTTGCGCCGTCAAATTGTTCAAAAAGCATTCTCTTTATGTCTACCAGGAAGAAAGTCATTCTTGTCATCATGGACGGGTGGGGCCTGGGCCCGGCGAAGGCCGCCGATGCCATCCAAAATGCCAGGGTCCCCTTTGTCAGCTCACTCTATTCCGCTTATCCCAACACCACCCTGATCACTTTCGGCGAAGAAGTAGGATTGCCGGAAGGCCAGATGGGCAATTCGGAGGTGGGTCATCTCAACCTGGGCGCCGGGCGGATCGTCAACCAGGAATTGCAACGGATCAATGTAGCCATCCGGGACGGCGAGTTCGGCCGGAATGAAGTCTTGCTGGCCGCTGTCCGCGGCGCCCGAAAAGCAGGCAAACCGCTCCACCTGCTGGGCCTTGTCAGCGACGGCGGCGTACATTCCCATACCCGGCACCTGAAGGCCATCGTGGATGTGTGCCAACGCGAAGGACTGAATGACGTTTTTATCCATGCCTTTACCGACGGCCGCGATACCGACCCGAAAAGCGGCCTTGGCTTTATCCGTGACCTGCAGTCGCATCTCGACAAGACAACAGGCCGGATCGCCACCGTCAGCGGTCGTTACTATGCCATGGACCGGGACAAACGCTGGGAAAGAGTGCGGCTCGCCTACGATGCCATGGTGCGCGGTGTAGGAGAGAAGTCCACGGATGCATTGACCGCTATCCAACAATCCTACCTGGCCGGAGTTACCGACGAATTCATCAAACCGACCGTGATCGTTCATCCCGGCGAAGATCATAAGCCGGTCGCTGCGATCCGCGACGGGGACTTTGCCATTTGCTTCAACTTCCGGACAGACCGCTGCCGCGAGATCACCGAAGTGCTGACCCAGACCGATATCCCCGATCAGGACATGAAGAAGCTGTCCCTGGACTACACCACGATGACACAATATGACCAGCGGTTCAAAGGCGTCCATATCATCTTCGGGAACGACGATCTGAAAAATACACTCGGCGAGATCATCGCCCGCCACGGATTGAAGCAGATCCGGATGGCCGAAACCGAAAAATATCCGCACGTGAGCTTCTTCTTCAGCGGCGGCCGCGAGACCCCGTTCGAAGGCGAACGCCGGATCATGGTCCCTTCCCCGAAGGTAGCCACCTATGACCTGAAGCCGGAGATGAGCGCCATCGAGCTGACGGATGCCATCGTACCGGAACTGACCGCCGGATCCGCCGATTTCATTTGCCTTAATTATGCCAATACCGATATGGTCGGTCATACCGGGGTCTGGAATGCCGCGATCAAGGCCGCGGAGACCGTAGACGCCTGCGTCCGTCGAGTGGTTGGCGCCGCACTGGACAACGGCTATACCGTGTTCCTGACGGCTGACCACGGCAACGCCGACTATATGATCAATGAGGACGGGACGCCCAATACCGCACATACCATGAACCCCGTTCCCTTCTTTATCATCGACAAGGAATGGAGAGGAGGCATCCGATCGGGGAAGTTGGGGGATCTGGCGCCTACCATCCTGACAATGATGGGATTAGCCATTCCACCCGAAATGACGGGCGAAATCCTTATCTGACGGGCGTTCCAGCTGTCTTTTTTTTTATTACGCGCAGCTTTACTTCGTTAAAATTGTCTAAATTACAGGGCAACCAATGCGGTTATCATGACCGAAGAAGCCATTTTACAAGGCTGTTTGAAAAATGTGGCCCCTGCCCAGCGGGAGCTGTACAATCGGTACAGCCCTAAAATGCTGGCAGTGTGCTATCGGTTCGCCCACAACAGGGAAGACGCGGAGGATATGCTGCAGGAAGGTTTTATAAAAGTGTTTTCCCAGATACACACCTTTCAGAATAAAGGTGCATTCGAAGGTTGGATCAGGCGGATCATCGTTCACACCTGTATCAACAACCTGAAAAAAAATAAACGGTTCAATGAAAGTCTGGACATCGTGCATGCGCACGGAGTCCAGGTACGGGAAGAAAGCGTTCCATCCATCGTCCAGGCCAAACAGATCGTTGAGTGCATTCGTATCCTGCCTATCGGCTATCGGACAGTACTAAATCTGTATGCGATAGAAGGCTATTCGCACAAGGAAATAGCGGACATGCTGGACATCGAGGAAAGTACAAGCCGGTCGCAATATACACGGGCAAAGCAAATGCTGGAAGATATCCTGATAAAAAGAGGATTCTCTCCAAACCCAAAGAGAAGTCAGAGTGGCTGTTGGCGATCCGTTAACAAAAATCCAATCTGTGAAAGCATCCCAAAAACTGATTGACAAATGTTGGAAAGTAACTTCTATAGTGACGAATTTGAACAACTGATCAGGGAGAAGACAGAACAATACAAAATGTACCCTTCCGAAAACGTTTGGAAGGGTGTCCACAATTCCTTACATACAAAACGCAGATGGTTCATAGGTTCGATGGCTTTCCTGGTGACCGGTATCCTTTTCTTTTCCGGACGTGAGCTCCTTGCTCCCGGTCATCCGCAATCACACAAAATAGCTTCCACCGGCCCGGCCTCCGCCGATGGCATAAACGGCGATCCCGCACGACCGGGTCAAACTGAAGATATCCCGCACGCCAATTTTGTCAGACCCCACACCGGCACCGCCGCGACCGCTTCAGGTCATCACCTCAGCGCCGCCGGCACGATCGGCACCGAGCCCGAAGAAGTGGATCAACCATCCAACCACCTC
>Ga0206918_1215_pt1 | contig 9888 bp, 11 predicted proteins | sample Alteio_BWOrgHeat_69_FD_152950 | JGI IMG/M metagenome (GOLD analysis project Ga0206918, IMG submission 152950) | Enriched cells from forest soil in Barre Woods Harvard Forest LTER site, Petersham, Massachusetts, United States -... | ecosystem: Environmental > Terrestrial > Soil > Temperate forest > O... | reverse complement strand
TGCGGTGATAAAAGGGTCTTCGGGTCGGGTGGCCGTCATACAGCCGGCGGCGATGGCCTCCTGGCCGACATAGGCGTGGAAGAAACCACGGATCTTACCATCCATCTTATATTTTTCCTCTGCCGTCAGCTCGAATTGGCGGATAAGCTGCATCAGTTCATACCAATACAGGTAGGTCTCCTTCGAAAACTTGGTGGTGGCCACTGGTATTTACAGTTTTTGAGGGTGCAAATATATGGTTTTTAAGGCAGAAGATCGTCGAAGATGAATTTTTCGGGTTTTGGCGCGGGTTTGCGGGGGATCATACCCGGCCGCATAGCGGTATTGTAGACAAAAGCGGCCATAACGGCGGCAGCCTGCTGTAGGTCCTCCATGACCAGGTGGTCGTAGTTGTCCTGGTTGCTATGATGGGTCCGGGTCTCGTAGTCGAGGGGATCCTGGATAAACTGGAAGCCCGGGATGCCCACCGCGTCGAATCCCAGGTGGTCGGTCGAGCCGGTGTTGTGAAGGGTCACGGTCGAAGCGCCGAGGTCTTTAAAAGGCAGCAGCCACTGGCGGAAGATATCGGCTGCTTTGTCATTGCCTTGAGCAAAGATGCCCCTGATCTTTCCGGTGCCGTTGTCGAGATTGTAATAGGCCGAAACCTTTGCCGCTTCCGGCTTCAGCCTCATATCCTTCGGGTCGCCGAAATGGCTTTTGACATAGCCGAAGGAGCCGAGAAGACCCTCTTCTTCCCCATCCCAGAGGGCGATCCGGATGGTACGTTTTGGCTGAATGCCGAGGGTTTTGAGAATGCGGACGGCTTCGAGGGCCACGATACAGCCTGCGCCATTGTCGGTGGCCCCGGTTCCCGCAGTCCAGGAATCAAGATGGCCGCCGAGCATAACCAGCTCGGCCTTCAGGGTGGGGTCTGTGCCGGGGATCTCGGCGACGACATTATGACCGGTGAGGTCCTGATCGTAGATCTTAGTGTCGCTTTGAAGCTCCACGGTTACCGGCAGGCCGTCGCGGGTGAGCCGAACAAGGCGGAGAAAGTCCTCTTTGGAGACCTCGAGGCCCGGCAATTCGGGCTGGTCCTTTTTCCGGTAGCCGATAAAACTTTGCACAAAAACGGTTCCATCCCGGCCGCCGCTGGTCCCGATCAGGGCCAGGGCACCGCTACTTTGGATCATGCGCTGTACCGCCAACATTTTGACAAAATAGGGGATGATACCCGACAGTTCTTCCTTTGTGAGCATATACATGTCGCCGAGCGCGGCAAGGGCACTATCGCTATAGCGTTCGGCGTCAGCGTGGAACCGGGGGTGGTTGACGGTATCCTGGGTTGGGAGTAGCAATGCTTTCCCTTTCATTTGCGCAAGGTGGGCAGCGACCCAGGTGGAGTCCATTTCTTCGACGATGAAGGTTTGTGCCGAGACCGGTCCGTGGGTGCTACCGCTCCAGGGAATGGCATACGCGATAAGCGGGCTATAATAAGGCGTGCGAATCGAGAGACTGGTCTTTTCGGCGGACCAACCCAGACCGAACTCGCCCCAGGGTTCGACCGCAGCTTTGCTGAGACCCCAGCTTTTCAGGGTCTTCACGGCCCAGTCGGCGGCATAATGCCAGCCGGGTGAGTTGGTAAGACGAGGGCCGGCCACGTCAGTCAATTCATGACTAATCCAGGGGACCTGCGAGTGCTGCAGCGCTTCGGTTCGGATGCGGCTGATGGTGGCAGTGTCGAGGGTTTCATTCTGGGCGCGGACTACGGCGGGGTTAAGGAGCATAAAAAAAAGGACGGGGATCATCCCAAAGGAGGTCGAAAATTTTCGCATAGGTGCCTAGTTTAGCGGAAAGATAATACTTTGCGGCCTAATCTGATTTACCGTTGCTCCGCATAAAGGACATATCCCTTCTTCAATTTAAAAATTACTCCAGGACAGATTTTGCTTTCAACGAGCGGATCGTCGGGATTTGCGGAAATAATGGAGTTGGAAAGACCAACCTGCTGGATGCGCTGTACTACCTGTGTTTTACGAAGAGTTATTTTTCCCGGTCGGATCAGCAGGTCATGTTAAGGGGGGCGGCCGGGTTCAGAATCGAGGGACATTTCGATAATGATGGGAAGGTAACCGCGGTGGTGGCCATCCTGCGCGAAACGGGGAAGAAAGAGTTCCAGGTGGACGGGGAGGCATATGAGAAATTCTCCCGCCATATCGGTCGTTTCCCCTGTGTGATCATTGCGCCAGACGATATTCAAATCGTGACGGGTGCGAGTGAGGAACGGCGTCGGTTCCTGGACGCATTGCTATCGCAACTGGATCCGGTGTACCTGCAGCAACTGATCGATTACAACAAGATCCTGCAGCAACGCAACGGTTTTTTTGAAATCGCTAACGGAGCGGCGGCAGATGGATAAGGGGCTGCTGGAAGTCTTCGACGGGCAGTTGGTGCGTTCGGGAGATGCCATCTTTGCGCGAAGACGCCAATTCCTTTCGGCATTCCTACCCCTGGCGGGTCGATACTACACAATGATTGCGGGCGCGGAGGAGCCAGTCGCATTGGGATATGAAAGTCAGTTATTCCATGGAAGTTTCGCGGAACTGTTGCGGCAGGGGTTGGAACGGGACCTGGCGTTACAGCGGACGGGCGTTGGGATCCACCGGGATGACATCGGGTTGACCTATGCCGACCTGCCGTTCAAAACCATGGCTTCGCAGGGGCAACGGAAGAGCCTGTTGTTTGCGTTGAAACTCGCGGAGTATGAGACGTTGAAGCGTGAAAAAGGGTTCGCGCCGCTCCTGCTGCTGGACGATGTTTTTGAGAAGCTCGATGAATTCCGCATGCGGAATCTGCTTGACCGCGTCTGTGTGCAGGATGACGGGCAGATCTTTATTACCGATACACATGGGGATCGGATACGCGGTGAGCTTGACGGGTTGGGGGTACGGTATCAGATCATTGGGTTGTAGCGTTCTGGCGGCACGGCGCGGTGTCGCGGAATAGCGCGGGCGTCCAAATCCACGCATTTTTTTTACAGACATAGTTGGAAGTCTGACTAAAAAAAGAGTATATTTACGATCACACACATTTGAAAAACTCCTGGAAAATTGATTGCTATGTCATCCGACCTTGAGACTTCTATCCGCCAAATAGAAGAGACAAACAACCCAGAGAACGCCTATTTTTCCTATTCGGTAGACGACAGCGGAGAATTCGGCGTCATCAAAGCAAACAAAGAGGGCTTGCGGCTCTATGCCGCCGATCTCCTGAAGAAATCGCTGGAGATGGAAGAAGAAGCCCCGACAAGCCAACCGTTATTTTTCACCCCAAAAGACTGGATGTTCAGTGAAACCGGCTACAACCTCATCGCCGGTGTCCTTCCTCAATATGAATCGCGCAGACAGATCATTCTCCACGGCCTTTCGCCGGTGCGGCCGATGGCGTCGCAGGGTCAGAAGAAACCGGTGCTCTACCTGGTACTGATGTGCATAACCGGAGCGCTCCTTATGCTGGCCACTCTAAAAGCTTTTCCTAACTTGCGCCAATGGGTGAATATTCGCTAGGCGACGCATTACGAAAATTCCTTGGGCAAAGTCAGCTGAAAGGGTCGATACAGGCCCTGCAGATCGAAGAGGTTTGGGAGAAGATCATGGGTAAGACGGTGGCGCGGTACACGGATAAGATCCGGATCCACGGGAAAACGTTGTATATCGATACAGCGATTGCGCCGCTTCGGCAGGAGTTGCTTTACCAGAAGGACACGATCGTGCGGCGGGTGAATGAGGCCCTGGGAGAGGTCGTGATCAGCGAGGTGGTTATTAAATGAGCCTTACCCGCGGGTCGATCCAGCCATAAAGGAGGTCGGAGGAGAGGCCTACCATAATAAAAAAGGTCGACGTGATCAGAACGGACCCCATAACTACCGGGAAATCCAGGGTCCCCAGGGCATCGACAGTCACTTTGCCGATCCCTTTCCAACCAAAGATCTTTTCGACGAAGAAGGCGCCGGCGAGGAGCTCGGCAAACCAACCGGTAATGGCCGTCACCACCGGGTTCAGCGCGTTGCGGAGCGCATGTTTCCAGATGACGATCCGTGGCGGAAGTCCTTTCGCATAGGCGGTACGGATATAGTCCTGGTCGAGCACGTCCAACAGGGCGCCACGGGTCAACTGCGCGATGATGGCCATCGGGCGGATACCCAATGTAAGGGCTGGCAGCAGGAGGTTGCGAATCTCAAGGTGACGGCCGGTGAAGGGGTCGGTATCGATCAGGCTGCCGGTCATATGAAGCCCCGTAAAGTCACTGAAAACAAAACCAAACAGGTAGGCGATCACGATGCCCATAAAGAACGAAGGCGCGGAGATACCCAGCACGCTGACAAAGATCGCCGAAGTGTCCATCCAGGTGCCCTTGCGGATGGCGGCGAGCACGCCGAGGGCGATGCCCCCGATAGTGGCCAGAAGCATGGCGGCGACGGCAAGAATGATCGTTCCGGGCAAGGCCTCCATTAGAATATCCCACACTTCCCGTTTGGACTGATAGGACCGGCGAAGGTAAGGCCACTTGAAGGCAAGTGCGGTCTTCGCGTTCCCGATAAAGATGCCTTTGAGCCCTTTTTGGGTGATCGCTTCACGGCTATGGATGGCGATGGGTGAAATGTCGTCGAGATAGTAGACAAATTGCTTCCAGCGGGGTTGGTCGAGATAGAGTTCCCTGCGGATATTGTCCTGTGTCGCGGCATCGGCACGTTGTCCGATCACGAGCCGGGATGGATCGCCGAAACCCTGGAAGAGGAAGAAGACGGCGCAGACGACGCCCAGCAGGACGAGGAGGCCATAGGCCAGGCGGCGGACAAAATAGCGGATCATTGCGGCGGGTTGTTGGCAAGCGAGCTGATGCCCGGCAAGGCGTGGTCGAAATCGGCATAGCTCCATTTACCAAGGATGATTCCTCTTTTCAGTAGCAGTAAGGTCGGGTTGGCGCGAGCCGCCGTTTTGATCGCAGTCGCGTCGCATTTCAGCACGATAACACTGGCGGCAATCCCTATCGCTGTAATCCGGCTCATCACGTTATCGTAGTCCGACGTAATGATATATAACGGGATATTCTTAGCCTTCGCCATCGTCAGGATGATGCTGAATTCCCTGGTGGCGGTATAGTCATTCACGTTCTGTACGAACTCGAACAATTTAAACCCTTTGGCGTCGAGAACGGCGTCGGTGGTATCAGTGCCGTCGTCCGCGGTAAGGACGAAATCCTTTATAGCGGGTTCTGCGTTGCCTTTACGGACCAGCTTATCATAGCGGCTGACGAAATGATAACTGTCGGAAAAATCGGCAGGAAAATGAGTGGCGTCGAATTCGACACGTTTGCCCGCCTTTTCATAGACCATAGTGATTACGGTGCTATCGGGGATGGCGCCGGGCGGCGGCTTCATCTGGTCAGGAATATTGGCGCCGATCTTATATGGCAGACAGTCTACCACGGGGAGATGGACCAGGACATACCACTGAAAAAGGAAGGAAAATACGGTAGCGGCGGTCAGGAAGGCAGCGCTTATTCTTGGCGGAAGGATGGGCTTGATCCGGTCCCGGACGGTGAAGAGAAAAATGATAAACCCCATCAAGACAAGGTCCTTGGTGAAGGACTGGCCGGCCGTCAGCGGGATGCAGTTGCCGAAGCAGCCGCATTCGCGGATCTTTCCCGACAGGTAGGCATACCCGGTAAGAAAAGTAAAGAAGATAATGAGCAGGAGCAGCAGCCAGCTGAAGAGACGGATCCGCCAGCCCAAAAGAAGGGCAACGCCGGCGACGATCTCGAAGACGATCATCAGGATCGAGAAGGCAAGGGTGACGTGATCGAACCAGTGGAAATTCCAGACCTCGAAGAACTCCTGCATCTTATAGCTCAGGCCGAGGGGGTCGTCGGCCTTGACGAGGCCGGAGAAGATGAAGAGGATGCCAACGAGGGTGCGAGTGACGGCGATCAGTGGCTTCATGGCGATGTTTTAGGCTGAATGTTTGCCTTCACCGATGAGGATGAGGGCAAAAAGCGAATAATTGACGATATCGGTGAAATTGGAATCGATGCCTTCGCTGATCAGGGTATTTCCGTCGTTCGCCACGATCTGGCGTATCCGAAGGATCTTCATGAGGATGAGGTCGACGAAACTTTCCTGGCTCATCTCGCGCCAGGCTTCGCCGTAGTCGTAGTTTTTGTCCCGCATGACGTCGCGGGCCAGGCTGATCTTATCGTCATATTGCCTTGCGGCTGATTCGGCGGAAAGTTCTTCGGGTGTGTCGGCGCCGAGGGAAAGCTGGATGAGGCCGACAATGCCATAATTAACCAAGGCGATGAACTCGCCTTGCTTGTCTTCCCCTACCCTGCCCTCCCCGGTCTGCTGGAGGGTGCGGATGCGGCGGGCCTTGATGTAAAGCTGGTCGGCGATAGAGATGGTACGGAGGACGCGCCAGGAGGTGCCGTAGTCGCGGGTCTTTTTCAGAAAGATGTCCCTGCAGCGGTCGACTGCCTGGTCATACTGGCGATCGGTATGTTTTGCGGGTGCTGATTTCTCCATGCTCATTTTGTAATTACTTTGTAATTACTTTGTGATTACGCAAATGTAAAGATAAATCGCTACTCATGTGGACGCTCAATGCACGGGGTAAATTATTGACGATCGACCGGCCGGTGATCATGGGCGTGCTCAATCGCACGCCGGATTCCTTTTATAGCGCCAGCCGGGTAGCGCCGGACGATCAACTCATGCGGCAGGCCGGCCGACTGCTGGATGAAGGTGCAGACTGGCTGGATATCGGCGGCCAGAGCACACGGCCGGGTGCGGAGGTGGTGGGTGAGGAAGAGGAGCTTCGACGGTTGATCCCGGCGATCGGGCTCTTGCGGCGCGAGTGGCCGGAGGTGCCGCTGTCGGTAGACACCTGGCATGCACGGGTGGCGGCGGAGGCAGTGGAAGCGGGGGCGTCTGTCGTCAATGATGTAAGCGGTGGTCTGCTGGATCCGCTGATGCTGGAAACAGTGGGGAGGCTGCGGGTACCGTATATCTGTATGCATATGAAGGGGACCCCCGCGACGATGAACAGCGAAGCGCATTATGAGGATGTGGTGAAAGAGGTGCTGGATTTTTTCATTCATCGCATAGAGGTCTGTCGCCTGGCAGGCATCCACGATGTGATCTTAGATCCGGGATGGGGTTTTGCGAAGATGGCGGTACACAATTTCCGGCTGTTGCACGGGTTGTCGCTGCTCCGGCTATGCGGGAAGCCGCTGCTGCTGGGGGTTTCGCGTAAGTCGACCATCTACCGGACATTAGGGGTGGGACCGGAGGCGGCGTTAAACGGGACGACGGTGATGCATACACTCGCTTTGATGAACGGGGCGGATATTCTGCGGGTACATGATCCGGCGGCGGCGCGGGAGGTGGTGATGTTGCTGGAGGCTTACCGCAGGGCGAATGCCTGATGGAAAGAGTGGCGAAAAAAGGGCGCCGACTTCGTCGGCGCCCCTCCATAGCAGTATTAATGAATTAATGCGTTGGTCTCACCGGCTGTGGCTGCGGACCGCCTGGCCTGCCAGGATAAGCTCCGGGCCGCAACCCGGGCATCTGCATGCCGGGGCGTATGGCTTGTGGCGGCGGGGCGTTCGTTACACTGTCCACCACGATATCGAAGATCAGGTTCTCGTATGCTTTGCGGCTCGGACCGGCGGGACGCGCGTCATAGGCAAGGTAGGCAGGAACATAGATCGTCGCCTTTCCGCCCTGATGCAACTGCTGTACACCATCTTCCATGCCGGGGATAGCGCCATGGCGGCCAATGACGAACTTGAAGGGTTCATTGCCGGGGCCGCTCATATTGGATTCAAAAACTTTTCCGGAGGGGAACAGTTTACCCGTATAACGGACAGCGACTTGTTTGCCCGTGTCGACGGCAGGGCCGTTACCCGGATCCTTGATGACGATATAGGTGCCCTTTTCGGTCTTGGTCGCGTGGATATTGCTGTCGGCCAGGTATTTTTCCACAGTTACGATCTCGCGGTCTTTTTCCTTATCGGATTCGAGCTTGCGGTCGGCCATCATCTGGTCCTGGGTTGAGAAGATGTCCAGCACCTTGAAGGAGATGACGATCTTGTCCTTGCGCTTCATGAACGGAGGCAGGCCGCCCGTCTTGCGCTGGATGCTGTCGGCCGAGAGGACGGTCACAGCGCTGTCGCCTTTCCGGAGCATGATAAAGATCTCGGTCGGGCTGTAGATGGGCTTTGGGCTGTCCACGGGGATATAAAAAGGAAATGCGCCATATGTGGAATAGAATACGGAATCCCGCATTTTCTGAACGAGCTGCATTTTCAGGATCTCGCCTTTTTTTACGGTTGGTCCCTTGCCATCCGAGAAGATCTTATACATCAGGCCGCTTTTGGTCTTTTTGAATTCCGAATTAGAACAGGACACCGCTCCAAGCAGCGCCAGGCTAATCAGCAGATACGTCGAGATGGTTTTCATTCTAAGAATTATTATTGTAGTTGTGATGAATTTTCTTTCAGGGCCTCCACAAAACGTTCGATGGTGACTTCGAGGGTTTGGCTGCTGCGGCCGCCGGCGGCGTTGACATGGCCTCCGCCCTCGAAATATTTGCGGGCAAACACGTTGACGTCGAAGTCGCCTTTGCTGCGAAACGAGCATTTTACTTCTTCGTCCCTGTCAATGATGAGCGCCGCCATGCGGATCCCCTGGATGGTGAGGGGATAGTTGACGAGACCTTCCGTGTCGCCGGTCTTGATCTCATAGCGAACGAGGTCTTTCCAGGGGATGGCGATGAGTGCCGCGTTGTGCTCATAGAATATCTCCATACGGTTCTGCAGCACAAAACCGGTGAATCGAAGCCTGTTCTCAAGAAAGTTGTCAAAGAGGTGTTCATGGATCACGGTATGGTTCAGCCCGGTTTCCTTTAGGGTAGCGACCATGCGATGGACGGAGGCCGACGCGCCGGGAAAACGAAACGATCCTGTGTCGCTCATTACGCCCGCATACAAACAAGCGGCGATATCAAGGTCGATGAGACCGGCGTGGCCCGAGTCGACGATGAGGTCATAGACCATTTCACTCGTCGAGCTTTTTTCGGTGTCGCTGATGCCATAGTCGAACCAATCGGCTTCCGGCTGTTGATGGTGATCGATGAGGATGCGCGTGGCGTCGGTTTTCCGCAACCGGGCTGCCATGTTGCGGGTCCTGGCTAAGGTATTGAAATCCAGGCAAAATAGCCATTCGGCTTTTTCAAGGAAGGCATTGGCCTTCTCGGTGGAGAACTCAAAGTCGATAACGCCGGATGCGCCCGGCATCCATTTCAGCCAGTCTGCCCAATTGGTCGGAGAAATGACCGCCGGCTCATAACCAAGCTTGCGAAGAAAATGATAAAGTCCCAAAGAAGATCCCATCGCGTCGGCGTCCGGCTTCTGGTGCATGACGATTACAACCCGGCAGGGCCGGTTTAGCAAGGGGTATATTTCTTCTATAGGTGACATGATAAAACGGCTGCAAAGTTGCAGAATTAAATCCCAAACGCCAAGTAAAAGTTGTTTGAACGGAATATCCTACATTTGCGGGCCAAAAGCGGGCTACAGCCCGCACACGACAAAAATCTATGAGCAATCGAACCTTCACCATGATCAAGCCGGATGCGTTCTCCAAGGGCCATTCCGGGGCCATCATCGATATGATCCTGAAAAGCGGCTTTGCTATCACGGCGATGAAACTGACCTGCCTTTCGAAAGAGAAAGCGGGCGAATTCTATGCGGTGCATAAAGCCCGGCCCTTCTACGGGGAGCTGGTGGAATTTATGAGCAGCGGTCCGATCATCGCGGCAGTCCTCGAGAAGGAAAATGCTGTCGCCGATT
>Ga0206918_1213_pt1 | contig 9981 bp, 8 predicted proteins | sample Alteio_BWOrgHeat_69_FD_152950 | JGI IMG/M metagenome (GOLD analysis project Ga0206918, IMG submission 152950) | Enriched cells from forest soil in Barre Woods Harvard Forest LTER site, Petersham, Massachusetts, United States -... | ecosystem: Environmental > Terrestrial > Soil > Temperate forest > O... | reverse complement strand
TGTTTTGAAGTCGCTATAGCCTGCATAAAAAAAACTGGCTGTATTGGCCGGCATCACGGCAAGGGCTTCCGGATGCTGAGGTTGCTGATCCTTGAACAGAGCCAGAAAGGAAGAATCGGGAAGGAAGGAGGTGAAGCCATTCATCAGTAAAGACTTGGGTTTGACAGTGACATCGGTAACCGACCAGCAGGCGAAGTCCTGTTGACTGCTTAAAACAGCAAGCTGGTTTTTACCCAGGAAGGGCTGTGCCCAGCGTGAAACACCTGGATAGTGCAGGAAGAGGCGCAGATCGAACTTAACAGCCTTGGCCGTAACATACACTCTTCCCTGAGCGACCTGGTAAAGGAGTTGAACACCAAAGTCATGCAGAATGCCAAAGGAGAGAAATTCATAACACTCTTTATAGCCAGGTATAATATCGTAACCCGCATTCTGACGTATATCAATGCAGGACACAACCCCCCTTTACTGGCAACCGAAAACAGCGTCACCTTACTGCGTGTAGGCTGTACCGGTCTGGGAATGTTTGACGAGCTCAATAAAGTAAAAGAAGGTGTAATCAGCATTGATCCCGGTTCGGTGATTCTTTGTTATACCGATGGGGTGGTGGAGATTGAAAATGAAAACGAAGAGGAATTTGGAATCAGCTCGTTGAAGAATACGCTGAGGACGAATTTTAAGTCTGACATGGAAACCATCAACAACACCATCATTTCAGATGTCATCGGATATAAAGGCGACATGCCTTATATCGACGACATTGCCTTATTCAGCTGCCGTATTTTCTAACACCGGGGTCTTTTCTTCCGCCCCGTTTTTGTGATACAAGTCTGCCGCTACAATGATGGCAATAAAGCCCCAGAAAGGAACAGACGCCTTATCGGTATCCAGAAAATTATTCAATCCTCCGTGTACCATATAGGTTACCAAACCCAGCAGTACAGCCAGCGTGGTGCTTCTTAAATCTCCTTTGGGAAGTGAGTAATACAAGCGCGACCCGGTCCAGATCGTACAAACAAGAATGGCAATAAAAGAAAGTAATCCCGGCACACCCGATTCACATAACGGCCCGATGTATTCACTGTGTGCATTCCCCTTATTTCCGGCATTCGTACTGATTATCGTTTTTTCGCTTGATAACTGAAAAGGGGCGTATTGAAAGCTATAGGTACCAGGCCCCCAACCAACCAATGGGCGTTGATAAAACATCCGCATGGCCGAATTCCACCTGTTGATTCGTTCCAGGTTAGAAGCATCGGTTGAAATATTGGAAATGGACTGAACGTGCTCTGTGAGGTTGGAAGAAGAGTCTTGCCTGTTCTTCTCGAGTTTCATCAGGAGATCGCTCCACATCATACTCATGATTATTCCAACGGCTGCCGTTCCGATCAGCAGGGTTCTTAAGGGGATACGAAGCACATAAATAAGCCAGAGTCCAAAGGCCACAAGCAGACTTACCCAGGCTGCACGCGTATAGGAGAAGATAAGGGCTACGGTGAATATAGCAAACAGGATAAGGGCAAACGTACGCATAGCTGGTGTAAGCGAGCGGTTAAATATAAATGATACGATCAGGGGAAAGAACATGGCCAGAATGGCTCCGTAAGCAGTATGATCATTGAAGAAGGGAGCCATAACCCAATGCGCAGGATCTTCACGGAATCCAAATTCGGCGTGATTGTACAGGGTGTAGCAGATGACCAGCAGCAACGGAAATATGTATAGCCAGGCGAACTTCCGGATATTTTTCTGGCTCTGAAAAACCTGCACAGCCAGAAAATAGAAACAGACCACAAACCACAGGCGGGCAAGCAAAAATTTAAACGAGATCACCGGCATTTCACTTGTCATGCTGGTTATAAATATCCAAATGAGGTTGATTAAAAGGGCTATCGTAACCGGATGTCTTAAAATCCGGACATCGTATTTCCCTTCATACAAAATTTTAAAGAAGAAGAGCAACATCACGCCGATCATCAAGGGCTCGGTAGGCAGACTTAAGCCAAGCCGGATGTCCGGGTCGGTGAGGTTGATGGAAAGCGGAGTAAAAAAAACGATGATAAATAATAAAACATCTACCGAGGCAAAAGCAAAATAGATGATGAGCAGCGCAACCGGGAGCAGGTTGAGCCAATAAATTTCATAAAAACAGCAGAGCGTATTGAGTACCACAAAAGCAGCGCTCAAACTAAAGATCCAGCGGTGTTTAAGTGTATCGGTCAATTTATTCAAACTTGGTGAAACGCTCCTTATTTTCAATGAAAACGATAACAAGCAGAGCAAAAACAAATGAAGCGACCGCACAAATGGTAATAATCACCCAGCGTACAGGAGTTGATTTCCGGTCTGCAGGATAGGGCTTCGCAACAACATTCGCGTAGGTAAGAATCTTCCGGCTGTCACTCAATGCCTTATCGTAAGAGACCCGGATCTCCGAGAATGTTTCGTATGCCTTCTGGTGCATTTGTTTCAATGAAACTGACTCTGCTCCTTTTTCTTCCAGATTCTTCATGATCACATCCAACTCCTTCAGCTTATCCTTGGAACCCGAACCGGAGGTAATCAGCTTATAATACCGCTTTAGCGCCTCTTTACTTTGAATATAGTAATCCAGCAATCCGAAATTTAACCGCAGGTAGCGGAGGGCATTTTCCAATGAATCAATCTGAGCACGTTTAAAATCAAGTTCGTCTTTCAGCAGCTTCACCACCTCAAGCGTTTTTGACCGTTGCAGGGTTCTGGCTTTCAGATTCATCAATTCAATCAAAGAGTCTACGATCTGACAGGCAATAACGGGATTCGTATCATACACGTCAATCTTCACCGATTCGAATTCTGTTCTGCGTATATCCACATTCTCATTAAACATGCTGTAAAGAGTAGATTCCCCACCCGGTTTAGACAGGTTTACATTGTATTCCCTGGCCAGATTAAATTTATCGCAGATGTTTTTGCGCAAATCGGCTGATTGCAGCAACTGCAGCATTTGCTCAGTCGCCGTTTCATTCCCATAGGGTGTCAGGTTGGCCGGGTAGATGACCGCAGTGGACTTAAATTTCGGCAGGATAAAAAATTCACTGGAAAGTATCAGTCCTAACATTACAGACACGAGCACCACTATCCCCAGTTGGATTTTCCATTTAAATAAAACCTTTAGAAGCGATATATTGCTGAACTGATTCACTTTTTCTCTGATTTTCTAAATCGGTTAACGCTATCCAGGATAATGATACAAATAATCGCAATAAGCATGGAAGACAAAGTGGAACCTGTGACAATAATCCATCTGACCGGATAGGACTTCTTTTCCGCAGGGAATGCGTTATTTACAATGAACTTATGGGGTATCTCCTGCTCTGCATCCACCTTTGCTTCTTCGTACTTTGTTTTCAGCAAATTCAGTTGCTTGGTTTGTAACGTCAGGTTGTCCCTTACTGCAAGATAAGCACTTCCGTAATGCGAAATAATTTTCAGCTTTTCTTCCAGTGATTTGATTGCCCGTTCGTCTCCACGGGAGATAGCGATAACATATTGCTCGCTGGTCACTTCCGATTGGGACTCATAATCATACATCCCTTTTTCGTTCAACCGGTTCATTGAATCGGCAATCTGCCTGGTATCGCGTAATTTAGCAAAATACTCTTGTTCTACAATGCGGTAAGCCTTAGAAGCCCGTTCCCGCTGCATCCGTGTTGTCGTTGAATCGAGCAGTTGGGCAATGCAATTGGCAATGTGAGCAGCAGTATCCGGGTTGATATCAAGCACTTCCACCTTTACCGACATAAACTCCGTCCGTCTGAAAGTAATGTTGTTTTGAAACTCATCGTACAGGCGGGTACGTTTGTAACGGTCTGTCGTATCAATTTTATAATGCGTCATAAGCTTAAACCGCTTGCAGATCTTATCACGGATCTCATCGGAGTTTAAGATCTGCAGCATTTGCTCGGCTTCCTCTTCCTGTCCGAACAGCAATACATCCTGTTTGGCACTTGGATTTTCTGTAAGCAAGGCTTTGGAAAGCGAACTGGTTGTTGCCGGAAACATGACTACGGTAGATTTGAATCTCTCCGGAATGACATAGGAAACGATACCCGACACGATAGCCGCAATCAGGCCTATAGCCAGCAAGGGCTTACGCCAGCTGTAAAAGAAAAATACAAGGTTGGTTGAATCGAAGTCCGTCAACTTACCGGCGTCATTCGTCATGGTCAGATATTATTTGGCTTCATTAAGGAAGGCAAAAGTAGGAAAATTTATCTAAAACGATATAATACTCCAATTACAGCATGAATAACTGAAAATCAACGGTTTGCCTAAGCAGGTAAGGGCAAAATGATTAACCGTACTTCATCATCCGGAAAATCGACTTGATGCTGATTTGACGGATTAAAAAGGCCCAGAGGATACTGGCTACTGACATAAAGGCGAAGTTGAATAACCAGCGGTGATTTTCGGTATGGAATCCGAACATCCTGGAAAGTATATTGATTCCGACTACCCCTACGATAAAGATCCCCAGTGTAATGAGCAACCGGTAATTGACCCGGAAACGGAATACCCGTTGCACGATTATCACCTGAGCGATAGCCATGATCAACTGAGTGGCCAGGCTCACAAATGCCGATCCCCTGGCCTGAAAATGAGGAATAAGGATCAAATTAAGCGTAATGTTTATCAGCATGCAGATGGCTGCGAGCGTATTCAAATGCTTCATGTTGCCGTTCGCGGTAAGCAGGGTACTGAATATATAATTGGTAGAAATGGCCACAAAACAGCACATCAACGGAGCAAATACAACAGCGGCTTGTGCAATGTGGTCGGCATAGAGCCATCCCATAATTTCCTGGCGGTAAAAAACACACCCGATCGCCACCACAAGTGCCGGTGTGATGATCAACGTAAAGGAGAGTTTGACCAGGGCCTCTACCGATTCCTTGTATTTCAGCATCCTCGAAAAAGTTGGCAGGAGAATCACTGAAAAAAGATAAGCAATCATATTGGCAGCATCCAGGAGCCTGAATGCTTTTGCGTAAATCCCTGCCTGATCCGGGCCGTTTAACATGACCCGTTCATCCAGTTTGTCGATGAGAGAATGAAACGGTTCGGTATTGTAAGCTGCAAACGTCTTCAAATGTGCCACCTGTTTTGCCAGTTCTTCGTTATGCGGAGGCAGGATACGCTCCATCATCACCGCATCAATACGGTTATAAAAAGTCATCAGCAGCACCAGTATAGCAAACGGAAAACTCTTTTTAAGAATCATCAAGGCAAAGGGATAGCTCCAGGTAAGCTTGAGCGTTTCCGTTTTCTTGGCCACAATCACAAAAGCGATAAAGGCGGTCAGAAAATAGGCTCCCGTCTGAATATACGCGAAGAGCATAATATCCATCTTGATCTTAAACATGTGCCCCCAAAGGATGACTGCGCAAATGGCTATCATGATGAGCCGGTCGAGAACAGAGACAATCGTGTCGGTCTTAAACAGGTGCAGGCCCTGTAAATTAGATCGCAGGTACAGCACCATGGAAATCAGGAACTGATTAAACCCTAGCAGTAACAGCAACTTGGTAAGACGCGTATCATAACCGATCGCCAGGCCAATCACCACCGAGCCCAAAATATAAATCAATGCCAGGATCAGTTTGAGAACGAATAGACTGGAGAAGTGTTTGGTGAGGAGGTGATTGTTCTGAGCAATGTTTTTATTATTGAAATTCGTAATGCCGAAATCCAGAATAATGTTGAGCAGGAAAGAGAAGTTGAACAAGGCAAAAAACTCTCCGAAATTTTCATTCCCCACCTGTTCCTGAACAGCAGGCTCTATACCCAAAATCCAGAAGGGTTTAACCAACAGATTAAAGAAGAGGAGGATAGCTAAATTGGTAAGAAACTTCTTTTGCATAGGTCCGTTCGAGGGGCACTAAATTACGCATTATTGACAGAAACAACTGTTTTCCCTCCGGGATACATCAGTGCTTCTGGACAGCCGGAAGAAAAATAAAATTTTGTTTGTGCTGGTTTTCGTATTTCACCAGGGCGCCTTCCATCACCACATATATCCCGTAACCGAGTTGCTTCAACAAATCGAAACAACGTTTTCTGTTCTCATTATCCCAAAGCTCGATATACAATATGGGATGGTGCTTCTGCAACATTTCTTTTCCTCCGTCAAGCACATAGTATTCGAAATTTTCTACGTCCATTTTTACTCCGGTAATCGCCTGAGCGTCTTTAATGGAAGGCAACCCATCCAACCGATGAAGCGCGACCCGGACTTTCTCACCTGCATTGTTTTCTGCTATCGAAGCATGAACCACATGACTCAAACCCTGCATGCGAACCGGTCCTACTTTGGGCATAACCATTTCGGTTTCTCCTTCCTCATTGCCGAGCGCACATTCCTCAATAATCACATTCGACAATCCAAAATGCCCGATTACACGCTTTAGCGCCAGGAGATTCCTGGGCATGGGTTCGAATGCAATCACCTTTCTGGAGGACGAAGAAGCCAGGTGAACAGTCATGATACCTATATTCGCACCGATGTCCAGCACGGTTCCATCCAAGGGAAGAAGCTGCAGGAAATAAAAAAAGTCTCCTTCCTTCCGGTCTCTCTTCAACGTGCGGATTTTATACAGCGAGAAGTGGTACAGGTAGTTTTGAAAACCCAACAAGGTTTGTAAAAAGAATTTAACAGCCGTCTTCATGAAGCCGGTAAAATTATCATAAAAAAGCGTAAAAAGGGTATAGATTTCTCTTAATTTCGTTTCCCTGAAAGCACTGCAGTGGAAATAGTCGTTAACACCCGTTTACTTATTAAGGACAAGCTGGACGGCATCGGCTGGTTTACCTACGAGACACTCAAGCGCATCACCCGCGATCATCCGGATGACCATTTCGTGTTCGCTTTTGACCGCGCACCTCACCCGGATATGGTTTTTTCGGATAACATCACTCCCCTCGTGCTGGCTCCTCAGGCCCGCCATCCGATACTTTTTTGGGTCTGGTTCGAATTATCGGTCAACGGGTTATTAAGGGATATGAAACCCGACCTGTTTCTTTCTCCTGACGGTTATCTCCCGGTACATGGGCCTACCCGTAAACTGGCTGTGATTCACGACCTTAATTTTGCCCACTACCCCATGGATTTACCCTGGTCGGTGAGGAAATACTACAATCATTTCTTTCCCCGGTTTGCGGCCTCCGCCACCCGAATTGCAACCGTCTCCGAATTCTCCAAAGCGGATATTGAAAAGACCTATTCCATTCCTTCCTCCAAAATAGATGTGGTCTATAACGGTTGCGATACGGCATATCAGCCCCTTGGAGAGGAGCTCAAAGCTCAAACACGAAAGACCTATGCACAAGGATGCGCTTACTTTCTTTTTGTCGGCTCCCTGCATCCCCGTAAAAACATCGGACGTCTGCTCCAGGCTTTTTCACACTTCCGGTCACAACAACCTTCTTCCATTAAATTGTTGTTGGTAGGCCACCGTTATTGGTGGACAAGTGAGTTGCAGACGATATATGAGACAATGCCTTTTCGGGAAGAAGTTATTTTTACAGGACGGCTGAAACAGGAAGAACTCTATGCCGTAATGGCATCAGCCTTTGCACTTACCTATGTGCCTTATTTTGAAGGATTCGGAATCCCCCTGCTGGAAGCCATGAACTGCGATGTGCCTGTAATCACGTCCAACCTCACCTCCCTGCCTGAAGTGGCAGCAGATGCCGCCTTGCTGGTTGATCCGTTTTCGACAGAAGCAATCTCCAATGGCATGCGCCTGCTTGTAAACGATGAATCCAAAAGAACCGAACTCATTGATGCCGGCCGAAAACGCAGACAGGATTTTTCCTGGGACCGTACCTCCCGCCTGCTTTGGGATTCTATGGAACGTACGGTGCAAATCACTCCGGCAGCCAAACCTTAACAGACAGATTTCTACAGATAGCAACAGCATGCTGAAAAACTATTTCAACAAAACACTTGTAGAAGCCGGATGCGACGAGGCTGGCAGAGGCTGTCTGGCAGGACCTGTTTTTGCTGCAGCCGTAATCCTTCCTCCGGGTTTCCGCATGCCACAGTTAGACGACTCTAAAAAGCTGAGTGATAAAGTCAGAAAACAACTGAGACCGGTGATTGAAAAAGAGGCCCTTGCCTGGTATGTGGCACGCGTGGAGGCCGCCGAAATAGATGAAATCAATATCCTGCAAGCCTCCTTTCTGGCCATGCACAGGGCCATTGACGGGCTTTCCATAACGCCTCAACAATTGCTCATTGACGGCAACCGTTTTAAAAAATACCACACCCTCCCCCACCAATGCATCATCGGCGGAGATGGGCTGTACAAAAGCATCGCCGCAGCTTCCGTACTCGCCAAAACCTACCGGGACGATTATATGGACGAGCTGTCATTGGCGTTTCCGGCCTACCACTGGATAAGCAACAAGGGCTACGGAACCTTGCAGCACCGCGCTGCTATCCGCACCTACGGATCCTGTGAACATCACCGCAAAACATTTCGCCTCCTCCCGGATCAGCTGGAGCTGGATCTTTGAGTTCCGCTTCGACCTACCTCCCTTTACCCAAGACCAACGCGAAACTTGTCATGACCGGAGCCGTAAAAGCATCTACCAGTGCATTCCCCAGACCCTTCTAAATGATATTGAGCATATTGTCGGTAGCAAATCCAGGGATTTCAAGTGTTAAATTTGAGTTATCCTTCTGTGAAATCTTACACTCAATCTCACTATATGAAAAACCCTTTCATACTGCTTTGTTTATCTGCACTTTCCTTACAACCTGTCAAAGCGCAGACGATTAAAATTCTGTTTGATGGAAGTCATGCGGAGACCTGTAGCAATGCCGACTGGATTCCGGATGCCGACAAGGACGATATCAGCTTTAGTGGTGGACCGGCTTCCTGCTGCAGCGGAACCAAATCAGACCCCCAACGGGTACCTACGCCTGCACAATCCGGGATTACGGCATCCACAGCGGAGACCTATTGGACCGGTGCCTTATCGGCCTGGGGAGTTGATTGTGCCAAGCACAACTACATTGTAGAATCCCTCCCCTATAACGGACGCTTTTCCTACAACGACAATACGAACGCACAGGATCTTTCCAACTACACCATCCTGGTGGTGGATGAACCCAATATTGTATTCACCACTGCCGAGAAGACAGCCTTAATAAACTGGATCAAGGCAGGAGGACGGCTCTTCATGATATCCGACCATACGGTATCAGACCGGAACAACGACGGTTGGGATTCACCCATGATCTGGAACGATTTTCTGACCAACAACGGGGTGGATAACAACAACCCTTTCGGATTCAGCATAGACCTGGCTAACTTCTCACAAACGACTACCAACATACCTAATCTTCCAAGCGACTCCTGCTTGCATGGCCCGATGGGCAGCGTCACGGAAGCCATGTGGAGCAACGGTACGTCGATGACCCTTGACCCAACTAAGAATGCGGCGGTAAAAGGAGTGGTGTATATGACCGGTTCCACTGCAGGTGGCAATACAGGAGTCATGTTTGCACATTCCCGCTACGGCAAAGGCAAAGTGGCGGTTATGGGTGACAGCTCTCCTCCCGACGACGGAACCGGCAATTCCAGCTGCACCTTATACAATGGCTATTTCACTGATGCAGCCGGCAACCACCAGAAACTCATTATGAATGCCACAATCTGGCTCGCTACATTTGATGCTCCTCTGGACGTGCATCCGGTCGCTTCCTTTATCAACGACGTGTCTTTCTTCCCGAATCCAGCCTCCTACACAGCCAACCTCCGGTTTCGTATGGAACAGGAAGAACGGGTAGAAATAACCATACACGACCTGGTAGGCAGAGAAGTGATGAAACTGCAAAATGAACTGCTGATGACTGGTGAAAACGGAATTACCTTTTCTACCGAAGCCCTGCCTGCCGGAGTTTATGTTTACCGGATAAGCAGTGCTACCGGC
>Ga0206918_1212_pt1 | contig 9982 bp, 5 predicted proteins | sample Alteio_BWOrgHeat_69_FD_152950 | JGI IMG/M metagenome (GOLD analysis project Ga0206918, IMG submission 152950) | Enriched cells from forest soil in Barre Woods Harvard Forest LTER site, Petersham, Massachusetts, United States -... | ecosystem: Environmental > Terrestrial > Soil > Temperate forest > O... | reverse complement strand
GAAAGCATCGGCTGCTGCGGAGTAAGCCGTACTGGTTGCCGTGGACGTCGACACGGTCGGGGTCGGGCCGGGTGCTGTCTACGATAAAATAGTCGGTCAGGGGTTGTCCCGGTACAAAGGTAAAGGAGGGTTGGATTTTTTGGAGCCGCCCGCCGTGGCAAAAAGCGCAGAGGTCGAGGCTTTGCCGGCGGGAAAATCCGGTCGCGCCGATGATAAAGTGCGCCGCTTTTTCCTGTGGATTGCGGGTATGGAATTCGACATGCCGCGCGGCGGGTCCATGGCATTTCTCGCAATCGACCCCGTAGACAGCTTGTGTACTGTCAAACGTCTCGGGCCGGTCTTCGGAAAAAGTAAGTTGTTTGACGAAGGTGCTATGACATTCAAGACAGCGGGAGGTGATTGGCCGGTTAAAAAGTATTGGGCTTCGCGGATAGAGCGGGCTATTCGCCCATTGGCGGGCGACGGTAAAGTAAGAGACAGGCAGCTGATAGAGCTCGTTGTTGTTCCGCGTGATATATGTCTGGCCTTTTGTCCCCGATCCGACGACGATGTCAAAGCGCCGGGCAATTCTTTCCTGACCGTTTAGGTATCCGACCTGGTAAAAACCGTCCGCTCTGCGTTCCATCACGACCTCGTGGGCGGTGTCATAGACATAGACATTTTTCCCCTTTTCAAAGCTGCCGAGGATGGACGTGGCGGTGGCCGGTTGCGTCGAAAGGTGATGGGCGGTATGAAAAAAAGAGTGGGTCAGATCACCATGGCATTTCATACACGCGGCAGACCCGGCAAAGTCCGCGAAATTTGGCGTCGGCTTCGGCGCAACCGCGGAGGTATTCGGCGCAACTGCGGAGGCATTCGGCGTAACCGCGGGCTTTTGCTCATTGTTGACACATGTTTCTGCGAGGACGATAACCGCGATGAGGGAAGATGCCGTAAATATCGTTTTACTGTATTTGGGTCCGCCGGTCATGAATGCAAAAATACAAAGCGAGGTTCTGTATCAAAAAACCAGGAGCTGCAAGAGTGCAGCCCCTGGCGACAAAAAAAGATAGTTCGCTAAACGGATAGCGTCACTGCTTGTTGGCGAACAACGCAGAAACGTCGGAAGCACCCAATGCGACACTGTAAAGACGGATATGATCCACGGCCCCGGGAAACCCGGACATCCAGCCGTTGTCGGCGTAGTTGTCCGTGATGTTGTTGGCCTGTTCGAATCCGCCGACGATGAGATTGCTGCCATTCCCGTCCCAGGCGATAGATTCGTTGGTCTTCTGGTCGAACTGAACACCATCCCGATAAAGGGTAGCGGTTTGCGAGCTGGCATCATAAGTGAACGTCACCATATGCCAGTTGCCGTCATACATGTGCGGCCAGCGGTTGGCGCCGGTGTAGCCGGCAAAATCCCAGTTGTCGCTGCTGCCGTTCATAAAGTGCACCTTAAGGTCCATGCTGTCCGAAGGACCGCCGGTGCTGTGGTCGACATACCAGGTCATATTACCCCAGAAACTGCTGGTGCTGGCGTAGGTCAACAGGCCATCGGCGTTGACATTGTCCTTTTTGGAAAGCGGAATCATCATCCAAAAGTTGACGGTGAAACTCGTCGCCGAGCCCCAGTTGTTCGGGGTCGGGTAGACGAGATAGCTGAATGCATTATCGGGACCGCCGTTTACAACGACGGGATTGAACTGAAGTGCCTGGCCGGAGATGCCCTGGGTGAAGGTGGTCGCGCTATCGACGTTGGGAAAGGTAGCGCGGATGCTGTCGGCGAGGATCCCGTCGAAGGCTGCGTAGAAATTGAGCGGACCGCTCGGCGAACTGGCATCCTTTGGATACGTTCCCAATCCCGGGTGCACGATCTTATTACAGGCCAGGATCAGCATCATCGACGCGAAGACCGAGACAATAACTGTGAGCAATGATTTTGTATTACGCATACGAATTGTAATTGATGGTTACCAAAGCGGGTTCTGGATTAAAGAATCGTTGGCTGCAAGCGCGGGCGTGGGAATGGGGTAGTACTGGCTTTTCGGGGACTGATATCCCAGACCACCCAGCACGCTTTGCGCGTCGCCCCAGCGAACGAGGTCATAAAACCGTTCCATTTCCATTCCAAATTCCACGCGCCGTTCCTGTTTGATGGCCGTGCGCATCAGGGCCTGAGTCGTATAAGATACGTGAGGCAATACGCCGCTGTTGCCGCCACGGGCGCGGGCGCGGATCATCTCGAGGTAATTTTCAGCGCTGGCGCCGTCGCCGAGCTCGTTGGAACATTCGGCCGCCATCAGGATGACGTCGGCATAGCGAAGCACCCGCTGGTTGATGAACTCTTCATCCGTCAGGCTGCCCGCTGCAAGCCTTTCCTGAGAGCTGGTGTACACTTTCTTATTCCAATAAGCGGAGTTGGTCAGGTTGGGTAGGGTAAGGCCATAGCCGCCATTCGCAGGATCATCGGAGCTGTCGGAGAACAGGATCGTCGCCGCTTTGCGAGGGTCGCCTGCTTCGTACGCGTTCACGAGCGCTGCCGTGGGGTTATTCCAGCCCCAGCCCAGGTTCCAGTCGCCCGATCCCCGTACCGACTGGCTCGTACCCCACCAGCTCCAATAGGTGTTGCCATTACCGCTGAACCCTGTTGTCTGACATTGTACTTCGAATATAGACTCAGAACAGTTCTCGTTGGCCAGCTTCCAGATCGCCCAATAGGGGGTGAACAGAGCATATTGGCCGGAATTGATTACGTCGGTGCAAAGGTTAAGGCAATTCTGCCAGCTGGAACCGTTGGGGCGCATCAGCCACGTCTTGGCGTGAAGCGTTTTGGCAGCGCCTGACGTCAATCGTCCGGTGAATTGTGTTCCACCCCAGTTGAGCGGAAGATATTGTTCGGCGTAGCTTAGGTCGGCATCGATCTGTGCGTAGATCGCATCGATAGACGCTTTGGGATGTATGGCATCTGTAGGGGTGTAGATGCGATTCAGCAGGAGAGGGACCTGCCCGTAGCTTTTGACGAGGTCAAAGTAGGAGTAAGCACGGAACCATTTGGCCTCGGCAACATTAATGAGCGAGTTGGCGTCGGCCAGTTTGAGCGAATCGGCTGTCTGCAGCAATTGGTTGGCCAAAAAGATCAGTTGAAAGTGCCGGTCCCAGTAAACGCCGTTGGCCCAGTCGTCCTTGCTGTACTGGAAGTCGGTATAGGCTGTAATATAGCCGCCCGCACCCGGGTCCGCGTACACGGTCTGGTCGCCGGAACGGAAGGACTGCATCGGCGTATAGCCGATGCTTTCAAAGCCGTCGCCGCAATAGGGCGAGGAGGCAGAATTGCGGATAGCGCCATACAATCCAATTGCCTGTCCCTCCAGACCACCCTGGTTCAGATCGCTGAGCGTAGCGGAAAGGGGTTTGCGATCGAGGAACTTTTTGCAATTGGAAAAAGACGTCATAATCAAAACCAAAAGCGCAGCCGCCTTTACAGTTTTTATCAGATTATTCATATTTTTCAAATTTGTGTGTTTTTAAAAGTTGACATTGAAACCGCCGGACCAGACCCGCGGAAGGATCGATGACGGGTCCTGCGTATCTACTCCGAACTGCCAGGCGCTATTCCCACCGTTAACTACTCTGCCGGTCGCATCGTATTGGCGGAAACCGCCGAATTCGGGCGAGAAGCCGAGGTTATGCTTCCAGGTCTTCAGATTCTGCACTCCTACAAAGAACCTCAGGGATTGGATATGGGTACTACCAAGCGCCGATGTCGGGATGGTGTATCCAACTTCCAGGCTCCGGATGCGGACATAGCTGCCGTCTTCGATGCCATAGGTCGACGGTGCGCGGTTGTTCAGGTGTTGGGCATCGACGATCGGGATCCAGTTGGACGTTCCGGCGCCATGCCAGGCGTTTACGTCATAGGCGGGATAGTTATACAACGAATTTTGTTGCAGCGAAGTACCCCATTCCCTATAAATCCGGTTCCCATAGACGCCGCCGACGAGAGCCCCCAAGTTCCAACGTTTGTATCGCACGTCCACGTTGCCTCCATAGGTAAATTTAGGCGTAGGATTGCCGATATTGGTCTGGTCGCGGGAGTCGATCACGTTCACGTGGTTGATATCGGCATACTTAAGGTCGCCGGGCGCTACAGGCTGGCCGTTGACGGCGCTCGGCGTCGAGTGAAGGATATCGGCATAGCTTTGGTATAGCCCGTTTACGACATACCCGGTAAAGTAGCCGATAGGAAAACCGGCCTTCGCCGTACTGGGGACCTGCGGATCGCCGCCAAGGAACTCGCCGACGTAGGCAACCCGGTTGTAGTTGGTGGTCAGGTTGCCGCCAACGGTCACCTGAAGGTCCTTGTTAATTGTTTCGGTCCAGCTGCCATTGAATTCGAAGCCATGATTGACGACCCCGCCGTCATTCGTCAACACCTGCTGTGCCGTCCCTTGTCCGTTGCCGCCAAGGTCCACGAGCAGACCGTCGGTCTTCTTGTTATAATAAAGAGCTTCAAAATGCAGTCGATTCTTAAAGGCGTTGAATTCAAATCCGACCTCCGTCGCCGTGACTTGCTCCCAGTGGAGACCACTGTTGACCAGGTAGGCTTGAGTATAAGCGGAGACAATGTTTTCGCCGAATACACCGCTGTTCTGAGCGAGAATGCCGGGATAAGCGGGATAAGGAACGGCATTGCCACCGACATTGATACTCGCGTTGCCGAGGATACCATGTGATCCTTTGATCTTGAAATAGTCGAAAATGCTCTGGTTCTGAAGGAACTTTTCCTTTGTAATTTCCCATGCCGCGCCGACCGACCAGAAGTTCTGGCCCTGGTTGGCATAAAGGGCGCTAATGGCGCTGGAATAGTCTCTTCTGAAGGAACCCGTCAGATAATATTTGCCCGCGTAGTTATACAACAACCGGACGAGTGACCCGACCTGCGCTTCTTCATACTGGTTGCCTGAAGCGATCGGGCTCGTTGCATTGCCGAAACCGGTGGACAGATACCAGAACCTGGGGTTGTTCGGGATCGGCGCTTCGCCGGCCGTTTGCAGCAGGGTCGCCGTGGTGTATTCGTTCTTGGCGTATGTGAACGTAAACCCGCCATTCAGGTTTATGGAATGATCGCCAAATTGCTTTTTGAAACTTAAGATATAGTCCTGTTGAGTACTCAGGTTAGTATAAAGGGTCTGCGTGACGCCGGAGAGGTTATGACCGTTGAATGTCGCACCCAGCGCTCCGTTGTTGGGATCCGGATTGTATTCCTGGTAGATGGGGCTGTAGCTGCGCTTATCCTCATTCGAATAATCCAGATATTCGGTGGCCCTGAAATCAAAATATTTCAGGAAGTTGACGTCGACATAGACGCTGCCTACGACGCGATATTTCGGATCGATAAGCTTATTGTAGTTCACTTTGATATCTTCCAGGGGATTGAAGAGGGTGTTCTGGATAGTGGGAACGGTGTAGTACAGGTTGAAGAAACCGGAATCGGTCGGGCCGCCATACGGGTCATGCGTAAATACCCGTTGGGTGCTGCTCGGAATGATAGGAGAAACCTGCATGGCATCGGACATCGCGCTGCCGCCGTCATAGGGCAGGTCTTCCCGGGTTCCGTTGAGATTAAAACCGAACCGGACATTCTTGCTTATTTTCAGTTCATCAGCAATATTCAGCGAGATCTTCTTGTATTGAGTACCCTGTACAAGGCCTTCGTCGGTGGTATATCCAATGCTGGAGTAGAACTTATTCTTATCGGTTGCCGAGGAAACACTCAAACTGGTATTGGAGAAATGCGCCGTGCGGGTGATCGCCTTTAACCAATCGGTATTCCCGTTCCAATACTGCATATCGTTGGCAATGAAGTTATTGAAGACCGTATATCCGTTATCGAAAAAGCGGTTGGCCGCTTCCTGGGCGAAAATGGATTTGAATTGAGGGCCGTTTGCCATTTGGATCTCATCCACCAGTTGTTTTGCACCGTAGGTTGAATTAAGATTGACGACCAGTTTGCCCTGCTTGGCGGATTTTGTTGTGACGATGATGACCCCGGCTGCACCCTTTTCACCGTAGATCGCAAGGGAAGACGGATCCTTCAGGACTTCCATGGATTCGATGTCGCTGGGATTGATAAAGCTGATATCTGTTTCGAGGATACCATTGACCACATAGAGCGGGTGCGTATTACCTATCGAGATCGTGCCGCCGATCCGAACATCGGGTGCCTCGCCGGGAACCCCGGAATTGACTACAGAAACCCCCGGGACCATGGCCTGAAGGGAGGAGATGGGGTTCGGGTTCGGTTTGTCTATCACTTCGGTTCCGGCAATCTTGACGATGCTGCCGGTCAGGTCGCGTCTGCTGGCCGTACCATACCCGATGACCACGACTTCATCGAGGGCTCTTTTGGAGGCAACCAGGGTGATGTTGATCACGGATTGACTGTTGACCTTTACTTCCTGGCTTTGGTAGCCGATATACGAGATAACCAGGGTCCCTGTCTGAGGCACGACCAAAGTGAAGTTACCGTTGTTGTCGGTGGAGGTCCCGATCGAAGTTCCTTTTACAGTAATGGATACGCCGGACAGCGCTTCTCCGTTATCGCTGCTGACTTTCCCGGTGATCCGGATATCCTGGAAGGTGAGCGTGGATGACAGCACTACGATCAGGTTGTTATCCAGGACCTTATAGGAAAGGTCGGTTCCGGCGAAAAGCTTGTCGAGGGCTTCCCCGATGCTGACGGCTGTCAGGGCTACGTCGACCTTCTGGGAGAGGCCTTTGAGGCTGTTATTGTAAAGGAACCTGTAATCACCTTGATTTTCAATTGATCGCAAGGCCTTTGCGATCTCAACGTGGTTCAGATTCAGGGACACCTTTGCCTGCCCGTTCACGTTGGCCGAAACCTGGAGGATGCCGGCCAGCATCATAACAAAGGTGAGTTTCATGACTAAAAGAGCTTTTTTAACGATTTGAAAGCAATTAGTTTTAATCGTCATTCTATTCTTCATACATTTACTACTTAGGGTTACAAAATGTAGAACTTAATGCTGGCTTGCATCTTAGTTTTGTGTGATTACCCGCGGGAAATGTTGGCGCATTTCCCGTTTTTGTTAAAAATTTTATGCGCTTTTGTTATTTATCATAGCTATCGTTTTGGCTTTTGTATATATGTCAGTATATCTTAATGTTGTTGTTATTGTCGATCGAATAGCCAAAGCTTTCCGTAAACTTCATCGCGTCCAGAGCCTGCCGGATCGTCTCATTGGTAAAGCTCCCCGTCAGATGATCTGTTTTCAACTTTTCATTTTCGAACTGGATGGTCACTCCATACCAGCGCTCCAGCTTGCGGGCAATCTCTTCAAATGATTCATTCTGGAAGACCAGTTTGTTTTCTACCCACGACGTTTCAATGATGTCACCGGTCTTATCCTGATAGGTCAGGTTATGCACCGCCGCTTCCTTCGGGATCTCGGCCACGGTATTTTTACTTTTCGGGTCTTCGACGGTTTGTGCGAGGTGATTTTCAAATTTGAAGTTGTCTACGACGATCTTTTCATTAGGCTTGAGAATGACCTTTTTGCTGGGCTGGTCATTGAAGGTGACTTCGATGCTGCCGCGGATCAGCGACGCTTCTGTTGTCTTGTCGCTGGGGTATGACTTCACGTCGAACTCGGTGCCCAGCACCTTTATATTGATCTTGGAAGCGTGGATTATAAAGGGCTTTTGCTTGTTCTTGACCACATCGAAATAGCCTTCGCCGGAAAGGGAGACTTCGCGGAGGCTCTTATCAAAGGAGGAGTCGTAGATCAGTTTGCTGCCGGCATTCAGCCAGACCTTTGTCCCGTCAGGAAGGAGGAGCGACGTCTTGGAGCCGTTTCGGGTAGATATTTCCCGGATGGGGGCCGGTTGTTTGCTGGCAGCGGCCAGCAGCGGCTTGCCGGAAGTTTGCGTCGGGAAGAGTGCCCGTCCGGCCAGCATGACCAGCACCAGGAGAGGGGCGGCGATCGCGGCGGCCTGCAGGAATGCCTTTCTCCGTTTGCCCGATGCTGGGGGACCGGAGTGATCCGGTTCGGGAGAGGAGTAGACGATCCCGAGTTCTTCCATACGCTGCAAATGTCGTTCGAATGCCTCCTGCCCGAGGGTCTCGTCGGCGAAGTTGGCGGCTTGCCAGAGGTCGGTCAGCGGCTGCACGGAATAATGAAGCTCGGGATTTGCGCGCAGCAATTGCTCCAATTCAGTCAATTCCGAATCGGTAGCATCGCCCGAAAGCTTTTTTGCAAGCAAGCTCCAAATGTTCTCGTGAGGCATGTATATACTTCGCAGTTATTGATTCCGTCCACTTCAAGGACAATGAAATCGGGGAAAACCCCCAATCGACTGCCAAATTTATTTAGTCTTTATTTAGTAGACTGGCCCGCAGGGGAGACGACTGCCCTGCCGATGTCGAACCGGACGGCATTGCCAATCTTTCGGACAGCGATAGCAACTTGGTTTTCAACGGTTTTGCAGGAAAGTTGCAATACTTCAGCGACCTCCCGGTATTTCATCTTGTCCTCCTTTACCAACTGAAAGATGAGCCGGCAGCGGGAAGGAAGCTGGGCTATGGCACTGTTGATGAGCTCCATCATGTCGGAGGTGATGAGTAGCTGCTCGGGGTCGGAGTAGGTGCTGATCAGTTCGGTGCTGAAATCCTGGATATCTGAAACGGAGAAGGTTTTTGACTTACCCAGGTAATTGAGGGAAATGTTCTTTGTTGCGACGTAGAGATAGACCTTGAAATTGTTGATGGATTCGAGCGTCGTTCGCTTTTGCCAGACCTTTATAAAAACATCAGAGACAATCTCCTCTGCCAATTGCTTGGATTTTACAAAACTCCACGCAAAATTGTAAAGGTATTTGTACAAGGAGACGTACAACTCTTCGTAGGCCTTCTGGTCTTCCAACTGGGCTATACGCACTTGCAAAAATGCAATTCTTTCGGCAGCAATCATTTGTTAAGCAATAAGCAGACTACAAGTTAAGGAATTATAAACAAAATTGTAACAAATACTGTAACAAATGGACAGTTAATATTGCAAATGTGCTGTTTATTTCGGTGGGTCGGGTAAAATAATTATTTTTGCCGGTCAAAATTCCATTCAAATGGACCCTTAGCTCAGTTGGTTAGAGCAGCTGACTCATAATCAGCGGGTCGCTGGTTCGAGCCCGGCAGGGTCCACTGATCTTCTCCATCCCGAGCTCCGCGGGGTACACAATGCAACATTCGGGTCTGCCGCTACGTCATTCGGGGGTAAATCCCGGGACATGCTAAAGAGTTATCTAACCACCGCCTGGCGGAACATCCGCAAGAACAAGGTCTTTTCTGCCATCAATATCGTCGGCCTTGCGATCGGAATGGCCGCCTGTCTGTTGATCCTCCAGTTTGTAAATTTCGAGCTTAGCTACGATCAGTTCAACCGGAATATCGGCGATCTGTATCGGGTCTATAACGACCGTTATCAGAACGGAAAGCTGATCCAGCACGGAACAATCACCTACTCCGGGATCAGCAAGGCCATGCAGGATGACTTCCCGGAGGTAGTCAACCATTCTCGTGTCGAACCCTTCGGACCGATGGTGATCACCGAAGGAACCCGACAATACGGGAAGCAGCAAGTCTTCTTTGTCGACAACTCCTTTCTCGCCATGTTCAGCTACCCGCTTCAGAGCGGCGATGGGCATACGGCGCTTACCGAACCGCATACCGCTGTATTGACGGCCGCATCCGCAAGGCGCTATTTCGGGGTTGCCGAGGAGGAGGCGGGTACCACGATAGGCCGGACGATCATGGTTGGCGACGACACCATACCCTACCGCGTCACCGCAATCCTGAAAACCGTTCCGGAGAACTCCCATTTACAATTCGATCTGGTACTTTCCTACCTGACCCTGTATTCCGGCAAAAACTCCTGGAAGGAATCGGATTATGATTTTGGCGACTCGGACTTCTGGCACTATGTCC
>Ga0206918_1167_pt1 | contig 9987 bp, 7 predicted proteins | sample Alteio_BWOrgHeat_69_FD_152950 | JGI IMG/M metagenome (GOLD analysis project Ga0206918, IMG submission 152950) | Enriched cells from forest soil in Barre Woods Harvard Forest LTER site, Petersham, Massachusetts, United States -... | ecosystem: Environmental > Terrestrial > Soil > Temperate forest > O... | reverse complement strand
GTTCCGTTGCTGTCGCTCCGGGAGGCATTGAAGATCGCCAGATTGCCGGGGGAGGAAAGGAAGACCTCTCTATTTCCGGCAGCTATTTTGGTGGCTGAGTCAAAAATCCTACCCATCATGATGTGGCCGGTATATTCCGGGAGAAAAGTGAAGGCGGGTTTATTTTGTCGGAGCACATCTTCCCAATTAAACCTTCTCCATCCTTGGGTGAGTAATAAGTCGTCTATGGCAGTGTCTCTGTCCCGGTTTTTTGCATCAAAAAAGTATTCGGGGGATTCAACGGTTTCCGGCAGATCGGCGCTCAACCACAGATAGTTGACGATATTCATGTTGTCTACGGGCTGGAGGGCATCGATCTTATACACGGCCATGGATAAATTTGCCGGTTGGGAGCCGGAATCCGTTTTTGTATCGACCGCCACATCAATTTTTTCGCGGGTGTTATAGGTATCCTTATCGGTTGAAAGCCGGATATTCAGCTGATGGCGGGGATATATAAAGTAAAGCCGTTCGCAAACAGGGTTCTTTTCCGCATCAAAAATAGTGATGTGCGAAATGCCATCCCCCAACCGATTCTTATCGATGATAAATTGTGCCCGGTTGTCGTGAAGCACACTGCCCTGGACGATCCTGATACTTCCCCTGGTATGGATAAAAAGATACACCAACCCCGAGGAAAACCGGCTTCCGCAAGTTTCCAGGGTTATACTCAGGTTGTTGACACCGGAGTCTGAAAGATGCATGACATATCCGGCGTCGTATGCAACAGGTAATTCGGCAACAATTTTTTCTCTACCCGATACGACAATTGCTTTATACGACCTTTTCCGTTGCGGGGTCAGGACAAATTTGCCGATGCCCATGCTTTGCGTCCGGAATACCTGGATGGTATCGTTCAGATCGTCAACTACATAACCATACCCGTCGACGCCCCTGTCGTCAGGGTCGGAAATTTTAAAGGCAATGGTGCTTCGAATAGTATTGACCAGGTTACCCCCTTCGGGGTAAAATCGAATGCTGCATGTACGCTCCTTTTTAATCGTGTCGGTGTCATGGAACTGACGGGGGTTGATAATCGTAATCTCTTTTTCAAAATAGAAGCCTGCATCGAAATTTTTCATCCAATTGGTATAACACCTGATTTTGTAGGTTCCGCTGTTGAGGTCTTTGGGCAATTGATACGAACCGTCCCCAAAACCGTCCGTCAATGCTATTTTTAATTGGGCCAAAGGATTGTTGTTCCGATCGACAAGTTCCCAATAAGCCAGTTTGCTGATAGGGAGGGGGCGGTGCAACAGGGCATCTGTACAATATAGTTTGAACCGGCAAACTTCATCGGTGAGATAGAGGTTCTTATCGCAATGAACAAACAGCTCTTCCTGAATTCCGGTTTGGGAATAATTGGTGAAGAGTGTCCGCAGTTGTGGTTCGGCCTGGGCGAACAGGGAAGTAGACAAACAGGAGAATGCGGCAACCCGGCACAACATCCAAATAATATGATGGAAAATGAATTTCATCAGGGCCAGAAAGATGGTTTGTTTGATGAACCCGTCAAGGCACAATCGACACAGTTGGCGGTGGATGCCGTGAAGGACAAAATAGTGAATAAATAGTTATTAAACGGTACCGGGGCCGAGTCCACCGGCTGAACGGGAAGCAGACCATAGGAGTATTTGGTAATGCTGTCCGAATTGTTGGCAAGCACCTGCAGCGTACAGCCTGAATTATAGTTCCAATTGGGCAACTGGGAATTGCTGATAAAGTATCTCTTTTGCTGCAAGGGGGAGACATTGAAATAACCGATCACGAGGTTGGAGGGGCTGTTTATACAATGGATATTGCTGCCCAATTGGGTGGGCAACGGCCCGAATACGGAACCCAGCTCTTCCGTGTTTGTCTTCATGGCCTGGAGAAACTGATATCCGGCTTCCGACCAGCCGAATTGCCGGACATTAATACTATAAAGGAAACCTAACTTTTGCGAGCCTGCCGGGATATTGGCTATCGGCAGGTTGATCGCATCGGAGGCTAACGCAGCGGAATTGCCGATCAACAAAAGCGTGGAGGAATCCGATTGCCAGCATCGAAAAATACTGGAATCGATGGGGAGCGCCGTGGCAAGTTGAAGCGTTGATGGAACCAAAAAAATGGAATCTCCGCCAGAGCCGGGCAGGGTATCGTATTTCAGGGAACTTCCGTACGCGGAATGAAACTCCCAGGTTTCGCCGAATTCCCATTGGTAAAACCTGGTATTGTTGAGCGGATTGTGCGTATATACCCATACATCCACACTGCCATTCGCCTCAGTTTGGTAGTTGACGCTATCAATAGGGGGATTCGGAATGATGCTTACAAAATCCGAAACATATTCAGCTCCGTCTCTGGTGGTGATCATCAGACGATATTGCCTGCCGGAATCCAGGTTCAGGTTTTGCGCTGCATAACTTCCTTTGGCGGCCTCGGAAAGTGTGTAGTTGGTGCCGTCACTGCCTTGTACCACCACTTGCGCCCCGGATTCCGGTAGTTGGGTGGGAGCAGACAGCGTGCCGGTGCGGCTAATTTCCAATAACGCTTGTCCCTGGCCGCTGTTCAGGCTGCCTTCCACCACCAGCGCATTGGTATAGGCTGAATCGGGTTTTGGGTTATATTTTTGAATACAACCAGAAAATGATGTCAATATCCAAACCAAAATGAATGTTGTCTTCGGCGTCATGAGACTAAAATCGGATATTATAATTAATGTAAGGGATAGCGCTTCCAAAGATGGACAGCTTGTACCCGTTGATCACCCCGTTTTCTGATACATAGTAAACCGAATAGGCATTTTTCCTTCCGGTAAGATTGTAAACTCCTATCGTCCATGAATTATGCGTAAGTTGGTGGATCCGGTGATTCCCATCGATGTTCATGGAGAAATCCATCCTGAAATAGTCCGGTATCCTGTCTGCATTTCTATTGGTGTAGAGTGTTCTGAACGCACCCGCATAGTAGTAGGTTCCCACCGGTAGTGTGATGGGCCTTCCGGTGGCATAAACCCCATTTAGAGACATGCTGAACCGATGGCTGACCCGGTAATTCCCAACGATATTTACGTTATTCGGGATGTCATGATCTGAAGGATAAAACGCCCCGTTGTTGACCGGCGTTCCCTGCGTAGAATCGCTCATTCGTAAAAAGGTCCTGGACCAGGCATAGCTGACCCATCCGTTCAATTTGCCGGTCAATTTCTTGATAAAAAATTCAACCCCATATGCTTTGCCTTGCGTTTCCAGAACATCCGTCTCCAAATGGTGGTTCATAACCAATATGGCACCGCTCTTATAGTCGAGGTAATTATCCAGGAACTTATAGTACACCTCAACGGATGTCTCAATGGTATTGGACTTGAAATTCTTGTAGATCCCCAAAGAGACCTGCTCTCCGGACTGGGGCTTGATATTGGGATCACTCAGCTTCCAGATATCGGTGGGCGCCATGGCCGTTGTATTGGAAATGGAATGGATATACTGGCGTTGGTTGCTAAACCCGGCTTTGACGGAAGTACTGTCATTGAATGCATATTTTATGGAAAAACGGATCTCGGGTGCGCCGTAGGTTTTGATAAACGAGCCATTTCCATAGTTAACCGTCCTGATGATCGTCGAAGTGGATTTTGGGATTCCTTCCTGGTAATAATTCACATCCTGTGGCCCAAGATAGTTGTAGACCGTGCCCCTGATACCCGCATCGAGTGCCAAGGCAGGACTGATCACATAGTGGTCGTTGAAATATAAGGACGATTCAAGGGCCTGTTCGGTGGCAATCATGTCCGGCATGACCGTCGATTGCTCGCCATCCTGCTGATAATTCCCGGGATGGATCCGGTATAAAAGTGAATGGAAACCAAAATTTAATGTTTGCTGGTTACTAAAGTAGTCGTTAAAATCAGCTTTCACATAGTACTGGTTGATATCAAACGAAAGTTTGTAGCCGGCCTGAGGAATGGCCTCACTGGAAATATGGTAGTCATAGCGGTCATAACCTGTTGAAAAGGCGCTGTTCAGCTTATTGCTAAAGATGTGTTTCCATTTCAAGGCTATATTTTTGTTGCCGTAGCTGTAAAACGTATCGCTGTTTAAGTTGAAGCGGTCCTGACTTAAATAGCCGGTAATATAAAAACTATTATTTTTATTTATTTCACTGCTGATATTCAGATTGACATCGTAAAAGGAAGCCTTGCTGTTTTTGTACTGCGCAGGGAGCAAATTCAATAGCCAATCCGCGTAAGTGCTTCGTGCGCCGGCGATAAAGGAAGTTTTATCTTTTGCCAATGGGCCTTCCACTTCAAGCCTGCTGGTTAATGGACCAATGCCTGCGATCCCCGTCACTTCCTTTTTATTTCCCTCCCTGCTCGAGATATTTACCACCGAAGAAAGCCGCCCGCCATATTTTGGTGGAATGGTACTTTTATAGAGGTCTACGTCCTTTACGACTTCCGGGTTGAAGGCGGAGAACATGCCAAAAAAATGCGATGGATTATAAATGGTAGCATCGTTGTAGAGTATCAGGTTTTGATCCGCCGCCCCACCTCTGACATTAAGTCCCGTGCTTGCTTCCCCCACCGTTTTAACCCCGGGTAACGTAGTGATCACTTTTAGTACGTCTGCTTCCCCGAAGACTACCGGCACCTGCCTGATGGCCTTGATATCCAATTTTTGAAAACCCATCTGGGTCCCTTTCACGTTGCTGATCTTTTGCGCGGAGATCACCACTTTGCGCAATGCCATGATGGTGGACTGCATGTCGATATCCAGTTTTCCGTCACCATAAACCACAAGTTGTCTTCTGGTGTCCTTCATCCCGATGTTCTGGATGTCCAGGACATATTTACCCCTGGGCAGGGATATAGAATAATAGCCATATTGATCCGTGGAAGTGCCGATTTTTGATTTCTCGACTAAAATCGATGCGCCCACCAGGGGCTCCCCGGTGCTATAATCCTTTACAAACCCCGCAACCGTAGCGGGTCCTTTCAACTGGGCCCCGGCCTTGTCTCCGACTTCAAATAGTCGGTGTTCCATCAGGTTTTGCAGAGCAACGTTATTCTGCAGTACTTCCGGTGCATCCTCCCTGTATTTCTTCTTTGCGTTTGCGTTTTCCGCACGCTCTTCATGCGTCAACGAAAATTGCAAGACCTTGTCTTTTGTCAGAAACACCTGGTCCCTGAATAAGCTGTAGTGGAAATCGGTGCCGGCGAACGCGATATCCATAACCTTTTGCAGGCTCAGCCGGGTGCCTTCTATATTGATCCTTAGGGAATCAAATTGTCTCTTGTCGTAATAAAAATGCAGCCCTGTCTGAGATTCAATGACCTTTACGAGTTCATCGACGGATGCATTCTTTAGTATTACATGCAGCGTTTGCTCCTCCGAAGATTGCCCTTGTACGTGTGGGCAAAAAAGAAATTCAAGCAGGATGCAATATAAAAACAAAGGTATTTTCATTTCACCGGGAGTGTAAATGGTCGCAAAACGCGGTTACTCTTGCGTAATCGGTATCCAGCTCCCTTTTGAATTTGATCCTGTTATGTTTGATAAATGCCGCGATTTCTTTTTGGTATTCGCCCCATACTTCAAAAAAAGATTGCTTGCCCTCCATTTTGAAAAAGTGATCCCCTTTCTTTAAATAATAAACAGGCCGGGTATCGATCACCCTGACCCTGTCCTCCGCTGAAAATGAACCCAGTTCACGGATCTTTTTTTCCTCCTTTTTTAGCATCATGACATTTCCTTCGTACAATATCTGAAGATACCCGGCCGGATTGCCTTCTTTTGTTGGCTCTTGCTGCCCGATGTTTACAAACTGATGGCCGAGTATGGAGAAGCGGGCTACCTTTTCGTCTAAGAGCATTACCCGGTGGTTGGCATCCACAAAAACGAGGTTGTCCTGCAGTTCGTCATACAAGAGATGGACAGCGCTATAAAAAACGTTGTCATAGACGAGGGAACCGTCCCTTGGTTCCGGGGCCAGAAAAAAGGGGGAGCCTTCTGAAAACGAATATGGAGAAGGGATATATTCTTTTCCGTTCAGGCAAGTGCAAACAGATGCGCTGTTGGTATAGAAATAACTGATCGTGTTATTCAGCGCGAAATAATAGGATGCGCTATCATCAGGGCTGCCGGACTGAGCAAAGGTTGAATAGCATAGAGGGGATAGAAAAAAGAGCAGTAATAATGGTTGGAAAGGAAATACTTTTCTCATAATCGTCCTGATCAAAAGCTACAGAAGGCGGGCGTTGGCAAACAGTGATTCAAGCGTAATTTAATTTAAAAAAATAAAATTATGATGAAGTACGTTCGTTTTATCATACATATAGAAAGAAATATTCATTAATGAAATATGCATATGTTGGGGATCGTTCGCTTTTGCCGGTGACGACTCCTTCGTATTCCGGGTCGATCCCGGAAAATTATGACCGGTATCTCGGACCATATATTTTTGAGCTTTTCGCTCTGGACGTGGTTGCGCGGGTGCCTGTCAACCCGAGCCGCGTGCTGGAGATCGCCTGCGGCACCGGACGGGTCACTGCACACCTGCGAAAGGCGCTGCCCGCGGCGGATATCGTCGCCACGGATATCAACCCCGATATGCTGGCCGTGGCGCGCAGGCGGGTGGAGAACGACGATATCGATTGGCAGCAGGCGGATGTGCAGCACCTTCCGTTCGATGACTCCCAATTTGACGTCGTGGTCTGTCAATTTGGGCTGATGTTTGTCCCTGACCAGGCTAAGGCATTGCGTGAAGTACACCGCGTGCTGCGTCCCGGCGGAAAGCTGCTGCTCGGCACCTGGGACAGACTGGATAGCAATCCATCTTTTTCTCTAGCCAATCGACACGTAGCCGCTTATTTTCCGGAAGAGCCGCCGCGTTTTTTCTATTTGCCTTTTTCTCTTTATGATGAAGCGCTTTTGCTGGCCATGACAGGCGATGCCGGATTCGGTGATGCCTGCGTCAAGCTGGTCAGTAAAACCTGCACAGGCGATTCAGCGGCTAAATAATCTGCCGGCCGGTGGAACCGCGGAGCTGTTTAAGGGTTGAGTTCTTCCATCTTTCTCTTGAGGTTGGAGAAGGTCTCAATGGGCGCTTTGGTGGCGAAACTGTTCAGGATCCAGGCCGGAACGGCGCCGCCGGGGTCTATCTGGAGAGTATACTGCAGATGGATTTTCTTCTCCGATTGGGTGGTGACCGTCCAGATGCCTTTTGACATGGGAATGCGCACCAGGTCTTTCTTCTCCGGCTGAAAGTCTTTCATCCCGATGCTAAACACGCTCATGCTGCGATTCGATGGGTTGAAGGCGATCTTCATGTCCGCATAGTAGTCACGGTTAGCGGCGGGCCACGGCGTTCCCACCTCGGCATAGTAAATGAACTCGTTATCGCTGACTTTTCGTACCATTTTGGAGGTTCGGGTAGCGTAGACCCAGTCTGGATATTTGCTCACGTCGCGAAGGATAGTCGCCAACTGGTCGATTGTGCCCGGGAGGTCCATGTCCACCCGGATGTCGTTGAATTTGGAATAATCGGAAGGCCGGCTATAGATGTTGATGCCGTCTTTTTCCCGTCTCAACGTCCACTGATTCTTGTCGGACGCCGGAAGGAAGGAGGGTAGGGTCAGTAAACAAACAAATAGGGCCTTCATGTAATTCAATATACGAATAAATTCCCATGCCTCAAACAAAAACCCGCCGAAAGCGGCGGGTTAATTCATTCACTGCAGATCATTACCATAACCAGAGGCAAGAGCACGGCGCCAGTGGTCATCAGAGGATTGGACATTCATAGTTTCCCATATAGGACATTGGATTGTGAAGCTATCATTTCAGGACTTGGATATCTTAATGAACGCTGTTACCAGTGCAAAGATGCTGCAGGGCGGGCACATTTCCACTATAAAAGGCACCGCAATTGAGGGGCTTGATCGGAAATTTTATGACTGATTACGAACAAACCCCTATGCCTCGTAGAATTACATTTTGCCGCTCGTAAATTTACGGGTCGTTGCGCATCAGCTTGCGTAAGGCGTCCGATAACTCAGCGACAGGCGTGTCCACGACCAGGGTCAGGATGCGCTTCAACAGCCGGAAATCATTTGGTTTTGTTACGAAAGCCAGCGCGCCGAGCTCCTGCGCCATCCTGATCTCCCGCTCGTGCGACGAAGTCGAATATATGATGACCGGGAGATCCTTTAGGTGATTGTTGTTCTTGAACGAATCAAGACACTGAAGACCGCTGAAGACAGGCATGCTGATATCCAGGAAGATCAGGTCGGGAAGCGCGTTTCTTTGCTCCGTCAGGGTGCGGACGGCTTCATGGCCGTCGTTGGCAAAGTGGAACGATACGAAGGGAGCAACCTCTTCGAGGGCGTCCCTGAACAATTCCACATCATCGATATCATCGTCTATCAGATATATGCTTTGCATATGTTGATAAATAAGATTTTGACTAGATCAACTGGCCGATCCCACCCTTGATCGGCAGCCGGATACGAAATTCGGAGCCCATTCCCTTTTTGCCGACTGCCTCGATATTGCCTCCGTGTCGGGCAACGATCTTTTTACAAAGTGACAATCCCAGGCCCGTCCCTTCATATTTATCCTTTGCATGAAGCCGTGAGAAGGTGTCGAAAATCCTTGCCGCTTCCTCCTGGTCAAAACCAATGCCGTTGTCGGTAAGAAGGACTAAGGCTTGATCTCCATCAATTTTTGCAGCGATTTCGATGTAGCAAGGGGCATCTGGCCGGGAGAATTTGAGGGAATTATTGATCAGATTGTAGAAAAGTTGGTACAATAGCACCGCGGCACCTTCGATGACGGGGAGTTGGGAATAGCGAAGGATGGCATTCTTTTGCCCTATCGGCAATTCCAGGTCCGCCTCGATGGCGCGGATGACCCGGTTGAGGTCAACCGCTTCTGTCTCCTGCGCCGCGGAGTTGATAGTGGAATAATGCAGAACGCCTTCAATCATCGTCAGCATGCGGTTGGCTGCGGAATCGATCTTTTCCAGGTACGAGTATGCTTTGGATGAGAAGATGGTTGCCTCATCCTCCTTTAACCTGCCGCTATAGACCTTGACCTTCCGGACCGGTTCCCTGAGGTCATGGCTGGCGACGTGCGCGAATTGCCCCAGGTCATCATTGGATTGCTTGAGTCTTTCGTTGAGTGCATGCAGCTCCGACGTGCGACGACGCACTTCTTCTTCCAATTCCCGCGATAGCCGCTTTTTGGCAGCGTCGATCCGGAGATTGGAATCGACCCTGGCTATCAGTTCGCGTGCGGTGAAAGGTTTGACGAGATAGTCGTCAGCACCCGCTTCCAGCCCCTCGACTTTGGATTCCTCGCCGGCTCTCGCGGAGAGAAAGATGACAGGGGTCGTCCGGACCTCCGGGTGATTCCGGATCTTTTGCAGCAAGCCAAAGCCGTCCAATTCCGGCATCATGATATCGGTGAGCAGCAGGTCGGGTCTGGCCTCCACCATTTTTTCAAAGGCTTCCTTGCCGTTCCTGGCGGTGATCAGGTCATAGTGCTTCGAAAGCAAACGGCCTACAAAGTCACGCATGTCCGCATTGTCATCCGCCAGCAATACCTTGAATCGTCTTTCCGATCCGGGCTTGTCGGGCGGGGGAGAAGTGGCAAGGCCGGCTACGCCGGGCTTTGCCGTATCGCTTATCCATTGCAGGGACTCTTCCACGAACATGACGCGTTCGTTCGTCTTCCTGATCGCTTCGCCGGATGTGATACGGTCCTCCGGCAAGTGGGCTTTGCCCGATGGGATGACGACAGTGAACGTGGAACCTTCGCCGGTCCGGCTTTGTACTTCGATATGCCCCTGGTGGATGCGCACCAGTTCCTTAACCAGTGAAAGACCGATGCCCGTGCCTTCCTGGCTTCTCCCCGCCACATTCTCCACGCGGTGGAAGCGGTCGAAGACGCGGTCGAGATGCTCTTCGGG
>Ga0206918_1211_pt1 | contig 10006 bp, 15 predicted proteins | sample Alteio_BWOrgHeat_69_FD_152950 | JGI IMG/M metagenome (GOLD analysis project Ga0206918, IMG submission 152950) | Enriched cells from forest soil in Barre Woods Harvard Forest LTER site, Petersham, Massachusetts, United States -... | ecosystem: Environmental > Terrestrial > Soil > Temperate forest >... | reverse complement strand
GCATCATCGCGCGGAGTATTCGTCGCCACCTCAACGACTGGGACGTTGAATAGTGGCGCGGCTGCGGAGCGTTGAATCGAGTCTGCGCTACTCGTCAGCGAATGACTGTTCGTCCGGGTGGCCCGCGCCTCTAGATCTATTGTGGCAGCGAGATAGGCCCGCAGACTGAGAATGGCTTGCATTGCGAGCGCACGGCGGGCACCGCAGCGATCCCGGCATGGCTCTACAAGCGGCCAGCGGCATGTGAGACAGTGAGGTCGGATCATGCGGCGAGGATCCGGTCGGTACGTCACTTACGCGTCACTTGTCCGCACGTCGGAGTTTCGCGATCGGGAGCCCAATCCCCGACCACGAAACGCGACGAAGGCAAAATCGCCCGAAAAGATTAGCTCGTAAACACATTGGCGCCCGTCGGGCGTAGCATCGCTACGCTGATGCACATTTGCGCGCCTTACGGACTCGCGAGGAACCGTTGCAAGTTTCCTAAGCAATTCCGGGAGCTCAAAAGTGCCAGTCATGCCTGAAGACGAAGCTGCCGTCAAAACGGCCGTCAGTGACGCGTTGCAACGCGGCGCGGCGGGTAAGTTGCTTGTCGATTACTTCAACGACCTCATTCGCCGCGGTCTCGACGAGGTAATTGATGGCGCTCGCACTGGTCGATGCGAGTTGAATCAGCTAGACACGACCGAGCAGACATACGTGGGGACCAAGCTCGAGATTCTGCTTCGGAATGATCTGCAGATGCCTCGCGGAAACCGTGACATTGTGCTCGCGGGCCACGACACGGACGTCAAGTGGTCGAAAGAGTATGCAAGGTGGATGATAGGGCCGGAGAACAGGAATGAACTCTGTCTCGGAATATGTTTGCGTGATTCGGATTCCTTTGCGGTCGGATTGTTCGTGCCGACTGACACACGCTTGACGCGCGGAAAGGGAAATCGCGACGGCAAGAAATCACTGCTCGCGAAAGCACGCGACGAAGATGTTTTTTGGGTGGTCGAACGAGCGCCGCTGCGGCCCAACTTTGTCGCGGCTTTGTCTCACACTCAACGTGCTTATATTTTCAAAGGTGGTTCAATTCAAGAGCGAGTACGGCGTCTTGCAGAGGCGTTTCCAATGCAGCTTGTTCCGCGCTCCGCTATTGCAACTGTCGCAATGGCGCCAGACGGCGATCCAATGCGTCGGTTGAGACAAGACAAACACAATGTGGACGGACTGCGCGGGATGCGCCTGTTGAGCACGAGGCAACAAGGGCGCGAGATCAGACAGCTACTTGCGATGGGTAAGAACGAGAAACTGCCGGCGGATCATTGGTTGTGCGTTCCGCCGCCGCGTGGATAGCGCATGAGGGTGTTCTGCTTTGCTGAGACGAACACGAATCAAACGGAGTACCCATGGCGTCGGTCAAACGTGTAGCACGCTCGAATACGTCTCTATCTTCCGTCGAAATCTGTGCGGGCGCTGGCGGTCAGGCGCTCGGCCTCGATTTAGCGGGGTTCAGTCATCGGGCCACTTACGAAATCGATACTTTCGCGCACCAGACCCTACTCGATAACAGGCCCGAGTGGAATCCGATCTGCGCGGATGTTCGCGATCTCGATGGCCGCGACTTCCGAGGCGTTGATCTTTTCGCGGGCGGTGTACCGTGTCCTCCGTTTTCAGTGGCGGGACGGCAACTCGGCGCGGACGACGAACGCGATCTGTTTCCAACCGCTTTACGGCTTGTTGAAGAGGCGCGTCCCGCGGCGGTGATGCTGGAGAACGTTCCAGGATTTGCGCGGAGCAAGTTTGCGAGCTATCGCGATGGAGTCATCACGAGGCTCACGTCGTTAGGCTATACCTTTGTCGATTGGAAACTGCTAAACGCGTGCAACTTCGGAGTCGCGCAGCTTCGTCCGAGGTTTGTGCTGATCGCTTTGAAAGGGCCAGCAGCCAGTCGCTTCCGGTGGCCGGGAAATCCGACGGCACATCCGACCGTTGGCGAGGCACTGGGCGATTTGATGGGTGCGAATGGATGGAGAGGAACTGCGCGGTGGGTGAAGCGCGCTTCCGGTGTCGGCCCGACGCTCGTGGGCGGGTCGAAGCTTCATGGCGGCCCGGATCTTGGCCCTACGCGCGCGAAGTGCGCCTGGCGTGAACTCGGCGTAGACGGGATGGGAATCGCCAACGAGGCCCCTGGGAGAGAATTTCCCGCGAACGGACTGCCAAAGTTGACGGTGCGCATGGCTGCGCGTCTGCAGGGGTTCCCAGATGCGTGGCAGTTCTCGGGACGAAAGACCGCTCAATACCGACAGATAGGCAATGCCTTCCCGCCGCCCGTCGCCGAGGCAGTCGGTCGGCGTATCGCCTCTGCACTTTGGAATGTGGATATTGACGCCGAGCCGCTCTCAATGAAAGCGGAAAAGTCACGTCGCGGCGCGGCCTGACACAATACGCCTGACTGATGTGAAGTCGAAGCACCGATTAAAGCCGCGCGACGAAGTACGCCGCAATATGCAGGCGATTCGTTCTAGCGAGAACGCGGCAGATGTGGCACTTCGGCGTGCCCTGCATCGAGGTGGGCTACGATTCCGAAAATACACGCGGACTCTCGTTGGCACACCCGATATCGTGTTCAGTGCCGCGCGTGTCGCCGTATTTGTAGACGGCGACTTTTGGCACGCTCGCGTGCTGCGCGAACACGGCGAACACGCGCTGGTCGCGCGGCTCGCACATCGCAATCTCGGCTACTGGATTCCTAAGTTTCGACGGCGAATCGAACGCGACAGTGAAGTCTCGCTGGCTTTGACGAAGGCGGGCTGGAAAGTAATGCGCCTATGGGAATCGGATGTGCTTGCTGGTGTGGAGCGTGTTGCTACCAAGGTGGCTCGTATTGTTCGCAGTCGCGTCAGCGGCGTGGATCGATAGCCCACTCAAAGGGCGTCGCGTAAGGTTTTCCGAAGGTATCGCTTTGCATCTGCGACGGTGACCCATGACTTGAGCCGGCTTATGAGTCGATGTATAAGGCGATGACATGAAGCACAAAGAAGCACGACGTCCTTAACCGATGTGCGTCGTTCGGCAGAGGACGCGAGCGGGATGGCGTGGTGGACCTCGAATATCGCGTCATCGAGACTCTGGTCGTCGCAAGGTGCGGTCGCACCGCAGAGTGCGCACGTAAGTTGACCATTCGCTCGGAGCTTCCGGAGCAACGCTCGCCGCAGCCCGCGTGAACGTTCACGACGCCGATGGATCTCCGTCAACACACGGCCTTCAAAAAACTCGGTGTCGTCGCCGCTCTCGTTGACTGTCGGGGTAACCTCGGTCCGAAGCTCCTCAATGCCGTTGCGAATCTGCCGCGCGAGTCGGCGAACCGCAGCTGGCTGCGCTCCCAATTCAGCCCACAGGTCGCGATCAATCTTCGAGACGTTGCCGAGACCCTTTCCGGTTGCCACTTGTCTCAGGTTCTGTAGTTTGAACGCGACGCCGTCCGGATTACGATATGTCGATAGCCGCGCCGCCATCGGACGGAACGGCATTGCATTCAATTCCTGCGACAGGCTCACCACGCGCTCGTCGCGAGGCCCCGGAGTCTTTTCGGGCGATGAAAGGAATAACTCGAGCGCTAGGATCGTCTCGTCCCTCGTCCACGGCGGATTTCCCTGGCCTCGCGTTCTAGCCATTGTCGCTTTGCGCGGACGGATCCATAAGCTTCGCCTCGACCGCGCGACGTGCGTCTTGGTCGGTGCGAAAACTTCCGAGGTCAAGATCCTCTGTTTGCCCGGGGCGGAGTAGTTCGACGTAAGCGCAGAACGACTCGCCCCGGTTCCACACGTAACCGTACCGCCTGCGCGTCGGCCCGAACCGCGCGCGAGGCGGCAGTTCGACCGAAGTTCGATGACCAGCTGCTTCGATGCGAGCGCCGTTGTATCGAATCCACCGCACTAGACGTATCCTCGGCGTGTCTTGGTGTGTGACCTGAGTATTCGCGCGCGCCAAAGGCCCTCGCGTGTTATGCGCGTCGTCGCGGGCACACAGCGGTCTGAACGGAAAGAAGAACTCGCATCAGCTGACGTTGAGCGGTGCGAATGTCGCCGCGAGTGGTTCAATAGTGATGCCGCTTTCGCGCTCTCATCTGATGCGCTAGTCAAACCACTTGAGAAACCGCTCACTCGATCCTTGTGCACGAAACGCAAGAAACAGCGCGAATCGGTACCCTTGGTTCTTTCTATATGCGAGAAGTTTCTTTTGGTCGTGGGGATCAACGACTGTAGCCGGTCCGCCCTTTGCCTCAATGACGAGAAGATTCGGTCCGGTGCCACGGCGATGTACGATGATATCTGGAACGACAAGGGTTTTTTTCGTCTTGCCGCCTCCTCCCGCAAATTTGGAAATCGTCCCGTCGCGGTTGTACTCAACGTCAACGTGCCAACCCGGGAAGGACTTACGGAGGTGGCACGAGAGAGAGGCACACATCGTACGCTCTGACACGTCTTCGTTGAGAAGATATGCATCCTCAGCGTCGAAGCGATCGAGCGCCGTTCGTACACGATTCAACACTACGGCCTTGCCCAGCTTGGGGTTCGCGATTTTGCGTGACTTCTTCTTAGTCGCCATTTCGCACTCGCCGAGCGCCAGAGATTGACCACCGTTCTGTAAACCTAACTCCGACGCCTCGGCGTGCGTGGCCGGACTGCGCTCTGAAACGGAAGGAAGAATTCCCGTAAGCTGACGCCGAGCGGAGCCAGAATCGCCGCCAGCGCCTCAATCGTAACGCCGCTCTCGCCGCGTTCCAGCCGCCCGACATAGGTGCGATGAACCCCCGCCCTCTCGGCGAGCTTCTCTTGCGACGTGATCTCGGCGCGGACGCGTAGATCACGCAGCCGATCCCCAATCTGCCGTCGTAGGTGAGCGTTCTGATGCGCGGCCATTGAAAAGCCACGCTACTTCTATGATTCTTTTCTTGCGACAGCATAGAAGTAGCACTAGTATGCATGCTCCGCATAGTTTTGTCGCTCCTCTCGCCGCGAGACATTTCATGGACGACCCGACCGGCCTGTTCATCGTCATCTCGCTCGTTGTCCTCGCAGTGTGCAGCGTCGCGGGATATCTCATGCTCGCTCGGGTCGGTCGCGGCGCAGACGGGTGGGCTCTTGGATTCTTTCTTGGGCCGCTCGGCCTCGTACTCGCGTGGGTCATTCGAGACAATGCGTTGAGAGACGACGCGGACGGCATTCCAAGTCGTACAAGGCCTGTGCAGCGGAGACCCGGCGGCGTTCCGGACATCACATCCATCGTGGTAATCGCCGGTACCATTTTCGCGGTGTTCGGATTCCTCATTTACCGCGCGGGATAGAACTTCAACCCTGCCTCACCCACTACTCCGCTCCATAAGCCTCGACGGCTCGGATACAACCTTGTACATCGTCGCCTGATCAGCCTGCTGATAGACGTTGAGCAACGTGCTGGTATCGGACCAGCCGCCCGCTGCGGCCACGTCGGACAGCGGCAGCCCCTTCCGCTCACAGGCCCATTTGCGGCGAAGGGCATGCCAGAGCGAGCCGTCATGCTTTTCGACTTCGGCGAGTTTCTCCGCCTCCACGAGCCACTCCGACGCTGATTCGATGGAGATGGACTTCGCCGGATCACTAGGATCGGGAAACAGAAATCCCGCGCCAATACCCGGGCGCTCAGCGAGAACTGCGTTGATAGCAGCGCGCACGTCTGCCGAGATCGGCACAGTCCATGCCTTTCTCATTTTATCAGTTTCGGCGGGCCATACGATGCTGCCCTGCGGTCCGTCGTTCAGTTTCAAGTCTTGATAGCGAAGCGCGAGAATGGCTGAGATTCGTCGGCCTGTGCCGTTGGCAATCGGTAGCAGCGCCGGTAGGTAGCTCGGCAGTGATTGCTTGTTCTTGCCGCGACCAAATGCCATCGTCACCTGCGGCGCGACTGCGAGCACCTTCTGGTAGCGGTCTTCGGTCACGACAGGACGACGGGGATTCCGCTCGGCGGGCATTGGATATCCGCGCGCCGGATTCTCCTGCATGAGATAGCGGTCGTTGACGCGCCATTTGGTCGCCCAATTGAGAACCGAGAGCAGGAACGTGAGTTCTGCGCGCACAGTTCCGTCGCGGACGATCTCTCGCTTGTCTGGTGGAACGGACTTCCCTCTCGCGTTGATCGCACCGGAGCGACGGTCGTCTATGACCGATTGCCACTCGCGCATCGTGAGCTTCGACAGGTCTTTTTCTGAGCCGAGCGCCCGCGTCCACATCTCGACGCGGCGCGCGTCGGCCTTCTGCTCCGCGTTGCACTTCGTCGGCGACTGATGTTTGAGGTAGAGGGCGAACACGTGCGCCGCAGTCGGCACGCGCTTGCGTAGCATGTCGTCGCCAGACATCCACTGTTTCACTTGACCGTGCGCCCATTCGACGGCGAGCGCTTTGTCGCGATGGCGCAGCGAAATCGTACGATAGTGACCGGGACGTTCAGGATCGCGCATTTCCGCGTAGATCATCCCTGAGTTCACATCCGCCGCGAGCCTTAGCCGGTGGCCGTATGGGCCCACCGACTGCGACCATGTTTTCTTTTTTCGTATAACGGTCTGTTCACTCATGATGGCTACACTGGGGTCTGCACTGCATTGCTAGCGGCTGCGTATATAAGCCCATTCATCGAGTACGCAAGATTTGTTTTTGCGAGGTTCCCTTGCGATTTCACTCGCGGTCCTGACGTCCGAACACCTTGCCCACCAAGTCAGGTTCTCCTCCGACTTCTTTGCGCATCGGAGCCTTGTTCGGCAGGTCCATGCGTCGAATGCGCGGCGATCCCTTCGCACCCGCATTTTCGATTCTGCCTTCGTGAAGCAGTCGACCCAAGTGACTTTGACTAAATCCGGATTCCTCCGCCGCCTCCGCGAGCGTCAGGGTCTGGAGGGCGCGTTCGCGTTCGTGCTGGTCGAGTTCATCGGCGGCTAGCTGCCAGACCCGCGCGGCGTCGGGCAGTGCCCAGACGGCAAGGTTCGCCGCCCGGGCACGCCAGACTTCGGCCAGTTGGTGATGCTGGTCAATCACCGTTGCCCTGCTTGTCGCGACGGGCACAATCGCGGAATCCGAGTGAGATGTGATCGAAGCCTCTCACCTCAAACAGAAAATCGTCCGAGTGATCCGTCCGACCAGCCCGACGGGTCGCCGGGCGAGCGGGCACGTACGGTCCGTCGGGCGCGTCCCGCTCCTCCCAATGCGACCACCGCATGATCGTCATGAACAATGCCTCACTTACGGCCCGGCGCGCCGTGTCGTATGCCTCGGTTTCCTCGTCGGATTCCTCGAGCGTGGCACGCGCGGGCAACTCGGTCGGATCAACCCCAAGCTCCTCGGCCCTGCGGTGGAGGTACCAGCTTCCGTCGCGCTCCAAGTCGGCCATATGAATCTGCAGCCGGAACTCGACCGTGAGCGGCATGGTTCCTCCTGATCCGCCCCACGCCGAGGGATGGTCCTTCTGCAACGACACGTCGAGGTCGTACCACCCATTGTCGATGATTTCGAGGCCATGTTCCGGCATGGGGTAGGGCTGAAATTCCTTGGTATCGGCGTGCATCATCCCACGCTCCGATACCTTCTTCCGGTTCCTAGTCATCGTTTCGCCTTCTTTGGATTCGGGTTCATGTCTTTTTCGAGATCTGAGAGGCAGTGCTGTACCGCGCCCGCCTCGCGGTCCATCCCCATCGTCGGGAGAAAGGCCACGAGCTTTTGCCAAGTTTTGATTCGCCTCACCACCCGCGCGCGTAGGAGTCTGGGCGTCACGCGTTTCTGCTTCGTGCTCGGCGTCATGGTCACGCCGCCCGCGAAGCCGAGGCAGCGCCAGCGTCCGCGTCGGTCAGGTGCCCGCGCGCCAACCACGCGCTGAGTTTCGCCGCGCGTTGGAAGACCGCGCTCGCTTCGCCGTAGCACCCGCACCTGCACAGTCGTCTGGCCTCTTTGAGCTGCCTGCCGATCAAGATCGTGAGGTCGTGCTTGGTTCTTTCTGTCATGTGATGTGTTCTCGGTTTGCTGGGTGAGTGCAGTCTGGCCGGACCGCGGTTTCTGTCGACGACCACACGATGCGGCTTCCCTCGAACCAGTGGTAGCGGTAAAATGGGACGAGAGGCTTAACTAGCTTAAGACGGAGCGCGCGATGCCCGGACCCATGCCGCCTAAGGACTATCAGTTTTTGGAGGTTGATCGGGACATCCTGCGGCTGATCGACGCTCTTCGCCTTCCGCGCGAAGTCGGCGCCGCAAAGGAGTCACGATTGGCGGTTCTGCGACGAGTACTGCAACGCCCGCAATCCGACTACGCGACCGTCCTTCAACTTCACATGAAGAGTGAAGAGTTCGACGGCACGCGAGATGCGACGAAGCGATACCTCTCCATTCTCGGATGTCTGTATGAGTACGAACCCAAGCGCTTCGTAGAGCGCACTCTAGAGATTCGTAAACGCTCTCGCTCCTTCATCGGACGATCACGGAAGGCGATTGAACAGGGCAAGGACGTAGCCTGCGCGCAGCAGATTCCGGGTTCGAACCTCTGGGCCCTAACGAACCTCAGAACCGATCAGAAGGCGGCGATGCTGGGAGAGGTAATGGCGGCGCTTGGGTTCAACACGCAGGTGCGGAAGTGGGCGATGCGAGTCTATCGCTGGGATTTGCCAGAGCGTTTGCGGCGAAGTCGGAAGGCGCTCGCGTCGACTGGTTGAGTAATCCGTATCGAAGGTCATCTCGTGCGAGAGCCAGAGCCGCGCCCACTCACGCGCGATCTCATGCCTTCGCATACCCACCCACCGTTCACCGCGAACATGGGAGAGCTTCCCAGTGAGTAAATCACTCTCGCTAGAGATCACGCGATGTTACTCGCGCGAGCGAATGGTTGCAAATCAGTAGGGGGCGCGGGCCGCTCTCTCACGCGCAAACGAATCAAGCTGCCTAGATACCAACAAGCGCTGATCGTACTATCTCGTTGCCAATCTCAGCGAGCACGCCGCAGCGTCGCGCTCGCGCCCTGTACCAATCCGCTGCTTAGTCGGCCGTCCAAGTTGCCGGTGAATGCGCAGTCGACATGACCTGCCGCACGGCCTCACGGAACGGTCGACACGTCGCGCAGTCGTCGCAGCGACAGTTCGGCATTGCCACTCCGCTCTCGCGCGCAGCGTTCACCGCGATGATGGCGACTTCGATCCGACTGATGTGAATCCCTCCGCAGCTGGGGCACAGTCCGCCGCTCTCGGCCAGCTCGGCTATTGCTTCGGCAGAAATATTCGGCGCTCGCTTCTCGTTGTTGTGAATCACTCGCCCTCCTTCGTGTGAGTGCTCAACTCTCTCTGCTCAACTCTTAGGATCACGTTCTCACTCATCGCCGCCTCCGTGGCGCCACACATCGATCACGCGCGAACGGACAACAACCGTTCTCTTCTGTCCGCCTCACCCTGCGACCACTTCGCGCGCCTTGTGCAACTGTTCATCAGCAACTCTCTTCGCGAACGCACTCACCGCCTTCGCAATCTTCGCTTCATCACGCACGATGACCTCATGACTTCCGACGGACACCGGAGTACCCATGACGCGATTGCAGATATAGACCGCAGCCTCGTATGCTGACCGATTTCTCAGGCGTCCCTGCGCAGTCGCGATGATTGTGGATTGGGCGAGCGGTAGGAGCTCCGACCAAGGCCGGAGATTCCCAACTGTCAGCGCTGTTGCCTCTTGATGCAAATGTTCGAGGAACGCACGGACGTTAGGCCGCCTCAATAACGTGCTGGCCTCTACACTCGCCGCGTCGTACGAGCATTCGGGATGAATCGCCAGATAGCTGCGCGTTCCGTTCCCCGCCGTGTCGCCCTCGAAGTAGGCGATCGCGAACTGTCGCTCTTGTGGAGTCAGCGCGAGCGGAGAGGGAGGTGTTGTCTCCGTGATCGTCAGCGCCGACTTCTTCATCTCGCTCACCGCCAGCGGATCAGCTTTCGCATTCCATGCGCCTGTTTCGCGTCC
>Ga0206918_1188_pt2 | contig 10020 bp, 7 predicted proteins | sample Alteio_BWOrgHeat_69_FD_152950 | JGI IMG/M metagenome (GOLD analysis project Ga0206918, IMG submission 152950) | Enriched cells from forest soil in Barre Woods Harvard Forest LTER site, Petersham, Massachusetts, United States -... | ecosystem: Environmental > Terrestrial > Soil > Temperate forest > O... | reverse complement strand
CCCGCCATCCACTGGCCGGACCTAACCAATTACTTATTAAATAATTTTATCATATTAATTTCCCTATTTTGGCTGGACATAAAACTGCCTTTTTATGTTACCCCTGCCAAAATTAATCGCCGGACTTCTGCTCTCGTCGACATGCCTGCTTTGCCGCGCGCAACTCAACAAGGCCGACTCGCTGGCTTCGCTGATCGATCACTCCATAGCTAATGATACGACCAAAGTCAACCGGATGGTCATCCTGGCAAAAATGTTGGCCAATACCGATCCGTCCCGCGGCATGAAGATCATCGACGCTGAAATGCCTCTTGCCCGGCAACTCAATGACAAAAAAGGGATCCTCGAAGGGTTTAACGTAAAAAGCAGCCTCTATTTCCTACAGGGCAATATCCTGCAAGCACAGGCTGTAGGAGAAGAATATCTGCAAACTGCCGCCCGCTTTGATGACAAACCCAATCTGGTCGCCGCCAATAGCCTGCTGGGTATCCTTAGCTCGCAAAGCGGCAACTATGCCAGAGCACTCGAATATATGCTAACCTCCATGAAGCTGGCCGAAGAAGTGGGCGACCGAAATAAAATGGCGGCCCTCTACCAAAATCTGGGCAATGTATACAATGACCTGGAAGACTACGACAAGGCTATCGACTACTATAAGAAAAGTATCGCCACCATCCAATCCGTCACACCAAAAATCACCGTCCCCCCTTCGCCGTACAACAATATAGGATCGGTGCTGATCCATCAGAAAAGATACCGGGAAGCCCTCGACTACCTCGATACCGGAAGCCGCATCAGCCGGCAAATCAACAACCGGCGGTCCCTGGCCGGCGCTTATACCAACTTGTCCGACGCCTGGCATAACCTGGGGGACAACGACAAATCCTATGACTATGGCACCCGCGCATTGGAGATCAGCCGCGCGCTCTCAGACAAGCGATCTATGGCCAACGCCATGATCAATGTCGGTACTGCATTGAGCGAAGTGTCGGACAGTGTCCTGCTTGCCGGCCATATCGAACCGAAAGAACGCTACCCCCGGGCCGTGGCGTTACTCGATAGCGCCATCCGGCTGGCAGGTTTGCTCGGCGATCCCGTGACAAGAGAGGAAGCTTACAGATACCTCGGGGAAGTTGCCCAACGCCAAAAGGATTTCCCGCTGGCCCTTTCTTCCATACAGGCTTACGAAGCGCTGCACGACACGATCATCAATAACGACAATGAAAAAACCATCATTCGCAAATTCATCGAATACGACTATGATAAAAAAGCGGCCATCGATGCCCTTGAGCTCGCCGGTCAGCGCCGGCTGAAATATGGGCTCATCGCGGGCCTCCTGCTCATCGGCGCCATTGGGGTCTTGCTCTATCGGCAAGGCCTTATCCGCAAAAAAGCCAATCGCAAACTTGGCGCGATCAACGCTCAACTGGATGAGGCCAACCGCGTAAAGGCAAGATTTTTTGGCATCATCAGCCACGACCTTCGGGGACCCGTCGCGAACCTCATCAGCCTGATCAACCTCCGCAAGGATGCCCCGGACCTGCTGGACGAAGACGGGATGGCCGCGGGCCGCCAAAAGATCACGGATACGGCCGGGAACCTGCTCCATGTCATGGAAGACATCCTGCTCTGGAGCAAAGGTCAAATGGTCGCGTTCAAACCCCGGATAAAAACATTGCATGTCCGGGACATCTTCTCCGAGCTGCAACTGTTATATCCGGCTAACATTATTTTCTGCGCACCGCAGCAAATCCAGCTGCGAACTGACGAAGACTACCTGAAAACAATCCTGCGGAACCTGACCTCGAACGCCATCAAAGCCGTCCAGGGCCGCGCCGGCGGTCAAGTCGAGTGGCGGGCGTGGAAAGAGGACGAGCAAGTCTGCCTGGCCGTCACAGATAACGGCCCCGGGATCTCCGAAAGCCAGCGGCTGGCGCTGTTCAGCGACGAAGCGGAAATCGGGACCAGGCATGGATTGGGACTTCCGCTCATCCGAGATTTGGCCACAGCCGTCCATTGCGGAATCAGGGCGGAGGCTCCGGCCGGGGGCGGCACCACCATTACCCTGCTCTTTCCATCACTTCAAACGGCATCGTTGTCATGATTTTGGCCCCAACCTGGCCAGGCCGCGATAGTCCGGAAAGGAGCGGGGATTTTCGAGAACGGAGATAATCCGCTTGTACAGTTCGGTAAACTCGAACGGCTTCGTCATATAATCGTTCATGCCGACCTCGAAACACCGAAGCTGTTCGCCGATCAGCGCGGTTGCCGTCATGGCAATGATGGGAATGGTTGAACCCAGCTCGTTGCGGATATATTGGGTCGCCGCATAGCCATCCATAACGGGCATCTGCAGGTCCATAATGATAAGATCGAAAAAAATGTTTTGCCGGAGATACCGAATCGCCAGTTCGCCATTGGCTGCAAGTTGCACTTCACCCCCTCCCCTTCTCAACACATGGTCGACCAGTTGTTGATTGACTTCATTGTCCTCCGCCACCAGAAATCGTCGTCCCGCCAGACACTGGCTGTAATCGGTCAGCACGGCCGCCACCGCCGCTGTCGGAGGACCGGGCTCCTCCGCCGGATCATACGCATAGGCCAGCTCGAAGCTGAATACCGATCCTGCAGCATCGGAACTCTTCACCGATATGCTTCCGCCCTGCAATTGAAGCAGCCGCTGACTGATGGCCAGCCCCAACCCGGTGCCTCCATAACGGCGGGAAATGTCCATCCCACCCTGTGAGAAATGATCGAAAATATAGGGAAGGCTGCTCTCGGGAATGCCAATACCCGTATCGGTAACCGAAAAATGAAGATTGACCCTTTCCTCCGACTTGTTCAGCATACCCACATGTACCGTGACCGATCCCTTCTCTGTGAACTTGACAGCATTGCCGATCAGGTTTATCATCACCTGGTTCAACCGGTATGGATCTCCGCGGAGGGTCTCCGGGATTTTCGGATCGGTCGTTACCTGGAGCATCAGGCCCTTCTTCTTTACCCGATGATCAAAAATGCCTTTTACATTGTCGAGCACATCCTTTAACCTGAAATCGATCTTCTCAATGGTTAACTTTCCGGCTTTGATCTTGGAAAAGTCGAGGATATCGTTGATGATGACCAGCAGGTTGTTAACCGATCGCTTGATGATCCGTGCAAATTCCTTCTGCTGATCCGATAACGACGTATCCAGCAGCAGATCCGTCATCCCCTGGATCCCATTCATGGGCGTACGGATCTCATGGCTCATGTTGGCGAGAAAGAGCTCCTGCATCTCCTTGGCCTTGTGTGCTTCGCGGGTGGCGGCAATCAGCTGACCCTGATAGTTGACCCGCTCCGTGATGTCTGTGGCTATTCCGCCAATCCCGATCTGACGCCCGTTAATGTCCAGCAGCGGAAATTTGATGGAAAGCAAGTGAACCTTTTTCCCGTCGTGCTCCACGACCTCCTCTATCTCCAGCGACTTACCCGTACGCATCACTTCGTCGTCCAGGAGTTTGTAGTGTTCCGCTGCGTCCGCGTCGCTGAATGCATGGTCGGTATTGCCGATGATATCCGCATCCATCAAATGCAGCATTTCCCTGAACCGCCGGTTCACCATGATATACCTGCCCAACGGGTCCTTGATATACATCAACGAAGTGCTATTGTCCAGGATCGACTGGAGCCACGCCTGATTCTCCTTCAACCTCCCTTCCGCCTGCTTACGGAGAAGGATATCCTCATTCAACCGGATCAGGATAATAAAAATAAATATGAACGTGAGAATATTGCCCCCGATCAATAAAAAAGCAAGCCTTCGGTCTGAAAGGTTGAAATAAATGACCCATCCAACCAGGCAGAGGGAAAAAAAGGAAAAGAATAAGAGCCATGCTATTTTGCGTTGAATGGCAATCTTTGCAGTTGGAGCAAATCGCATACAGGTTACGGGGTTCTAAAAGTATCTGTATCAACGCGGGAAGATCAATAAGATTGTGCCTGATCTAACCGATTTCATTCAAAAGTCCCTGCATATCCAATCTTCGGGTATACATCGTTAGCTTGCCTGCTTCATCCAACGGCCACTGGTCCCTGGGCCGGTCCCAATACAGCTCCACGCCGTTACGATCCGGATCGTCGAGATAGATCGCTTCGGAAACGCCATGGTCGGAGGCGCCTGTCAAAGGATAACCCGCATCCACCAATTGCCGAAGCGCGGCCGCAAGGTCTTTTCGCTCGGGATAAAGGATCGCTGTATGAAAAAGACCAGGCGAGGCAACGGGCGCAGGCGGCTGTCCCTTGCTGTACCATACATTTAGTCCGATATGATGATGATAGCCTCCGGCGGAAATGAATGCTGCTTCAGCGCCATACCGCACCATCAATTCGAAGCCGAGCAGCCCGCAATAAAAATCGAGCGAACGCTGCAGGTCACCGACTTTCAAATGTACATGACCGATCCGCGTCTGTGAAGGAAGGATGTATTTCTCCATACCCAAAAGTACTCAAAACCTGAATCTCAGGCCGAATGTCACCGGCATTGCGATCAGCTGATACGTCATCGCGGAGCCCTTATTGTTGAAGTATTGTCCACCCGTGGTAAGACTCATCCCGAACACGCAGTTGAAGAAGTAGGCAATCCCCAACCGGATCCCACCTGTAAGCCCTCCTTTCATCTGCGGATCGAACTGAAATAACGTTGATTTTGGGGAACATGCGGATTGAGACCAAGCCCTGAAAGAGAAGAGGATCAGGACCACGGGTAGGATTCGACGCATCAGTTCAGGGGTTTTTGGGGTATTTTGTTAATAACGCCGGAACATACCCTTTCTTTTACATAGGCGAAAAATAATATATTCCACTTACCGTTAAACCAAAGCATTCGACGGCAGTCATAAGTCTTTCTAACTGGCCTCCGGCCAGTTTTGCTGATATCTTATTGAAAACAAAAAACTCATCTAAATCATTATGAAAACCGCAACACTTTACCGCTTCCTCTTTGTCATCGCCTTCACCGGCATCCTGACATCCTGTAACAAGAGTAATTCCAACAACAACAACGGCACTTCCAACACCGACTTGCAGACAAACTCGGATGACCAAACCCGGGTTTCGACTGAAACCGATGCCGCACTCGATGACGTGAACACGGCAATGACCGTTCAATATAACGTCAGCGGCGCCGCCCTCGGCCGCGAACTGATGAGCAGAATGGTCGATGGCCCCGGCAGCGGCGACTCGACCGCCATCTGCGACGCGGTCATTTCGGCTGATACTTCCAACAGCACCTGGACGATCACGATTACCTATAACGGTACCAACTGTGCGCTCGACCGCACACGCAGCGGTTCCGTCACGATCTCCTGGCCGGCCGGTCAACTCTGGCGTACTGCCGGATCGGTCGTAACGGTCCAGTTCAATAACCTGACGATTACCCGGGTCAGCGACAACAAGAAGATTACGCTCAACGGTACACATACCTATACCAACGTCAGCGGCGGCAGCCTGATCGACCTGCCCAACAACCCGGGCACCAGCATAACGCACACCATTACCAGCGACAACATGCAGATCACGTTCGACAATGGTACGAAACGGACCTGGAATGTCGCCCGCCAACGCGTCTTCACATATAGCGGCGGATACATCATCACAACAACCGGCCTGCATACAGATGGAACCACCAACGGTATCTCGGAATGGGGTACGGACCGCTTCAATATGGCCTTCGAAGTCGCCATTATCACTCCCCGCGTGATAAGCCAGGCGTGCTCCTGGCAAATGACCGCCGGTAAAGTAGCGTTGAGCAACTCGGTGGGTACGACGACGATCACCTACGGCCTCGACGCCACCGGCACCTCCACGGGTTGCCCGATTTCCGGCGCGACCTATTATTTCGAACTGTCCTGGACCGGAGCTTCTTCCAACAAAACGTACTCTGTCATTCTGCCTTACTAATCAATTCTTTCACAATAGCTACAAGCCGGCCCGCCAAGGCCGGCTTTTTTTCTGGCCTTCAGCCAACGGGGTTCCACCCCGTTTTTTGCTCAAAATCCCTTACATTGCCGGCATGCAAACCGTTACCGTCGAGTGGCTGCATACTATTGATCAACTCCAGGATGTGCCCGAAGATCAGCTCCAATGGATGATGGACAATAGCACCATCGAGTACATCAGGGAAGGAGAATTTTTTTTCCGTCCGGGGATGGCTGCAGTCGGCTGTTATATCATGATCACCGGCAAGATCCACGTCTACGACCTGGTCAATCAGGAAATGCGCGATGTCACTACGCTCGAGCCAAAAGATATATCGGGTTACCTCCCCTTTTCCCGGGGACTTACCATCAATGTCTACGCCCGGGCATTGGCCGACTCGAGCATGCTCCTGCTTCCAAAGGAGAAGTTCCGCGAATTGACCAGCCGCAACTTCGAGCTGACACAGGCCCTCGTCCACGTCATGACAAACCGGGTCCGGAATTTCACCTCCTTACAGCAACAAAACGAAAAAATGATGGCCCTCGGTAAGCTTTCCGCCGGCCTGACGCATGAATTGAACAATCCCGCGGCCGCGATTGTTAGAAGTTCTGCGTCCCTGTTGGAGCACCTGCGATTGGAACCGGACGATTTCAAGAAGATCATGTCGATCCGCATGGATCCAAAGGAAGTCGATGCCGTCCAGCAAAAAATGTGGGAAGTACTGGGACGAACCGGGAAGCCGAGGCTGACCCTGATGCAACGAACCGAACTGGAAGACGAGATCACCGGCTGGCTGGAGGAGCACGAGGTGGAAAGCGCCGCGGAGATAGCCGAGAACTTCCTCGAAGACGGCTTCACCTGCGATGACCTCGGTGATTTCAAGGCGCATATTGCCGTCCCCTACCTCTCGCCCGTATTCAATTGGATCAACTCCGTCCTGGTTACCCGCAAAATGGTGGCCGATATCAATGAGGCGTCCAGACGCATTTCCGAGTTGGTTCAATCCGTAAAAAGCTTTACCCACATGGACCAGGGTAAAGGCAAAGAACTGACCGACATCCGCGACGGCATCCGCAACACCCTGACTATGCTGCATTACCGGTTCAAAAAAGGGAGCGTGAACCTGGTCGAGGAATATGACGCAACCCTTCCCCGGATCAACGCGATGGTGGGCGAGCTGAACCAGGTCTGGACAAATCTCATCGACAATGCACTCGATGCCATGGAGCCATCTGGTCACGGACAGCTGACGATCCGTACGGAAAAAGAGCACGACTGGGCAAAGACGACCATTACCGATGATGGGCCCGGAATACCCGCGGACATCCAAACGCGGATCTTCGAGCCGTTCTTCACCACCAAAGACATCGGGAAAGGTACCGGTCTCGGATTGGATGTGGTCTGCCGCATCATCAAACAACATCATGGATCCATCCGGGTCCAGTCGAAGCCGGGAGAGACGACATTCATCGTTTGCTTCCCGATCAACGGACAAAACTAAACTATGAATCTGCCGATCATATTTGCTATTGACGACGACCCGCAAGTCCTTCGGGCCATCACCCGCGACCTTCGGTCGCAATTTCGAAACGATTATCGCATCCTCAGCACCAGCTCGGTCAAGGAAGCCCTCGACAGTCTGCTCGATCTGAAAAACAAATCCGAAGTCATTGCCCTCTTTATTTCCGACCAGCGGATGCCCGAAATGGAAGGCGTGGAATTCCTCCAGAAGGCCCGGGATTTCTTCCCGGACGCCAAGCGCGTCCTCCTCACCGCCTATTCGGATACGGAAGCGGCGATCAAGGCCATCAACGACGTTCAACTGGATTACTACCTGATGAAACCCTGGGACCCTCCGGAAGAAAAACTCTTTCCGATCGTCTCCGAGCTGCTCGACGACTGGCAGGAGACCTTTCGCCCCCCGTTCAAAGGACTAAAAGTGATCGGCTATCAGTTCTCACCGCAATCGCACGAGATCAAAGAATTCCTGTCCGGAAATCTCGTCCCCTATCAGTGGCTGGACGTGACCACCAGCGACGAAGCCACTGACCTGCTAAAGCTGAACAATATCTCGAATAAAGATCTGCCGGTACTGTTCCTGGAAGACGGGCACTTCCTCGCTTCTCCGACCATCTCCGCCGTTGCGGCAGCCGTCGGCCTGAATCCGAATGTGAAGAACGCGATATACGACGTCGTGATCATCGGCGCCGGCCCCGCCGGTCTGGCAGCCTCCGTATATGGCGCATCGGAAGGATTGAAGACCTTGCTGGTCGAACGCCGCTCCCCCGGTGGCCAGGCCGGGACCAGCTCGAGGATCGAGAATTATCTCGGCTTCCCCAATGGACTTAGCGGCTCGGAGCTGACACGCCGCGCGACTACCCAGGCTTCAAGGCTCGGCGCTGAATTACTGGTGCCCTGTGAGGTTCGCGAGATCTGTCAGAAGGATGGCTACAAGAAAATTATGCTGGAGACCGGGGAAGAGATCAACAGCCATGCCATCGTGATCACTACCGGCGTCGACTACCGGAAACTGGAAACGAAGGGCGTGCCGGATTTCACGGGTGCCGGCATTTATTACGGCGCCGCGATGACAGAAGCCTCTGCATTCCGTGATTGCGAAGTCTATGTCGTCGGTGGCGGCAACTCCGCCGGTCAGGCGGCCATGCATCTCTCCAAATTTGCCCGCAATGTCACCATCGTCATTCGCAAAGATAACCTGACCAGCACGATGTCCGCATACCTGATCGAGCAGATCGCCACCCGCAAGAATATCCAGATCCTCAATCGTGCCGAGATCACCGAAGCCAGAGGGACGGGCCGCCTCGAAGAATTGTCGATCGCTCAGTCGGACAATACGGAACCCCTCGTCCGGAAAGCAGAAGCCCTGTTCATTTTCATCGGCGCCCGGCCCTTTACCGATTGGATCGGAATGGATATAATCAAAGATGATAAAGGCTTCCTGGAGACCGGCCGGGATCTGAAAAACCATGACAGCTTCAAAAAGATCTGGAAGCAGGATCGGGATCCTTATCTGCTCGAAACCAGCTGCCCGGGGGTATTTGCCGCAGGCGACGTTCGCGCCGGCGCCATGAATCGCGTGGCCTCGGCCGTAGGCGAAGGCTCGATGGCGATCAGCTTCGTACATAAATACCTCGCGGAGGTATAGCGCAAATCCGTTATTTTTGCGCCCAAAAAGAGGCCGGAGGCCTCGGAAATGAAGATACTTATTCGACAGGCTTGCATCATCGACCGCGCTTCTCCTCATCATGGGGCCATCCGTGACATCTTCGTTGAAAACGGCCGTATCACCGCTGTTGCGGCAACCCTCGACCGGCCGGCCGACACGGTCCTCGAACACCGCGGCATCCACGTCAGCCCGGGCTGGGTGGATATCTTCTCCCATTTCTGCGACCCGGGATACGAACACAAAGAAACCCTGCAATCCGGGGCGGCGGCGGCCGCTGCGGGCGGTTATACCGACGTCTTTGTCATCCCCAATACCCGGCCTGCCGTCGACAGTAAATCCCAGGTGGAATATATCCGCCGCTCTGCCGCTTCCCTGCCCGTCAATATCCATCCCATCGGCGCCCTGACCCGCGGCCTGGAAGGAAAAGACCTCGCCGAGATGTACGATATGCGCCATAGCGGCGCCGTAGCGTTTAGCGACGGCACCCTACCCGTCCAGTCCGCCGGACTGCTGCTAAAAGGGTTACAATATGTCAAGGCGTTTGACGGCACCGTTATCCAGGTGCCCGACGACAAGACCGTTGGCGCAAACGGCCTCATGAACGAAGGCATCGTATCCACCCGGCTGGGCCTGCCCGGCAAACCGATGATGGCCGAAGAGCTGATGGTCGACCGCGATATCCAATTGCTTCGCTACACCGGCTCGCGCATCCACTTTACCGGTGTCACCTCACCACGATCCATCGACTATATCCGGGAGGCCAAAGCTGCCGGGCTGGCGGTAAGCTGTTCGGTCACCCCATATCATCTTTTTTTCACCGATGCCGACCTGACCGGCTACGACACTAACCTTAAAGTATACCCGCCGCTTAGGAA
>Ga0206918_1210_pt1 | contig 10034 bp, 11 predicted proteins | sample Alteio_BWOrgHeat_69_FD_152950 | JGI IMG/M metagenome (GOLD analysis project Ga0206918, IMG submission 152950) | Enriched cells from forest soil in Barre Woods Harvard Forest LTER site, Petersham, Massachusetts, United States -... | ecosystem: Environmental > Terrestrial > Soil > Temperate forest >... | reverse complement strand
ACGGATGCAGTCACGAAGAATCCTCATTCAGTGGTGCTGCTCGATGAGATCGAGAAGGCACACCCGAGTGTTTGGAATATCTTACTTCAAGTGATGGACCACGGTTTTCTCACCGATAATAACGGTAAGAAGGCCGATTTCAGAAATGTGATCCTGATCATGACTTCGAACGTGGGTTCTCGAGATTCAGAGCGTAGATCAGTGGGGTTCACGAGTGATCTCGGAGGATCGGAAGCAACTCAAAAAGAATTGGAGAGAGTCTTTTCTCCCGAATTCCGAAATCGCTTGGATTCGATCGTATTTTTCAACCCGCTCGACATGAAGATGATGGAGCAGGTGGTGAGCAAACAATTGGTGGAACTCGAACACTTGTTGCTCGCAAAAAATATCGAGATCGAATTCGATCAAGACGTTCGTACATGGCTTTCGAAGAAAGGCTTCGATCCGAAGATGGGTGCGCGTCCGCTTGGGCGAGTCATTCAAGACGAGATCAAACGACCACTTTCTGAAGAAATTCTATTCGGTAAACTTGAAAATGGCGGAGCCGTGCGAGTCTGTCTGAAAGATGATAAGCTTCAGTTCGTGATGGAAGCGAAAGCGCCTACTTATCCTGCGACGGTGAAGCAAGAACATTAGGTATTAGGTGTCGGACACCTTTTTGATGCCCACTGCGTTATTGAACGCGTAGCGGGGCATTTTCTTTTTATGGGCACGCAAAGTCCTCTTGCTCCTTTTTACCCACAAACATAGAATCAACTTCTATGAATAAACTCTCGATTGCCCTCATCTTTTTGATGTCCACCACTGCTTGCGTGAGCGCAGGTAAATACAATGATCTCGAAGCTCAGGATAATAAACATCAGGAGTCCTTAGCTGCTTGTGAATCACAGAAGGCCGAGCTCGAGAAAAAACTCGGAATCACTTCATCTCAGAAAACGGAACTCGAAGGTTCCGTGGCGAACATGAAGCAGGCCTTGAGTGAACTCGAAGCCAGAAAAGCAGAAACCGAAAAGAGACTCGCCGAATTTAAAGAACTGACTTCAAAATTCAAAGAACTAGTAGATGCTGGGAAGCTCAGTATTAAAGTGCGCAATGGCCGTATGATGCTCGCCCTCTCGACCGATATTTTGTTTTCTTCCGGATCGGCACAGCTTTCTGCTACAGGGACTGCGGCGATCAAAGAAGTGAGTGGATTATTGAAAGACCTCGATAATCGTAAATTTCAAATTGAAGGTCACACGGATAATGTGCCCATTCACACCAAACAATTTCCATCGAACTGGGAACTCGCATCTGCGCGCTCTATCTCTGTTCTCAATACGATGCTAGCTGCAGGCCTTCCTCCAGAAAGAGTGAGCACCGCAAGTTACGGAAAATTTGATCCAGTTGAAGACAATGCTACCGATAAGGGACGCACCGATAATCGCCGGATCGCGATCGTGATTGTTCCGGATTTGTCGGGTCTTCCTGGTTTTGATGAGTTGAATCGGATGTCGGGTGCTGCACCAGCGGCGAAAGCGACGAATTCAACTCCGGCGGCCACACCGGCTCCTTCTGCAAGTCCGGCAAACTAGCGATCGAGCGCCGGTCCGTAAGTACAAGAAACAAAGGTGCGGGTACCGTCGCGTGCGGCCGTCTGCTTCACGTGAATTCTCAATTCTTTAACGCTTTCAACAGTAGTGCCATCCGTTGGAAGTATTTTATCGGTCTCGATCGTCATGATGTAGGTGGTTCCAGCATTATTTTCTTTGATCATCGTATTTTTTACCGTGATCAGATCACTGGTGCTCACGAAACCCTTAGCCGCCAAACATGTTCTAGTGTCTTGGCGAAGAAGGATATTTACTAGAGCCTCGGCATCTTGAGCGTTATCTAAATTACGAGTATTCACTGGTCTTGGAGCGGGCTTGGGCGCAGAAACAGTGTTGTTTTCGAGATGTTGTAGAGTCTGGAGAACATTACCGCCCACGATGTAATCTAAGACTCCATCTCTGAGTTGAAATGCAACCTCATATTCGCCGATCTTGGCAAAGATCATATTCGTAACTGGATTGAATTTTGCTGTTGTCACATATGGATCGCCAGCAGAAGTCCAGCTATGGAGGGCGAGAGATACAGTGTACGTGTCGACGGGGGTGATTTCTACGTGAGACGCAGAAGTTGCACTCAGCCACATTCCCGCAACGGCAAGTACGGCTTGGGTGTCGCGTATTTTAACGAGAGTGTACGCGTCGGATCCATCGTAATTATAAGTAATATTTTCATTTTCCAAAAATCTCAATTTGACCTCATGATCTGCAATTTTTGTAAAAATCGTGTTGTTGATCGGATTGAAATATCCTTTAACTGGATATGGGTTACGTGCACTGGTCCAGTTGATGAAATTTAATGAAACTCCATTTTGATCGTCCAATGCTGAAATTTCGACACGACCTGCTCCACTTGCTACTGACCACACGCCAGTGGGAACACTCGCTGCTTTCGCTGGCGTTTGAATGAGTAGGGTGAGGGCAACTATTAATAATTTAAATATCGGTTTCTTCATCTGTTTTATTCCTTATTTTTCGCTCATGATTCCGCAAACGGCAACTGCGCGCAATCCCCGGTAACCACCATGTTGAACCATCGTCACTTCACATTCCGCGAAGTCGGGTTTTGCAGAATTTTTCAAACAAGCATCGGCCGCCTCTAGTGGATATAAGCCACCGTTCTGAGCAAGGGCACGGTCACATGTGTAGAACTCGGGTGTCGAGTTAATCGAACAATAGTTCGTGGCTACTGGTGCCGATAAGCTGCCGTGTTGAAAGAGCGTCGCTTCACATTCGGCAAAATTTGCTTTTGCGTTGATGCTAAATAGGAGAGTCAGCAAAACTAAAATTGAATTTTTCATATCCCGTAATTTACAATATGGTTTATGTAAAATATCCCTAGATTTTTTGCGCGATGAAAAGGTATCTTGCGGCCTTCTTTGGCACCGATGGACTGGTGTCGTTTAGTCAAACAAAACAACACAAAGCATCAAGTAATTGAAATGATATTAGTTTAACTTGGCATAGGACCTGCTCTACAGAATTGTGAAAGTGGGTACGATATGATCAAGGCAATCATTTTAATTCTGTTCGCGATGGGTTCTTCCAGTGCATTAGCACAAATTCATGTTCCAGGCGGTGGCCCGGTCGGAAGCCCTGGCAATCCAGGAACCTATCAACCTCCCTATGGTGGCAACAACCACGGTGGTGGCTATGGACACGATGATCACAACGGCGGATACGGACATGATGGTCACGATGGCGACAATCACAATGGTGGTTATCACCCACAACCGAATCCTTACCCGGTTCCGGCGCCAATGCCAGTGCTTGGTCCTTGTGTGATCAATCAAATGTATAACGGCGGACAAACTTATGAAGTGTTAGATGGTCGCGGAAATTATGTAACCTCTACCTATGATTACAATCAAGCACTTCAAACAGCAGAACAGTACGACCAAATGGGTTACTGCCGCGGCGTAAAAATAAATGTTCAAAACCAAAATCCTTATCCGCAGCCACAACCACAACAGAACTTCTGCCGTGTCATGCCGGGTAGAGATGCATATGGAAATGAATTCGACCGAGTGCTCGATCGTGCTGGAAGAATTCTTCTGACGACCGCGAGCTACGCTCAAGCGGTTCAGTTCAGTCAAACCGATGCGCGCTGCTTTCAGCCTTAGTTGAATTAGATTAAAAAATAAAAATAAAACCCCGAGTTGCAATTGCGGCTCGGGGTTTTTTGTACTTAAAAAAATGACTTGCTCCTGTAAGTAGCGCTAACGACATTTCTTTTTATTTGGCACAGAGCCTGCTCTCTAAAACGTGAAAGTAGGTATTATTATGCTGAAGACCATTTTATTCATGTTATTTGCCCTGGGATCGTCGAACGCGTTCGCGCAATATCCCGTTGGCCCTTGTGTGATCAATCAACAAACGAGCAATATCCAGAACTATCAGGTATTTGATGGATATGGAAATTACGTCACGTCCACGCCTGATTATCAACAAGCCTTACAAACGGCAGAACAGTACGACCAATTGGGCTACTGTCACGGAATCAGAATCAATACGCAACCCTTCCCGAATCCAAACCCACACACTTATCCGCCCCATACATACTGCATGGTCAGGTTAGGTCGAGACGCGTCTGGGAATGAGTTTTTCAGAGTCCTCGATGGAGCGGGAAGAATTATATATACGTCGCCTAACTATCAACAGGCGTACGGAATTTCTGTGACGGATCCGCGGTGTTTTCAACCGCAAATCGGACGATTCAGAGGTTAAATAAAAAGCCCCGAGTTGCGATTGCAGCTCGGGGCTTTTTTAAAATTTGAAAAAGGGGATTAAGCGGACTTAGATTTCCAGTCCCAATTGCTCCACCAGTTTTTTGCCCAAACGGTGTCGGTGTTCTCAACCCACTTATTGTTGCGAACTTCTTTCCATACGAATTTTTCTAATTCATCTGGAGTCTTCACGTCTAACCAAACAGTACAATCCCAAGTTCCAGTCGTAGACCATACGCCTTTAACCCACTTGTTTTTCTTCCAGCTTTGCCATGCAGTGTCTGGTGTTCCTGGTTTCCATTTGATGTTTACCCATGCTTGCCAATTATTCGGTGTCGACGCCATTTCTAACTCCTTGTAGATGTGTTTTCAGTTTGCGCAATTTGCCACTCCCGATATTCTACCGTGAGCGCAGATGAATCAATCAAGAGAGGGTTTTATGGCGGAGGGTTAAGTTTTGTTAATGTGTTAACTGAAATAAGATGAAAGACAACGTCAGGAAAATAACACTGATCGGAAAGATATAACTCAGAATCTCACGCTCACTCAGTTCGTCTTTTAAGATGCTTTTCACTCCCACAATCATTTGAAACGCGAGTGGAACGCCGAGCGCGGTACCGGTCGCGAGCACGCCGTAGTAAGTAGATTCCAAAAGTGGCGAGAGAAACAAATTAGCGACGGTAGCGGTTCCAATGAGGACTGACCCCAGCCAGCCCAGGAGTGGAGTTCCCGAGCTTAGAAACCAAGCAGGGATATTGGCGAGTAGTCTCTCAATCGCCCCGCTGAATTTGAGCTGTTGAACAATGAAGGTCATGCAAAATAAAATCGCGATCGTGCGTCGGGCGCGATTCACGGCCGGTCTAAAAAAAGTCAGAGATTGAGAGAGTGTGAGACCGAAGAGGATAAAAATCCAACCCGGATTGAAAATACGCAATGGTGTTCCAGGAATTTTTTGGTCCATCCAGATCTGCTTTCCAAGCCACAAGATCGCTAGAAGAAGAGTGTAAATGAACAAGCCTTTCCGGTGTTGAGGCCGGATCAGTTTTCGATGCTCAATGAAGTGCGCAGAAAAAATTCCGAACACAAAAGTGAGCAAGGCTGCCGCGAGTGTCGGAAATTCTGGATTGTATTGAGCGACGAAGTACGCAGTGAGCCCGTAGATCGTGCTGAGGGCGATCGTCCAAAGAATCCAGATCGATCGTGTTTCTGAGTCATGCGGCTGAATCTTACGACGAAGAAGAAAAAAAGAGATGAGAGGGGTCATCCAAAAAAAAGGAAAAAGAGATCGAATCGTGAGCGACGCGATCGGTGCCGCGTTGGCAGCAGCGCTAAATCCGAGACGAATCGGAGTTCCGAGTGCACCGAAGGGAATACCGCTCGACATATTGATCAAGGGCAAAACGGCACAGAGAATGAGGGGAAGTCCGAGTGCGCGTAAAAGCGGAGCGACGATGAGGAGTGGTGTTCCGAAGCCACTCGATCCTTCTACGATCAAGGTCAGAGGAAAACAGACGAGAATTGATTGTACAATCCGGTTGCTGCTCACTTCCTTGACGAGATCAGCAAGAGAATGGATGACTCCCTTATGTTCGGCCACCTCGATAAAGTAGAAGGCTCCAAAAATAATGAGACCAATTTCAAAAAGAAAAACCAGAGTATGTTGGAGCGCTTCGGGCGACGCCCCGACAATGGCGACACAGGAAAGTAACGCCAAAAAGGCTGAATACATCAGTTCGATTCTCAGGATCACGAAAGACGCGAACAGAATGCAGAAAGGAATGATCGCGACGTAGTTCACCGAGTGATTCCATTCTCCCACATTTTCTGAAAGCGCTCTTTATAGCGTTCAACAATGCTCGGCGTGGAGAGATAGATCTGATTCTCTTGATTCGAGTGAGAAGCTGCATTGGTGTAATTGAAAGATCCGGTCTCCAGGCGTTTACCGTCTAGAATCGTAAACTTATTATGCATGATCCCTTTTTGCTTACCGATGCGGAAGAACACTTTGTTCTCCCTCAGGGTCTCAATGGCTTTATCGTTATCTTTTGACATTTTTCGGTTGATGATGAGTCGAACCTTGATTTTGAATGACTGTTGAACGATGGCATCCACAATTTTCTGGTGAGTGAGTTCAAAAATCGCGATGTCGAGAGATTCTTTCGCGCTTAAAATGTATTTTACTAATTTTGCATCACAATTTTCATCGGGGGCAAAGCAGGCTTCGTTGTCTTTAGGGGCAGGTGTAGTGAGATCGATCGCCTCTTGCTCGAGTTTTTTGGCAAATTTATGGGAGCGAGCTTCGGCATGGAAAGGCATGAATGAGAGAATCAATACGGCGAATAGAGGGATGAGTCGCATGAATTGATTCTCTCATTGCTACGAGGAGAAAGGTAGAGTCATCAGAAACTTTCTTTAAGGATTCGGCTGTTGTCCCTGTTGTATTTGCTGTTGGGGCGGCGTTTCCAGACAAGCATACAGGACATGATTGATCTCAATTGTTTCGTTGTATTTGAGTTCTATGAGAGCGTCGAAACTGCAAGGGGTGCCATCTTGGTGTTGTTGGCATTGTTGCTGTTGTTGCCTTTGTTCGTCCACGCGTAGGTGGTCACACAAAATATACATGAGAGGGCATCCGCCGGTTCCTTGCTGGCATTGTTGCTGCATTTGCTGGCCGGGGGCCGGAGGGGTTTCAGGCAATTCGAACGTTCGAATTCCAGTGCTCAGGGTAATGATGAATGAATACTGCTCGCGTTGAAAATTCGAATTGCTGGTTTGAGCGTAAGAAATGCTATTCAGTCCGAACATCAAAATTAAAGTAATTAATTTAAGCATGACTTTTTACTCCACTTTCAAAGAACATTGTTCAAGATAGTCCCGATAGCCAAGGCCAAGGTTTTTCGCCTCACAGGCTATTTTTTCGCCGTCCAAGTTATCGGTAGGTGTGTTTATTTGGGTGACGGTACAAGCTTGCCGACATTCGAATTGCTCACCGCCATTGAGCGAACATTGCTGCATGCAAGCGCTGTCGATACTCGTGTCTTGGGCTTGCCATTGGCCACGATTATCATAAAAACTATATCGAGGTTTGGAGTGAGATGCCGTGCAAGTTAAAAACACGTGTTTATTTTCAAATAACTGATTAATACTTGATCGCAGTGTTTTCGACATTTCCGAATTCAAAGGAAAGGAACTCTCTGGGCTCACTAAACTGTCGTTCTGGAGTGTGACTTCCCGCTTGTAAATAATTTTGGTCCAAAAGTAATCTTCAAGACACCCCTCAAAGGGACCGTTTGGTTGCTGCTGTTGTTGTTGGGTTGGAAGTTTGAACCCTAGTTTCAAAACTTGCTCGGTATTTCCAGCCCGGTATTTACCCATGAGATCATCGAGGTCAATTTTGTCGTTAGCGAGGGCATTCACCGAGCAAGACGTGAGGGCCATCATCAAATAAATCACTGTTTTCATATCTACTCCTTCAAGCGGGTTTGTTTTCTTGAGGCGCATAATACATGCGTTGCGGCATGCCCACAATAATTAAACTCCGTCAATGTATTGAAAACGTTGCTCGCGCGCAACACCTGAGCGATGCTAGTAAATGGGGATGAAAATGATGATCCAAGGCTTATTGAAGAAGGAATTGAAGAAACGACAAGACAAGAACCCTCGCTATTCTCTTCGCTCTTTTGCGAGAGATTTGAAGATTAGTCCGTCGATGATTTCAAGATTTTTAGCAGGCGAGCGCGAACCAAGCCCGGAAACGCTAGGACAAATCTTGGATTGTTTAGACCTCGATCCGAGCCTTAAAAAACAAATCGTTGATTCCTTGGTCTCTCAGCAGGATTTCAAAATTCCCCAAGACGCAGACTACGTGGAACTCAATGCGGGACAATTGGCAAAGCTAAATCATTGGCTCTTTTTTGCCTTACTGGAGTTGTTGAGATCGCCAAGAAGAAAGTTTTCTATTTCGAAAATCGCGAAGGCCCTTTCTCAGCCAGAAAAGCTCATCGAAGAAAAAGTAGAGATCTTGTTAGAAATGGGGCTACTCAAAAAGACCCAATCGGGTTTTAAGTCTATGGAATCCAAGCAGACCGCCAAGACAACACGGTCGGTTTTGGATCAAATCCATGCCGGTTATCTTGATCAAGCGAAATTGTCGATGAGCTCTTCAAAAGAAGAGCAAAGAAGTATTTCCGGAATTACGGTTTTATCAAACCCAGCACGGATTGCCGAAGCTGCGGAACGGATCAAAATCTTCCGTCGAACGCTCGCCTCTTTTTTAGCGGTCCGGCCGGAAGATCAGGACGAAAAGCTTTACCGTGTGCAAATTGCCTTGTTTCCACTCGAAAAATGAGAATAGATTGCCCAAATTTTCCGTGATATTCTTCCTCCATGGTAGATGCACTGCTGAAAGACCTGCAACAAACGAAGATCGCCTTTACTCAAGATCCGATTGATCTCAAAGCCTATGGCCGCGACTGGACCAAGGTTTACGAACCGGCGCCCAGTGTGATTTGTTTTCCCACCTCTACCGACCAGGTTTCCCAGTTGTTAAAAATCTGCACTCAACATCGAATCGCTGTCGTCCCGTCCGGCGGTAGAACCGGTCTTGCTGGCGGTGCAGTTGCCGCTTACGGCGAAGTCGTATTGTCTTTTGAAAAAATGCGCGAAATGGGCGAGGTGGATACTTTGGCGAATACCCTTTGGTGCCAGGCTGGCGCCGTCACCGAAGCCGTCCACGAACATTGTAAACCGGCCGGTCTCACCTGGCCGATTGATTTCGCATCCAAGGGCTCGTCCATGGTCGGTGGGAATATCGCCACCAACGCCGGCGGTGTAAAGGTGATTCGCTACGGACTCACTCGCAATTGGGTTCTTGGATTGACAGTGGTTTTGATGAGCGGTGAAGTCTTGCGCTTGAATGGTTCACTTGAAAAAAATAATACTGGGGTGGATCTTCGCCAGTTGTTTATTGGGACTGAAGGAATCTTAGGCGTGATCACCGAAGCAATTTTAAAATTGTCTCCGCTGCCTCGCGAGAGTGATGTTTTCTTTTTTGCCTTAAAAGATTTGGCTACCGTATTCTCACTTTTCAAGGAGGTGAGAAAATCGGGACTCACCGTGAATGCATTTGAGTGCCTGTCTCAGGCGTGCTTGGAAACAGTTCTCCATCACCGCAATCTTTCTTCTCCGTTCACGGATAAACATGAACAATATGTTTTGCTGGAAGTGGAGCGTCCGGAGTCTGCTGATGCAAAAGAAAAACTCGAAGAATGGCTGAGTGGTCTGTTTGCAGGGGATATGGTTCAAGACGCAGTACTCGCGCAGTCTCCAAAAGAAGCTCAGAATATTTGGGTGATGCGCGAAGGGATCTCTGAATCCCTCGCGAATACCGGCTTGTTGCATAAACACGATATCTCCCTTCCCATTCATCGACTTCAGGAGTTCATTGAAAACTGGAGTGCTGATATTTCCTCGAACTATCCGGGATTGAAGCCGTATATCTTCGGGCATATCGGCGATGGAAATCTCCATGTGAATTTAATGAAACCTGCTGATATGGAAATTCCTGCGTTTCGTGCTCTCTGCGCAAAGGCGGATGAGAATATGTTTACTTGGATCCAAAAATTTGAAGGTAGCGTTTCGGCTGAACATGGAATCGGGCTTTTGAAGAAGCATCTTTTGAAATACACCCGCACCGAACGTGAAATTGAACTCATGCGCT
>Ga0206918_1209_pt1 | contig 10072 bp, 13 predicted proteins | sample Alteio_BWOrgHeat_69_FD_152950 | JGI IMG/M metagenome (GOLD analysis project Ga0206918, IMG submission 152950) | Enriched cells from forest soil in Barre Woods Harvard Forest LTER site, Petersham, Massachusetts, United States -... | ecosystem: Environmental > Terrestrial > Soil > Temperate forest >... | reverse complement strand
ATGATTGTGTTTCAAAGTTCAGTTTGGAAGCGAGCCAACATGGGGCCTCCATCTCGATTCGCTCCCCTCAGCGTTTATTTGCGAACTTTGATCCCTTGAAAATCGAGCAGGTGCTCACCAATCTCATTTCGAACGCCATCAAATACGGAGGCGGGACCGATATTGAAGTCAACGCCGTCGTTGAATCAAATGCTGGAGTACCGGAACTCGCACTGTCGGTCAGCGACCACGGGGCCGGAATTCCCCTCGAAAAACAAGCTCAACTTTTCGAACGATTTGAACGAGCTGAAAGTAATTCAAACATTACCGGACTAGGTCTCGGACTTTACATCAGCAAACAGATTATTGATGCTCACCATGGGTCGCTTACGGTCAGCAGCGCACCTGGGAATGGCGCCACCTTCACGGTCCGCATGCAAATCCCGAACTCAAAACCTTAGACGTTACCCATGCTTTCGGAAATGGTTTTAAACAATAACTCGAGATCAACCGGTTTATTCATTTTCTTTACCCTCGGAGTTAACTTTCCTTCCAACTTAGACACAGACAAAACGATCACGGGAATTTTTGATAGGTCCGGGTCTCGTTCCCAAACCTCTAGAAACTCCTGCCCGTTCATTTCAGGCATCATCATGTCGAGCAAGATGAGATCCGGCAAATGACTTCGGGCCAAGGCGAGTCCTACTCGACCGTTTTCGGCACAAAAAGCAGAGTACCCCTCAAACTCCAAGATTTGTTGAAGGCTAGTTCTAATTGCCAAGTCGTCATCGACGATTAGAATTTTTCGCAGATTTTTATCCAACATGAGTTTCCTCCGAAGGCAGACCAATGACAAAGCTCGCACCCTGCCCAAGCTCACTTTCCACTCTCACCGTACCGGAGTGCTGCAAGACGATTTGCTTAACGATATACAAGCCAAGTCCAAGGCCCCCGAAATTGGACGAGGACGCCGCTCTCTCGAAACGACCAAAAATCCTCTCTTGATCGGCCGGCGCTATTCCCTGCCCATGGTCTGTCACACTCAACTCAATGTGATGTGGATCTACCCTCAAGGTGATCACCTCTACTGGTTTTCCCTCGCCGTATTTCATGGCATTGCTCAAAAGATTGGTTAAAACCTGTTCGAGGCGAGACAAATCCACCTCCGCAAACAAATTCGGTTGGAGGTTCATATTGACTTCGCAGTTGGCATAAAACTCTGATCGGTAACGACCGATCATTTCTCTGATGACCTTGGAAATATCCACCCTTTCTTTTTTAAGTTCAATCTTCCCTCCGGTAATTCGAGTCACGTCCAACAAATCATCGGTCAGACGGGTGAGCCGGTTGATTTGAATGTCGGCGATGCTGACCATTTTAATGATTTGGTCCGGCGAGAGAGTGGATAATTTTCCGTTTTGGACCAAGCGAAGAATACTTTGAATTTGAAGTTTAAGTGGGGTAATGGGCGTTCTCAGTTCATGAGAGGCAATCGAAAGAAAATCATCTCTGATTTGAACCGCGTACTGAGCTTCCTGGTATAGCTGACCAACCCTCTTGATCATTTGATTAAATGCGAAAGTGAACCAGCCCAACTCATCGTGATCGATAATCTCCGCTTGAAATGCCAAATCCCCCGCGGCGACGACTTTAGTCGCGTTCATCAGGTTCTCCACCGATTTTCTTAAACGTCGAATCACCAAACCGGCCGTCAATACCGTAAACGAAACACACAAAATGGTAATCAAACCGGCAACCAACAAAGGTAGATATCTCAAGCGGTAAATATTTTCAAACGCGTTCGTCCCGCGACTTTTGACCAACAATTGTATTTTTCGGATCAATTCGTCTATTTCTAACTTGTACTCCTGCGCGATCAACTGGTCCACGTCGGTTAAATAGTACTGAGGATTTTGCATTTTCCGATTCAGGACGGTAACCGACGAATGGTTGAAGATCTCCAGTTTTCCCTTCAATACATTTAGTTCAGCGCTAATCGGTTTATCGTTACGGGACATCTCGAGTGCGCTTTCTACGCCACTCATCGCTTGATCGTAGTTCACTTGATAAATATGCAATAGGTCGTCGAGATGCACGCGGTCCACTTGCGCCTTATTGATCATCGCCGCCGCTCCGGCGACACTCTCACTCACCGTGCTCGTCACATCGAACAGGCGATTTGAAATATGGATTGCGGAAAATTTATCGATCAGTATATTACTAGACAAAAATAACCCGACCAATTCTATGGTAAATGAAAATGCAACGAGGATCATTACCCAATTGAGCTTTCTCAACACCGATGAGGTTTGCTGAAAGGTCCCGATGTTACTAAACATTACGGCACCCCATTTCCCAGGATCGTAATTTTCTTTACTTCCTTTCCAATGGTGTACGACGAAGAAACATAGGCGATACCACCTCTGAATGAAGAAACCATCATTTCCGCATTTTGATCGCTGGCGACCTGAATCGGGGCGGCGTTGCCACTATAGAGTTTTTGTCCGATCCAGTAGAGTTCGACGTCCCGTAGGCTTCGTCCTATATACTGGCTTAAAAATAGATTTCTCTCCGGACTTCCGTCTTTGCGGTCGATAAAACGAATGCTGCTACCGTCGCTCCACTCCCGTTTTTTTTTCAAAAAAATATCACCCAACTCTTGGTTGGAGATCACCTTCACCGGGTTTTCAGCATTGACGATGAAAGCAATCCCTTCTGCGTTTGAATCGGAAAGCGATAGAAGTAGCGCGACCCAAATACCGATGATCAGAATAAAATGTTTTCTAAATTGAAGCATAACCCTAAAAGGTAACCCCCGCGGAAAAGTCGGTTCCGATATAATTTCGATCTTGGCCGTTTAGGCGACTATTGCTTCCCACGTAATCGTTGTAGGTCAGTCCAAGACGCAATCGCACGTAGGAAGTTGGCAGCCAGTTCACACCTGCTCCATACTCCCATTTCATATATGGCTCGATCATGCCCGGTCTAGCCGCACCAAAAATGGGTTGATTGAGTGGGTTGTCTGCGTAATCGGCAAACACATACACTAAGACGATTTCACGAACGATCATGAGACTGGGTTCGATATACACCGACCACGGATCGTCGTTCGAATGCACAAAAGTATGAACATATTCTGAAGTGAGCACAAAAGGTTTCATTTTGAACTCCAGATCACCTCCCAACGCCTCGGAAGTGATCACACCCAGCTTTCCAATCTGCGTTGAAGTCCCGAGTTTCAAATTCTCATTTTGGCTTGCCCACCAAAGGCGCGCTCCTAAGCCCGGAAACTGTGGATTTTCAACAGGTGAATACGAGTAAAAATTATATCCCCATGCCCCTGCTGTACTGGGTAGGGTATAATTACCTTGAAGATTGAATCCTGCCCACAAAGGACTCACGAGCGGACTCGTACGAATCATTTGTGGTCCACCTCGCCTTTCAAACAACACCGGCTCACGTTGCTGATAGGCATAGCCGAAAGGGACATACCCCATTCCTCCTTGGATCAGAAAGTGATCACTCATCCGATACTCGAGGTAGCCTTGTGCAATCAATGCTCCATAAACATAACCGGACATGATCCGCTGATTCGAAAACCCGATACTACTCGTGAGTGGATCGTAACGCTCATGTGACAAATGAATATTTAACCCACTCAAAAACTGACTGGAAAAATGAAGTTGATCTGAAAATGTAGCGGAAATATTCAACCCCAAAAGACTCTCGACTTCCGCAGATTGCAGAGAGGTGTTCGGCCCCACGATGATCTCGTATCCGGGCTCAAAAAATCCGCCGATAAACAACTCATCATTGAAAAACGAATGCACAGGACCGAGTTCTTCGGTCGGGGGCTGAACCATCTCTTCTTGTTTTTTCACCAATGCCTGCTGAGACGCTTCGAGGGCTGCCACACGATCATTCAGTGACGACCAGCGATCTGCATTCGCTTCGGGGCAAAACGCCACAAACCCTAAGATAGCTCCCAATAGAAATTTCACGTTCTCCCCCCTCTAAATCAATGGATTTATAAAGATTTGCCTACTCTAGCCGACAATGAGGGCAAAAGAGTTACAGAGTTATTTTCTTTGCTTAAAGATTTCTTAATGAGTCTTTTTCGTTTCACATAATTGTACGAGTCACAGAAAAATAGTGATACAGTCCGCATCGGCGGTACAATTTTATGCAAAATATTTTAGTCATCGATGATTCAGAAGATGTGATTTCAGCAGTGGAAAATTCATTGGCCCCTTTGGGACTAAGCTTTGATACCGCGGCAAATGTCCAACAGGGCTTGGATAAAATCGCGAATAAAAAATACTCGCTGGTCATCATCGATATCGGACTGCCGGACGGTGACGGTTTTGACCTGTTCCAGAAAATTCGTAATTTCAGCAATCACAAAAAAACGCCGGTGATCTTTCTCACGGCAAATGAAGACGTCGGAAGTAAAATCAGTGCCTTCGCTTTGGGTGCCGATGACTACATTGTCAAACCTTTCCACTTACTCGAATTGCGTGCTCGGGTTGAGCGTAGACTAAAAAAACTGCTTGAAGAAGACACCGACCATGATCAAGTGACCTCGGGCCCGCTCGTTCTCGAGATCAGCTCTCAGCGCGTGAAGGTGTCTGGAAAAGAAAATTATATCACCATGACTCCTCGTGAGTTCAAGATCCTTCTCCTCCTCACCAAGAATCCGGATCAGATTTTTTCGAGGGAATATATCCTAGATCAAATCTGGGGTAAGGATATTTTTGTCACGGACCGTACGGTGGACGCCCACATCTGTTACATCAGAAAGAAGCTGGAAAAACACTCCGCCCACATCCAATCGGTGCCAGGCGAAGGCTATCGTTTCAATCCTCGTGCGCACGCGGTACAATAAAAAAGCGCCCCATGTGAATCATGGGACGCTCTCTAAAACATTATTTTAACTCAACGAAGACTATTCGATCGACACTGCTTTGCAGCTAGCAACGGCGCCATTTTCGAAGGTTACTTTTGCAGAAAGCTTAGTCTTGTCCACGCTGACGGTTACACCGCGACCAATGAAAAGAGCTTCTGATGCATCTTGAGACTGTTGGTGGATCGCGATGATACTAGGCTTCGCGTTTGGCGCCACTACCTGTGAACTGAGAGAACAATCTCTCAAGCTGTACTCAGGGGCAACAGCTTGTGTTTCGCAAGTAAGGCTGTAGCCAACACCCAAGAGCATGTGGCCATGCAATTTAGGAGCTCCGCAGCTCATGACATGAGTGGTGCGACCGCCCATGATTTGTGCTTGTGCTGCAGTTCCGAAAGAAACTACCGCGAGGGCCAATAAGAACATTTTATTCATTGTATTTTTCATACTTCATTTTCCTTTTATTTGGTTGGTTGATACGAATTCAGAATCTTAATCACTTCAATGTTTTTATTATATTCAGCCATTTCCTTCGCTGAAGCGAGACACTTGGGAGTAGGTTTTACTTTCGATTCCACGAGCAACATCACCACGAAATCCGAAAAGCCCTGACGAGACGCGACCGCGAGAGGACAAAATTTACCGCGTGCGTTCACGTCTATTTTTGTTTTTGAAATGAGAATACGAGCAATCTCGACCTCATCTTCCAAAGCCGCGATATGGAGAGGACCTCGGCCGAATAGACCAGTCACATTGACATCAGCACCCCGAGCAAGGAGAAGTTCGACCATATCCGGATGATGGTGATGAGTGGCAACCATTAATGGAGAGTGTTCTGAAACTGGCTGAAGTTGATTCGGATTTGCACCGTGATCCAATAGAGCCACGACCATGTCGATGGAATCTCTTTTGATGGCGTACGTGAGTGGTGTCTCGGTATCGGTGGCAGTATTGGCTGATATCCCCGACTGAATCTGGGCAACAACCTCGCTCACCTCATCATTCCGCAAGGCATCCCAAAGAGCATCCGAAGGAAGAGTTTCCTGAGCCATCGCTGGTTTTAATAAGAATAAAAGCGCTAAAGTAAGCATCGTACCGCATCCTATTCGATTTGACGCAGTTTGTCAACAAGTTTAATTTAATAAGTAAACTCTGTTCACTGAACGAGGGAAAACGGGAATTTACGACTCGCTGCCTTCGTTTTCGTCGTCTTCCTCTGGGAAAGACTCAATCATCTGGTCGCGAATATGCTCTAGCTCGCGGAGCCGCTTTCGGAGACGAACATGGATCCCGAGGTGGGTGAGAATCGGCAACAGTCTCTCGGCTGCCTTCTCTTCCTTCACGATGAAAAACTGGGGTATTCTTTTCTGTTTTTCAATAGAGCCAATCAGAGCTTCCGCCAACTCATGCTCGGGGTCAGCATGGGCTTCTAGGGTCACTAGTCCTAATAATCCGTTACTAGCCTCAGCGATTCCCGCACATTGAACAAACACTTCTTGATCGCCTTGAAAACGAGTCGCTGGCAAATAAAATGAAGATGCCTCCCAAACTCCATCACTCAATAAACCTGCGGCCTTGATACGCTTCAACCGAGCTTCCTGAATTTCAATCGCGTCGTATTTTTTGAATTGCTCGTCCGGAAATTCACTCACTTCGGCGCGCCAGGTTTTTCCGACCTTCCACAGATGGTAGCAAAAATCCTCGGTTTCACCCAAGATTGGTAATTTTTCTTCATCGACGAGCGCGACGGCAGTATTGATCGCATCCAACACTTCATAAAGTGTTCTCTTCTCATCCATGCGAAGCGGCTCAGCTGGTTGGCCTGGTTTGCAAGACTCATCGACTTCAATATTTTCGTCCGTGATGCCCACACGAATGGCATCGGTGGTGGCGAAGTCGAGTCCGAATTCAGGGATCCACTCCCCACTCCGATATTGCAAGTAGCGATAGCAAGGATCGTGGCCACGCAAAATTAAAAGTTTAAAATCAGATGCCTGATCTTCACCAAAGAAGGCGCAGACCGTTTGTGTTTCATCCGGCTTGGAGGGATCACTCACCTCTACAAAAATACCGGTCCATTCATCAAAGCGGGTCCACGGAGCCAGCTCAAGAAAGCGCTCAAGAATTTTATCCGGTGATGGAGCCAAATTACTCATGCTTGACTAGGATACTACGACTAAGCTAAAGACTTCAACAACTCATGAGCAAGATCACCCTTCCCATTCCGATATTAGTGCTCCAGCACCCACAGGAACCGTCTCGCAAAGACAATGCGGTGAGTTCTGCGCGTATTTTGGAAGAAAACCTACATCCCTGTGCCGTTCGAGTTGGACTTTCCTGGCGAAATCTCGGTGCTGCACTGAAGGGCTTCGATGCATTGGATGGTCTGGCCGAATTTCAAAAACCGGCCAATTGGGGAACGCTCTATCTTGGCACCCAGAAACAAGGCGAAGAAAGAATCGGCACGGATCCCGGCTTGTATTTCATGGACGGAAAAGAAGAGCCGATCTGCGGAATCATTTTGCTCGATGGCACTTGGGCCCAAGCAAAAACACTGTGGTGGAGAAATGCTTGGCTACTGAAGACGAGACGCATGCATTTGATACCGAAGCAAAAATCTCTCTATGGAAATGTACGCAAAGAGCCGCGTCCTGAATGTGTATCCACGCTGGAAGCAGCGGCAGAGACGCTCAGTTTTTTGGGCATTGATGAGAGTGTGGAGGTGGCGTTGAAAGATCAGTTTTCAGTGGCACTGAAAAAATACAAATCTGGTGTTATCAAAACTGGCGCAGTAAAATCTGACCGCGTGAAGATTAGCAGTAAGCGATAGAGGGTTCCATGATCGAAGTCAGAACCATGAATACGGAAGAGTACCGTCACTATTCTCTGTTCTCATTTGAACACTTTATTTCTGAATTAGCTTTGTCCTCAGGGCAAGATCCAGAAACGATCCGTTCGAAACATGGGGCAATGCCTGAGAGCCCCTCTGCCAATGACCTATGGTTAGTGATCTCTCGTCGAGACCAAAATATCGGTTTTCTTTGGGTTCAAATTCGCCCCGAGCTTCGAGAGGCATTTGGCTTTGATCTATACCTCGACGAAGCATTTCGATCTAAAGGGATTGGCCGTGAGGTCATGCTTCAGTGTTCCGAGAGGATCAAAACGCGCGGTGTAGACAAGGTAAAAATCTGTGTGTTTCAGGAAAATACCGTCGCCCGGAAGCTCTATTCATCCCTGGGTTTTGTAGAAACTGAATACAATGCTGAACGTAAACAATACTCCCTAGAAAAAACCTTATAGCTCCTGGCAATGCTGGCAATGCTGGCAATGCTGGCAATGCTGGCAATGCTGGCAATGCTGGCAATGCTGGCAATGCTGGCAATGCTGGCAAAAAAATGGATTGCACCCAATTTGAATGCAACCCATTTATTAAAATTTTAACTAATTATTTTTCACTTCACTTCGCGCGCGCGAAGTGAGCGCGATAAACGAACGAATCAAGAACTAACGTTTTTGATTTTTCTGCATCTGCGCCAACATGTCCATCGCCTTTTTCATCTGCGCTTGCATGTTCGGATTATTCATCTGACCCATGAGTGCATTCATGTCTGGCATTTGTCCGGGCTTACCGCCCATTCCGCCTGGTCCACCCATGCCAGCCATCATCTTCTGCGCCTGAGCCATCATCTGACCCATGTCAGGTTGTCCCGCTCCAGCCTTACCACCGGCAGCTCCACCCATCCCCATTTGCTTCATCATTTTCATGGAAGGATAAATCACCTTCATAAAAAAGAAGACGTTGATAGCAGTTAGAATAGCAACGAATACCCAACTCACGATGATCCAGTTCATAATATTTTACTCCTAGTAAATTTGATGCTCGCATCGGCAACTTGGCCGGACGGTTTTGCTTAGACTAGCCAGCAGTCGCGATGCGCGTCAAGGCCAAAAAACCGGCTTCAATTTACCCGTTAATTTGTCATCAAATAACGCGTCATTCTTGAAACAGGCGCGGCAAACCATCTCTGGTACCGAGGTCGCCAACAACTGGGCTCCCGCCTGCTCGTCGCTCTTCAGGATCGAAAAAGTATTCACGATCATCCACATCGTCAGGTCGCGAACATTATTCAACTGACGATCCAAGGGAAATGGAATGACGATCTTCTTCTTAAAGAAACTAATTTCCGTCTTCATCACCTGATTGGTCTTGGTGCTAAAACTGGATGAATAACATTCCTGGGCTTCTTCATCGCCCTCTCGACTCTTCTTTTTACCGAGATAATAAATTTCTCTCGGCAATAGAATTTTCGGTAAGGCTGTCTTTAAACATTTAGGATTTTTTTCTTCTTCTTGGTCTAATTCCAGATAGGGCTGATTCGCCGGCACATAAAAATAGACTGCCTTCGCATCGTCTTGAATCGAGTTCACACAATCAATAATATTTTTTTGATTCTTGACGAGATCCGCCCACAACTCTGAAGGCGCTTGGCAGGAAAGCTCACGTGCTTTGTTTTTAAAATCATCATGATCGACCGGCTCGTAATCCGGCCTAAAGTAACTCACGGCCATTACGTTCACCTGCTCCATGACCGCCTTGGTGCTGCTCCCCTTCACCATGTAGGAACGTCCACAAGAAGAAAACAAGAGACCTACCACCAATAGGAAGAGATACGAAAATTTCTGATTCATGATTTCACCTCTGTTGATTTCACTTGTGCATTCAAGGCATCCAATTCTGATTGCATGAGCGCTCTTACTTTTTCGATAAACGAACTCATCTCACTCATTGAGATCCCCTTCGTTTCAATCGGATCCAAGACCTTCACGATCACTCTTCCACCGGCGAGCTCCAATCGTTCCCAAACTGCGATCCCCTTGAGACTGGAACACACCACCGGAATGATCGGAAGGCCCTTGGCAATCGCGATAAAAAACGCGCCCTTCTTAAACGGGAGCAAGACTTCGTTCGAGGCCTTGTTTCGAGTGCCCTCCGGAAAAATCGAAGCAGCGAGATTTTTCTCCACTAAAATATTGGCCAACTTAGTGATCTGTTGGCGTGAGTCTTTCTGATTTGATCGGTCGATCAAGAGATTTCCTGCCATCTTAAAAAACCAACCGAAGATCGGAATGTATTGAATGGATCTCTTCGCTACCACCACCGAATAGCTCGGCACAATCGAACCGATGAAG
>Ga0206918_1208_pt1 | contig 10078 bp, 10 predicted proteins | sample Alteio_BWOrgHeat_69_FD_152950 | JGI IMG/M metagenome (GOLD analysis project Ga0206918, IMG submission 152950) | Enriched cells from forest soil in Barre Woods Harvard Forest LTER site, Petersham, Massachusetts, United States -... | ecosystem: Environmental > Terrestrial > Soil > Temperate forest >... | reverse complement strand
TAACCCTTTTAAAGTAAAATCTATAACTTAAAATTACGATCTAATTATTTGAATTTAAATGCTTTTAATCACATTTAAAACATCCTCCGCATGGCCCGTGACCTTCACTTTCCGCCAGATGTTCCGGATAATTCCCGCTTCATCTATTAGATAAGTTGCACGCTCTATCCCCATATATTTTTTACCATACATTGATTTTTCGACCCAGACGCCGAACGAATCGCAGATACTGCCGTCCGAATCGCTGATGAGGGTAAACGGCAACTCATACTTTTTTGCAAACTTCCCGTGCTTCTCAACCGTATCTTTGGAAACGCCGAAAACTTTGGCGTTCATCTTCTTGAAACGCGGCAGCGTATCACGGAAGGCGCAGGCCTCAAGCGTGCAGCCGGGCGTGTCATCCTTCGGATAGAAGTAGAGCACCACGCGCGAGCCTTTAAGGTCTTTCAGGCTGAGTGGCCCTTCGTCCGTCTCGCCTTTAAAGGCCGGGGCTTTATCGCCAATTTTAAGCGTCATGTTTTTTCTCCGGTCAGAGTTTCGGGAACAGGCCGATGTTTTCTTCTTTTTTCGGCAACGGTTTGTGAGCATCCAGCGTCAGGGTGACACCGGCCAATGAGTTGAGTTTTTTGAGATCAGCCCTGTCAATATCTCCCATCTGCGTTCCCGCCGGATACTGGAGAATAACGTTATACTTTAAGGCTGCCAGCTTCGAGAGAAGCTCCTGAGAAATATGCACCTGCGGAAGATGAACCAGAAACTGGGGGCTTTCGTCCTGAAGTTCCTTCAGCATGTCTTTCTGCGGACCATCTGCCCATAAGACATTAATACCGGCATAGATGACATACGATTTTTTAAAGGCCTCATGCGCCGCCTTGAGGAGAGCGGTATAGTCTTTAAAGTCAGCGTTTACGGGGCTGTAATCCAGTATAAGGGTTGTAACGAGATCTCCCTTATGTACCCAGTCCTCTGTGACAGCTTTTATCTTTTTTATAGTTTCATCAGGATTCTTTGGTAAGTCTTTAAAGTGAAATTGCAAGTTGACCTGTCGCTGGGCAATGGTGGCGGGCAGCATGCCGTGAGGTGTCCACACGGCTTTATCGTCCAATGTGTAGCTGAATTCCCCCACACCCACTGTTACCGACAAGCGCACACCGCCCTCGTCTGGAATCATCTCGGGTGTGATGCCGTCACCGGCATAGTAGGCCAACATGCCCAATGACGATGAAGTGTCTGTAGCTACTTTCGGATGCATATCGCGCCAGCTCATAACACCGATAACAACAATCAGGCAGAAGATAAAAAAGCTGTTCAGGATTTTACTGTTCATGCATTATTTTCCGGGGAAACAGGTGGGAGTATTTTTCGGGTGGTGCTCCAGTCAATGATCAGGCTGTAGGCGACGGCGAGGATCGTGGGGCCGATAAAGACGCCGATGAAGCCAAACGCCATCATGCCGCCCAGAACACCGAGCAGGGTCAGCAGCAGCGGCATATCGCTGCCGAGGCTGATGAAGTAAGGCTTGAGAAAGTTATCCACGGCACTGATGACTACCACGCCCCAGACGGCGAGGAAGATCCCCATGCCGGTGTTGCCTTCCGCATAGAGCCATATGGCTGCGGGCAGCCAGAGCAAGGGCGGTCCCATCGGAATAAAAGACAAAAAGAACGTCAGCAACCCGAGAAACGTGGCGCCCGGCACCTTTGCAATCCAGAAACCGATGGCCGACAGCGCCCCCTGCGCCAGCGCGGTACCGAGTATCCCGTAAACGACGCTGATAAGCGTGTTTTTGGATATATTCAGGATGCGCTGGCCCGCCGCGCCGCCGAACCTGTCGATCAGGTTGCCAAGCCGCACGGCCACACGGTTGCCATACCTGAAAAAGAAGTAGGAAACGAGGACGCCCAGCGTGATATCCAGCAGGCCGCGCCCGATCGTGCCGCCCATATGGATAAGTTTCTGCGACGTGGGCGCGGCATATTCCGCAAGGTCGGCGCTGAGACGTTCCTTATCCTCGGCAAAAAAATTCCAGCCTTTCACCAGATAATCGCCCGCATAAGGGACGCTCTGGAGCATTTTCACCGTATCCGCATCGCTATTCTGCAGGACAGTCTGCACGGCGTTATACACCTTGGTGAAGTTTTCGGCGATACTGGTACCGATGATGAACAGCGGGAAGATGAAACAGCAAGCCAGAAAGAGGGTCATCAGCCCCGCGCTGAGGGCTGTGCGGCTATGCAGCTTGCGGTTCAGCCAGATAAAGGCGGGCCATGTGGCGAGCGTCAGGATGGTGGCGAGTAGGAAGGCCGGAAAGAACGGCGCCATGATGACCAGACAGCCCAGCAGGATAATGGTGAACCCCGTGAGACCGGCGATAAGCTGGTAAAGCTGGTTCTGGTCTTTGAAATCGATCATGATCTGTCCTGTTCTGGATTGAGTTTATTCCGGAGAATAATATAGCACCTTCCCATCCCTATGCCACTACACTATAGTCATACTATAAGATTCCGCCGTTTAACAAACATAAGGGGATTTATGTCATGAACAGCCTGATGAAGCAGTTAACCCGCAAGAAGTTCCCCTCCGAGACCGTTACCAAAGACCTGACGAAATGCTTGACCAAATGGGACCTTACGCTGATGGGTATCGGCGCAATCATCGGCACAGGCATCTTCGTCCTGACGGGCATCGCGGCGGCGACACAGGCAGGCCCGGCGGTTATCCTCTCCTTTGTCGTGGCAGGGATTGCCTGCACTTTCGCGGCGCTGGCTTATGCGGAACTGGCTTCCAGCGTCGGCGGCGCGGGTAGCGCCTATGGCTATTCCTATGCCGCCTTCGGCGAGTTCATCGCCTGGATTATCGGCTGGGACCTTATCCTTGAGTATGCGGTGAGCGTCGAGGCCGTGGCGAACGGCTGGTCGGGCTATTTTAAAAACATGCTTACCGCCATCGGCTTCGGATTGCCGGAGAGCCTGACCAAAGGCCCGCTTGCCCAGCTCTCTCTCGACAAGCTGACGGACGCGCAGAAAGCCTTGCCCGAAAATTCCTGTGATTTTTCATTCCTTAACAGCTGCTACCACTTCACGGGCGATATCATTAACCTGCCCGCGACAGCTATCATCCTCGCCCTGATGTTCATGCTGATTATCGGCGTCAAGGAAAGCGCGCGCCTGAATGCGGCGATGGTGTGCGTGAAGCTGCTAACGATCACTATCTTTATCGTTGTAGCACTGTTCAATATCCATCCCGCCAACTGGATTCCTTTCATGCCGTTTGGCTGGTTCACAACAAACCCCGATGGCTCGACAGCAGGCATTTTTGCCGGTGCTTCAGTCGTCTTCTTTGCCTACGTCGGATTTGATGCTGTTTCCACGGCCATTGAAGAAGCCAAGGATCCGCAACGCGATGCCCCCTTCGGTATTCTCGCCTCGCTGATATTCTGCACGGTCATTTATATCATCGTTTCCGGGCTTCTGACGCTGATCGTTCCCTATACGGAACTGAACGTGTCTTCCCCTGTGGCGCATGCACTGCAGCTGATAGGAGTAAAATGGGCATCCGGTCTGGTGGCGACCGGGGTTATCTTCGGCCTCACAACCGTCATGCTGGTGCTCTACTACGGCCTGACGCGCATCCTGCTCTCCATGTCCGGCGACGGCCTGCTGCCGAAGCTCTTTTCCACCGTGGACAAAAAGAGACATACGCCCGTTAAAAATACCGTCATCTGCGGCATCGTGATGGCGATCATGGCAGGCGTATTGCCCCTCGGCGTGCTGGCCGAACTGGTGAATATCGGCACGCTGGCGGCGTTTGTGCTGGTCTGCGGCGGCGTAATCGTGCTGCGCAAGACAAAGCCAAAGATGGAAAGGCCGTTCAAGATGCCCTTCGGGATCGTCCTGCCCGTTCTTGGCATACTGTCGTGCGGTGCGCTGATTCTGTTCTTACCACTGGTAACGCAACTGCGCTTTGTCGGCTGGCTCGCTATCGGCCTCGTTATTTACTTTATGTATTCAAAGAAAAACAGCCGTCTGGCCGCGTAATTCCAAGGAAATACAAGGCCTTTATCCTGTATTTTATCCTTCGTTAATGAGACCTTAACGCCGATCGGGTAACAATACAAAGATACGAATGTGGAGGCTGCATGAGGCGGGCTGTTATCATTTTAGCTGTTTTCTTGTTGATGCTGGGATGCCTCCCGTTAGGAGGCATGCCGCGCGGTGCTGTGACACTTTTTCCGACTGCCTATGCGGAAGAAGGAGGTGGAGAAAAACCTGTTGCCGATCCCAAGGCACCGCATCCGGATTTCGACTACATCAAGATAGACCCTATAACCCTCCCAGTCATCACCGCCAAGGGGCTGACGCAGCAGGTAAGCATCGTCGTGCAGCTCGAGATCGACTGGGGCAAGAGGGATGAAATAGCCATTTATGAGCCGCGACTGATAGATGCTTACCTTCAGGACCTCTATGGTACCCTCGGCGCGGGCCACGGCATGATGAAGGACAACGTCGTCGATATCGATGCCGTCAAAAAACGCCTGACCGCTGTCACGGACAAAGTCCTGGGTCCAGATCACAAGGTGCGTGCCGTGCTGCTGGGAACGCTGCAGCAGAGGCCGATGTAATTACCCTGACCGCAAATATTTAATCGCCGTATCGCGCTCGAACAGATAGAGCAGCGTGCGCAGAGCCGTGCCGCGCGAGGAAAGCAGGTGCGGGTCGCGGTCGAGGATCAGGCGGGCGTCGTCGAAAGCGATCTTTATCAGCGCACTGTGAAACTCCGGACTGACGAGCCTGAAATCCGGCAGACCGCTTTGCTTCGTGCCCAGCACCTCGCCCTCGCCGCGCAGTTTCAAATCTTCCTCGGCAATGATGAAGCCATCCTCGGTATCGCGGATCGTGGTCAGGCGTTTTTTGGCAGTCTCGCCGCATTTCGGGTTATAGAGCAGGATGCAGACGGATTTTTCCGATCCGCGTCCGATGCGCCCGCGCAATTGGTGAAGCTGCGCAAGGCCAAAGCGCTCCGCATGCTCGATCACCATCACCGTCGCCTGCGGCACGTCCACGCCGACTTCTATAACTGTAGTGGAGACAAGAATGTCCAGTTCTCCACTGGAAAAAGCCGCCATCACCAAATCTTTATCATGTGGTTTCATGCGCCCGTGCAGCAAACCGACGCGCTCCCCGAAGCGTTGTTTCATTAGTCCATAGCGCTCCTCGGCGGCGGCAAGGTCAAGCTTTTCGGATTCTTCCACCAGCGGGCAGACCCAGTAAATGCGCGCTTTGGTTTCGATCTTGCGCCGCAACCCTTCTATGACTTCCTCGATACGCTCGTTCGAGATCAGGCGCGTGTCGATGGGCTGCCGCCCCGCCGGTTTCTCGGTCAGGCGGCTGACATCCATATCGCCGTAAACAGTTAGGGTTAAAGTGCGCGGGATGGGCGTTGCCGTCATCACCAGCACATCGCAGTATTCGCCCTTGTCCGATAGTTGCAGCCGCTGATGAACGCCGAAGCGGTGCTGCTCGTCGATAATCACCAGTGCCAGGTCTTTGAAGATCACATCTTCCTGAAACAGCGCGTGCGTGCCGATAACGATATGCGCCTCGCCGCTAGCGATAGAGGCAAGCAGTTTTTCACGGGACTTGCCCTTGTCGCGCCCTGTCAGGGTAACAACATTTAATCGCGCCCTGCTGGCATATTTTGAAATATTAATCTCATGTTGCCGTGCAAGAAGCTCCGTCGGCGCCATGATAACCCCCTGCCCGCCAGAACCAATCGCATGCACCAGCGCCATAAACCCCACTGCCGTCTTGCCGCTGCCGACATCGCCCTGCAAGAGCCGCAACATGCGCGTGGGCTGGTGCATATCGTTTTTGATTTCCTCGATAGCCAGTTTTTGTGATGCCGTCAGCTCAAACGGCAAAGCGGCAAGCGCCTTTTGCGTAAGTGCCTCGTCGCCGGATAATATCCGCCCCTTGTGTTTCTTCTCCTGCAATCTCATTAATGCAATCGTAAGCTGATTGGCGAGCAGTTCGTCATACGCCAGCCGCTCGCGCGCCGGATGATGCGGCGACAGGTCATCCTCGGATTGCGGATTATGCGCCTGCTTCAGCGCCTCATGCCAGCGCGGCCATTTCTGCTGTTTGATAAAAGCCGCATCCGACCATTCATCCAGTTCAGGAATTCGCGTCAGCGCACCGCGCATTATTTTCAGCGATATTTTATGCGAGAGCCCCGCCGTCAGCGGATAAACCGGCTCGACCGTCTCCACGCTCTCGCGCTCATGCAGCGGCGCGATCACGTCGGGATGCGGGATTTGCAGGATATAATTATACATCTCCAGTCTGCCGCTGACGATCCGCTGCTCGCCGGGCGGAAGCTGGTTCGCCAGATAGTCGCCTTTGACATTAAAAAATATCAAATCAACAACACCCGTTTCATCATGACAACGCACTCTATAAGGAAGCGAAGGGCGTTTTGGCGGCACATGTTCATCGACGGTGACGGTCAATGTTGCGATCTGTCCGGCAGCAGCTTGTGCAATCTTCGGCGCATAGCGGCGGTCGATCAGGCCGGATGGCAAGAGCCAGAACAAATCCACGATGCGCGCACCAGCTACTTTCTCGAACAGCTTCATCATGCGCGGCCCGACGCCGGGAACGGCCTTTGTCGATTGAAACAGCGGATCAAGCACAAAGGGGCGCGTCACGTCAGCCCTGCTGTTTGATGTATTTGTTGTTAAGCTTCACTGCCATGCCGCCAAAGCCGATCAACATCAGCCCGCCGATAATCAGCGCCAGCGGCCAGCCGAGCGTGTGGGCAAAATGCTCTTCCGTATACCAGCCGATATAACCGAGCATGGCCAGCGTACTGACCAGCAGCAGCGTGCGGCTGCGCACAAAGGTGCTGAGGAAGATCATAAAGGCTGCAATGCCCAGATAGGCAAGCTCGAAGGACGTATGCTCTACAGCCTCGTAAACAGAAACAAGCAAACTCACCGAGCCAACAAAATACCAGAACGGCGCAATCGCCGCATGGCGCGAGTTGTTCAGTGCATAGGCGATGCAGAGCAGCGATGTGCCGATAACGGTGCCGATCAGTTTTTCATTTATATCCCACATATCAAACAGGGTGGCAAAGAAGATGCCGCCGAAAACGATGGAGCTAAAAGCCAGCGTTGTGCGCCTTTTCGACCAGAACGTTGCACCATGCTGGATCAGCATGACAGAAGCCATGAACAGCGTGCCGTGTCGCGGATCACCGCCGTGCGCGTATTCATCCAGCATCACGAAAATGCCGGTGGGCTGCAAAGCGGATGACATCAGGAAAAGTGGCGTGGAAGCGCGGGCATAGCGCTCATCGCTGAGTGTGACAAGCGCCATGATAAACAGCGCAAAACCGGTGCCAAGCGTGAGAAGGACGCGTGTGGCGGAATTAAAGTCACCCCAGTACATATGGACGAAGACGCAGATCCCCGCAAAAACGAAAATGCCGCCGAGATAGCCAAACAGCTTCGAGAGGATGCCGGAGGATTGTTTGGCAGCCCGCGCAGGCAAATCCGTCAAAGCCCTGGTGATTTCGGCCAGTGTGATGCCATTGTTTTTTGCAATGGAAACAATTTCCTGCAGCGCATCTTCTTTATCGGACATCGTGACCCCTTATTTTTGAATGACCCAGCCTAAGAACTGGATGTTGGTGCCATAGTAATTATTGCCGTTATTCGGGATTTTAAAGACTGCCGCGCCTTTAGTAACCCGTGGCATGCCTGTGCGGTATCCGCCGCCGAAAATATCCGTCACCAACCCGCCGGAACCATATCCGCCATTTTCAAATTCGTAGCCGTCAGGCGCTTTCTCGGAGCCATCCACTTTCATATTTTTGACTTCATCCAGAACGACTTCCGTCTGATCTGGTACCTTGCCTATTTTTGACACATCATAAGCTATTTCCCGTACGCTTTGCGTTTTGCCGTCATAGGCCAAAAGCTTCTTCCGGTTGACCATCCCGCCCTGCCGGGGGTTTTCCCAGACACGCGCTTTGAGAACACCATCTTTTATAAAGAAGTCGACGTTATAGGGCGACATGCTCTGGTTATCATAGCGCATCTCCGTAAACAGCATCTCGTACTGCGGCGGCACGGCCATTGATTTCGGCAGCACGCTCGCCACAAAAAACAGCACCACCAGCAGCACCGGCAGCGCCAGCCCGGTCACCAGCACAAAATTTTCCTTGATGAAATTCTTTAACGGCATAGTCTGTACCTTTCCCAATGGAGACAGGTTTACTATGCCTCAAGAACTCGCCGAGGACAACATATCCATAACGCGCAAACGGCTGATATTCCGCAGCTGGCATCGCGGTACGCGGGAGATTGATTTGTTGCTGGGGAAGTTTGCCGAAGCGCATATCCCACAGTTCGACGCGGAGCAGCTCGCGGCTTATGATCGCTTTCTCAATAACAGCGACCCGGATATTTTTAACTGGATCACCGGGCAGGAGCCTGTGCCACCATCCGAGGACAATGCCGTTGTGGCGCGGTTGCTCGCGTTTTTTAAAACGGTGTCGTGAATTTGTCTGTCACACTCAGCGCACAGAGGAACATAAGCGCAATGCTGTCAAGGCTGAGCAGGCATTTCAGCGGGATATTTTTCTCGAAAAAAATAGTCGCATAAATCAATATCTCGCAGGCGGCGACGAACGGCGTGAGAAAAATGTAGTCCAGATGCTGGAAAAACTGCAGCTTGAGAGCCCCCGCAACAATGAAAAGAAAAACCACAGCGACCATGCTCATAAGCGTAGGCAGCGAGAGCCTGGATAGAGAGCTGCGGTAAGGCTCGATCATGATAGCCGTCGCGAAATTAATCGAGGCCAGAAACAGGATAAGGTAGCTGATCCTCAGGGCCTCCTGCAACAACGGCAGCGTGTCCTCCAGCAGGCAGATCCCCGCCGCCAGCGAGGGTGCTAATATAAGGACGCTCGCACCGTGCGAGAAAAAAAACCGCGTCACTCCCTGCCCATGCTTAACCGTCGCCGTCATCGTACTCTCCTCCATTTCGGGGTACGACTCCATTATAACCAAATATGTTTAACAAATGGCTAAAACCCTGCAAATACAGGATATTTCAGGCGAATTTCAGGACGCCCTTACAAGCTCATACAAGGCTACCGCCGCTGCATTCGATACGTTCAGGCTGCCAATCGCCCCTTGCGTGGGGAGTTTGACGAGTTCGTCGCAGTTTTCGGCGACGAGGCGGCGTAATCCCGCTCCTTCAGCGCCGAGAACCAATGCGGTTTTGCCCGTCAGTTTTAGCTTGGCGAGCGGCTGTTTGCCTTCTTCAGCGAGGCCGATGCAGAAGAAACCAGCTTCCTTGAGTTGCTCCAGCGCGCGGCTCAGGTTCACTTCGCGGACCAACGGCACATGCTCGACCGCGCCCGAGGCGGATTTCGCCAGCGTGCCGGTGATGTCCGGCGCATGGAGTTTCTGCATAACAACGGCGATAGCGCCAAACGCGGCAGCAGAGCGCATGATCGCGCCGACATTGTGCGGGTCCGTCACCTGGTCAAGCACCAGCACCACAGCGTTATCAGCCACACCTTCAAGAATATCGAGGAGCAGGATATCCGTCAGCGGCTGGCTGTCGAGCAGCACATCCTGATGGACTGCATCGCGCGGCAGCAGGCGTTCGAGGTCTTCCTTCTCCACATAAGTCACTTCCGGCAGGGCGATGTTTTCGTTCTGCGCTTCAGCCCAGGCTTCAGCCAGGGATTCATAGCCTTTGCTTGTGCAGAGCAGGCGTTGATGGATGCGCTTCGGGTTGAGCAGCGCCTGCGTCACCGCATGGATGCCGTAGAGATAAGCCGAGGACGGCGCGCCATAGGACGGACGGTCTGATTTCAGCTTCGCGCCGAAATCTTTTTTGGCTGGACGTTCTTCATCATAACGCTCGAAGCTCTTTTGCGGACGGCCTTCGAATTTGTTGAAAGGTTTTTTCTCGCCGAATTCGCGACGGTCATCAGTGCCGGAATCCCGACGGGGCTTATCACCGAAATCGCGACGGCCTTCAGGCTTGAAGTCTCTGCG
>Ga0206918_1207_pt1 | contig 10164 bp, 2 predicted proteins | sample Alteio_BWOrgHeat_69_FD_152950 | JGI IMG/M metagenome (GOLD analysis project Ga0206918, IMG submission 152950) | Enriched cells from forest soil in Barre Woods Harvard Forest LTER site, Petersham, Massachusetts, United States -... | ecosystem: Environmental > Terrestrial > Soil > Temperate forest > O... | reverse complement strand
GCTTGCCACATTTCCCCGCTAAAGAAGGTGTCAGCCAGGATAAGGTGTGAAACATTGGCTGCGTACTTTACCGCATAGGCCTGAGCTGCAACACCTCCATAGGAATGCCCGAGCAGATCAATCTGAGTAAACCCAAGTGCCACCCGGATGCCTTCCAGATCTTCCACATCCCGGGAGAGACCGTATTCGGTAACCGACTTGGCTGTGTCCGATCTGCCACGTCCGTAACCATCCACATAGACCAACAGGTGTTTTTCCTTGAGCCTGGAAAACTGGTGCATATACCGGTGTGAGCTTCCCGGGCCGCCTGCCAATAGAAAAAGAGGAGTGCCTTTCCCTTCCAGTTCCACCCAAAGGCGTGCATTGTTTACCATTACGTATCGTCCGTGCAGGGCCGAGGAGATCGTGTCTTCCGAATGGCCGTTTCCGGCAGAAAGTCTGAAAGGGGAGAGCCCCAGGCAAAGAGCAAGGAGAAAGATCCGAATAGGGGTGCTGTGCAGGAATGTTTTGACCATTGTTTTCGCTTTGGTCAAATGTATACAAATCAGGCAACCGGCAAAAGCCAAATTTAACCCGGTTCGTGACTTTTGCGGGGTAGCGCCTTCTCTAACTAACTAAAAGCTACCTGATTAATTTAATTTCTTTGTGTTTTCGAATACATCCATATCTTTGCGCCGGAGAGATGGCAGAGTGGTCTATTGCGGTAGTCTTGAAAACTACTGAGTGTAACAGCTCCGGGGGTTCGAATCCCTCTCTCTCCGCCTTCGCTCGCTGAAGCGAGCTACGGCGGACGAAGTCCGCTGGAGCTGCGAAAGCGAGTGTGCGCAGGCAAAATACGAGAATGTCGACGCAAAGATTAACCCTTCCAGGACTTGCTTGGAAGGGTTTTATCACCAGAATACCCTTTGTTTCAGATCCTACCCCAAACAAAGGCAATCAATTTTTAACGAGTTTATACGTCCTTACCACGGAGTTCAAATCCAATTTTAAAATATATACGCCTGAAGCATAAGCTGTAAGGTCAATACAGATTTCAGTCAGGCCTTCCCGAATTACCTCTTCACTTTTACTTGTTTTTATCCTGTGCCCCGTCATGTCAAATACTTGCCAGGAGACGCTATCATCCGCTTTTGTTTCAATAAAAAGAGTTGTACTTCCGAAAAAGGGGTTAGGGTAAAGCGCTGCCTGAAGGGGTAAACAGCTTTGCAAGACAACAGCAGCGGAGAAACCAAATTGTCCGTTATAATCGGTTTGTCGTATACGGTAATAAGAGATTCCAGTCTCCGGGTGCTCGTCATACCAGGTATAATGTATACTAGAGGAGCTGTTTCCAGCTCCTGGGAGACTACCTATTCCAACAAATCCCTTGCTCTCGGATGCCCTTTCTACTGTATAAAAATGATTGTTGGTTTCCGAACCGGTAGTCCATTGCACCCGGGCTGCACTTGCTTCACAATTCACCTGGATGTCAGTAAAATGAACGGGTAGAGGGCCTGTAGATTCATTCACCGAGCCAAGAGCAAAATAACTGGTCCCTGCCGGAAGATCGGAATAAGGGACAGCAAAATCAATCTTGCCTCCTGTGGTGGCGTAACCCGCAGTAGGAGAAATGGTATATTCCCCTGCAGAACCGTCAATGAAATTCAAATTGTCATCAATCAGCAGGCGGATGTCTGCATTGGCGTTCGTCCCATACCCTGCAGGGCCATTTACCTGGCTCATATCAAATTCCATAATTACATTACCTGCGAATGTGCCTGTTTTCTGCACTGCCCAGATTCGGGCAGTCATGGCTCCTATTGTTGTAACTGGGCCTGCATGGTTGGCACCAAGCCACAAGGGTGTTGCGAGTGTTCCGGCATTGTTGCCTGTAAGTAAAAACGATTTATCATTCGTAAGTGCGGCGGGAGCGCTGACACTTCCGTTGGCTAGAATCAAGATATCGGTAGATCCGTTCAGGCTGGAAACACTTGTAGTTTTGAGTTTATTCAGCCCCGAGTTTCCTGCGGCATTGTCACGCCCCAGTCCGATGACATAATTATGATAACCTGTTTGCTGATTCCAAATGATTGTACCGTCGCTTTCCATGTACGCTATTGCAGCACCTCCAGCCTGATTGTTTCCTAGTGTGATACCATATTTCAGCGATAGATAGGACTCCACTCTTCTCAACTCTGCCTCACTCAATGCTTTATTGAATGTCATCTCTTCGGCTAAGTCTACCTGACAAAACAAGGGGTTATCCGCACCGTTCCCTCCCAGATTCAGGGAGGAAGTCGCCGCTCCAGGAGCAAAGGTCAGAGAATGGGCAATGGTGGCATCCACGTTTCCATTCAGCTTCAATGCAAGTGTATTGGAATTGGAGAGATATTCGGTGATCACATCTGCATTCAGAATGGTCGTACCGCTGATCGAATTATTCCCACTAGTATTGTTAACGAAATCAATGCGCTGAACGCCACTGTTATTTTCCTCTCCGATCCGATATGGACCAACAACGGCGGTTTCCCATTTGTAGTCAACCGTTCCACCCTTTAAATTCTTTACGGTCAATATGGTATTGTCGGTGGCACCAAAGAGAGATGCACCTGTAAAACTATTCGCACTGGTTAATATACTGCTGGTCCCATTGAATCGCAGATAATCCTCGAAATTAATCAGACCGCTTTGTACCGATGGCTGGCTAGATACTGTTGCCTGAATCAGGCTTCCGGTAACACCCGCTCCCGATTGGTCGGCCCAGGCACTGACAGGATTTCCGGTTACGCCCGCGTTTGATTTCACCCAATGTTTCAGCCCGAGTGCGCTGGTTCCGGGATAGGAAGTACAAGCTGAAATGGTGCGTGTCCCAGCAGGGCTGGTAACTGTGGGAGTGTGATTGACTCCATTCACAGTGATCTGTGTACAGGATGCATCGAGAAGGTTGCCGGTAGTTCCTCCGGGGTTGACGTCATATGCAAGCCAGAAGTAATTTGTTCCCGCTGAAAGCGCCTGGAAACCGTTGATTGTATTTGTACCTCCTGCCACAGCTGTTCCTCCGGTGACAAATTCACCCGAAGCGCTGTAAGTATTTGTCGTTCCCGTATAGTAAATATGAATGTAGGAGGCATCTGCAAGTGTGACGTTTGTGCTGCTCCCTGAACCAAACTGAAACTGAGTCAGAGAGAGTGGGCTGCAACTTCCGGAGGTAACTACCTGAATGCAGATTATAACCTGACCGAAATCGCATTTAGTAATTCCCGCTACGCTCGCCTGTACCGTTGTGCTCGAGCCATAGCTCATGTTAGACGGAGTAACAGCACGGTAGGCCAGTGTGGCTGCTCCACCTGAATTGGAACAACTATATTCATTCAGCAGGATACGATAGGTGCCTCCGGTAGTTGGTGTCCAGGTTATATGCGATTGCAAACCGCAAAAGTCATCGTTAAATCCTCCCGCATATGCACCTGTCCCGTCCAGAATAGTTAGCTGAGTATCAAAGGCTGCGCTTCCCCCATCGGTTGCACAAAAGGAAAAATCATAGGTAGGAAAACAGCCCGCAGGAACAGTGAATGTATAATAATCTCCTCCGGTAACCGGCATCGTCTGATAAACGGTTGCAGGTACCGGGTTCAAAGCACCTCCGTTGGTTCCACCCGAACATTGGGAATGAAGGATGTGTGCCAGGGAAAAAACAGCGATCACGACTAGGCAAAGAATTTTGTGCTTCATGAACATCGAAGTTTTGTGTGTACTCAGACATAGGTGAACTTCTTTTGCAGTATCTAACGTGTAATTGACTTGATCAGTCCCTGATCAGCATTAACGATCCGTTGAAGGCGTATTGTTTCCCATCATCCCCTGTGGCGGTGATGATATAAAAATAGGTTCCGGAAACAGCAGTTGATCCACCCGAGGTGCGTCCATCCCATCCCATCCCGACTTCATTCAAGGTGATTAGTTCGAGTCCCCACCGGTCAAAAATCTTGGCTTCAAACCTCGAAATCCCCTGGGAAGACACTACAAAAAGATCATTTACACCATCCCCATTCGGAGTGAAAATGTTAGGCACTTTGATCCAGGATGGAAGCTCCTTGATATCAATAACACGGGAATAGGTACTCGTACATCCTGTTATGGAATCGGTTACCGTCAGGGTTACCGTATAGGTACCACCTGTCGAATAGGTATGTCCTGCTCCATTACCTGTGTGATTAACATCGTTGCTGGATCCATCACCGTAATTCCAATTCCATTCACTTGAATTAACCGAACTACTGTCTGTAAATGTGACGGGCAATGGCATGGTACCTGTAGTAGCGCTGGGAATAAATCCGGCCTGAACCGTATTCTCGGCTACATTGAAATAGGCTGTATCTGTACCGCAGCTATTTGTTACGGTTACATAATACGGGCCACCCGTGCTCACGACTATATTTGAAGCGGAGGAACCGGTACTCCAGGAATATGTTCCCCCTCCGCTTGCGGTGAGTATTTCGGTTGAGCCTTTACAGAATCCAGCCGGACCAGATACAAGTGATTTTGGCACTGAATCGCGAATAAGGGTGATTTTGCTGGAATCAACCCCGCAGGAGTTTATTGCATATAAGGTAAAGGTTCCGGCTGTTCCGCCGAGGATAGATAGGGCGGTAGACCCCGTATTCCAGGAATAAGTACTGCCTCCGGAGGCAGCAAGCGTGACCGGATGCCCGAAACAGAAGGTGGTAGGTCCACTGGGGGTAATTACCGCCACCGGTTTGACACCCGTATTTATTACACTATCCACAATTTGGAAGGTGCATCCTGCTGAATCCGTGACGATGCAGGTATAGGAATTTTTAGACAGATTGCTTGCATTACCGTTCGGTGTTCCTGTTGCCGGAGCCGGGGTCCAGGCATAGGTATACATAGCTGTTCCACCTGATGGGGTTACATTTATGTTTCCATTACTGAGGTTACACGTACTTGCTGTACTGACATCCGTAGCGCTTAATGGAGCTGGCTCAATAACAGTTACGGCTTCCTGTTTACTGCATCCGTTGGCATCAGCAATGGTACAGGTATAGGTGCCGGCACAAAGAGATCCGGCGGTTTGTGCCATACTGGTACTTCCAGACCAGGAATAGGTAAAGGCTCCTGTACCTCCGTTTGGTATAACGGTAGCAGAACCGTTACAGGCCCCGTTGCAAAGTACTTTTTGCATAGTCGTCACAGCTGTAATAGGCGGAGGCTGGGTAATGGTAAAGAGCTGGTTGGTCAGACAACCGTTGGCATCTGTAATATGGCAGGTATACGTTCCCTGACATAAAGCTCCTGCACCGGGAGTGGTAGCCGTATTGGGAGACCAGGAATAGGTGTATGAAGGAGTTCCTCCACTGACCGTTGAAGTGGCGGTACCGTCGCAGGATCCATTACAGCTGGGGATGGTTGAAACAGGAGTGACAGTCAATGCAGGAGGTTGTGTTAAGACGAGCGTTTGTGTATTGATACATCCGGCGGCATCCATAACCGTACAAGTATTTGTAGTTCCAGCGCAAAGGTTGCTTGCCGTATTTGTAGTACTTGGGTTCCCTGACCAAGAATAGGTAAGCGGAGCGGTGCCTCCACTGGCGGAGACTGTAGCTGTCCCGTTACAGTCTCCGTTACAGCCGGGACTGACTGAGGAAGCCAATGAAACAACAGGACCTCCGATATTATTCACGGCAATAATCGTGTTTTGAGTACAACCATTGAAATCGTTTACAGTAACGGTATAATTATGACTCGGTAAGTTAACGGCTGTAGGGGTTGTTTGGCCTGCTGCCGGTGCCGGAGTCCAGGTATAGGTATAAGGCCCTTGCCCTCCACTCGGGCTGGCTGTTGCCGATCCATTTGTCCCTCCGCAGTTCGCCGCTGTTGATGAAGGAGTGACAGCAAGTACAGGGGGCTGGCTTATTGTAAATACCTGCTGTGTTTTACATGAATTGGCATCTGTAACGATGCAGGTATAGGTTCCTGCACATAAACCACTGGCTGTTTGGCTCGTACTTGGGGTAGCTGACCAGGAATAAACCAGGGGAGCTGTTCCTCCACTGACATTGATCGTAGCCGCTCCATTACAGACTGCATTGCAGCGGACATTGACTGTTGCACCTGGCGTGGAGCTTGGTTTGGCAGTGGTAGCAACAGCTATAATTGCTTTCTTGGAACAGCCTTTGGAATCGTTTAACGTAACGGTATAGTTTCCCCCCGGTAAATTAACGGCTGTGGGGGTTGTTTGACCGCTAGCCGGAGCCGGAGACCAGCTATAAGTATAGCCTCCGTTTCCACCGGAAACGGTAACACTGGCAGATCCGTTTGAATTACTACAGCTTGCGGGGGTTGAACCCGGAGTTGTGACAAGAGCTGTGGGTTGGGTAATTATTACGGTTGTGGAGGATTTGCATCCATTTGCCGTTGTAACGAGGCAGGAATAAGTTCCGGCTGAAAGGGGTACAGTGGTCGAACCTGTGCCGCCTCCACCCGACCAGGAATAGGTATAACCAGGGTTTCCTCCTGTGGCATTGGCAGTGCCGGTGCCATCATTTCCTCCGTTACAGGATACCGCAGTTGTTGAATTGGTTAGTGTGGCAGGGTTACTCACCTTAACCGTTGTGGTTGCAGTGCTGGTACAGGCACCCTGGGTTTCGGTAACCGTATAGGTGGTGGTGGCTCCGGGTGACGCTGTTACAGCTGATCCGGTAGTGCTACTCAAACCAGCTGCAGGGCTCCAGCTGAATGTCCCTGAACCGGTGGCAGTGAGGGTGACGCCTGCGGCACCGGTACAAAAAACAGAGGAAGTGGGACTTACAGTGGTAGGTGAATTCGGATTCACGTTCACCGTTACATTACTGGTATAGGTAGTAGACGCGCCATCGCAGTTGGTAACCTTCATGGTAGCGGTATATGTAGAGGTTGTCGCAGGACATACACTGACGCTTGCACCGCTGCCTACCACACCACCAGGACCCGTCCAGGTGATCGTATAAGAAGGTGCACCCGTAGGAGAAAATCTCCAGGCTTCGTTGGTGGCCGTCCATGTTGTCGGGTAATTTCTGTTCGGAGGCACCACGGCCACCGACCCGGTCTGGTTCTGAATACCGATGATTCCGGCTCCGCCATTCCACTGGCTGCAGGAATAGCTTTTTCCCAGGTACACATCAATGTAATTGGTGTTTTCATACAATACCACCTGTACATTGGAATTGGGAGTGCCATCGCATGTTCCGTTGCCCTTTTCAAACAGAGGTACGTTCACCCAGCTCATCACCAATGCGCGGCATGGAGCGGTTCCCAGGGTTTCGATATAAGAATGTCCTCCAAGCCCCTGGTCCATATCCCTGAAGTTGGCACAAATCGTATTTCCAGGTAAATCGGTGGTGTTGGGCAAGGCACTCGAGATGGAATAGTTGTTGTATCCGCCTGAGTTGGTCAGGTCAAAAGTGAGTTCTCCGTTATCACCTAAGACAGCCTTATCATAGTAGTTGCCAAAATAACAGAAATTGAAACCCAGATTAACTGTTGAGCTCCATACATCATCGGCACCAACCAGTATAGGGCTGCCTGCATAGGGGTAAGGCGCATAAGGAATAGACCTGACTGAATAGGAGGTTGTCCTGTTGTTGGAAACCACCAATGCGTTAAGGGTGACGCAGCTTCCCTTGCAAATGGTTTGAGTGGTTCCGGCATCAATCGACGGGCATGCCGGTGCTCCTTGTGCAAGTATTCCAACACTTCGGGATACCAAAAGGCACAGAATGAGTATCTTTTTCTTCATAGAGGAAAGTGTGTTACAGAAGAATAATGAGCGAATACTGCTTATTCTATTGGAGACATCCTTAAATAAAGAATGATTGGAATGGAAGAAGAAAGGCCTTATTATTAGTCTTTCACAAACCGGACACATGTAATGGCACCTCCGGCATTCAGGCGGCAGAAATACATGCCTGCGTTCAATGAAGCGAGTGGAACCTCATAGCTGAAATCTCCCGCAGGAAGCTGCTGCAGGGGCAAAACGGGTTTTACGAGTTTACCGGTGAGGTCATATACCTCCAGACTAACCGATGCTGCATCAGAAAGAGTAAAACTCAAAGTGGCTGAGGAACCTGCCGGATTGGGGTATATATGCATGGATGGCTTGCCTGACATTACGGTATTTTCCTGAACTGATGTAGGGGAAGCATTATACAAGGGAGACTCCCAAACCCCTCTTCCATAATACGCAATACGCAACACACTGTTTGCATAATTTCCCTGATTGTAAATCATGAAGTCACGCACAGCTGCAATTTTTGGAAGCCCCTGGGAATAATTTACCCAATTGCTCTGATTTTGATTTTTGTAATACACTCCACCCAGACCATTGGCAATGTATACGCTTTCGTCTGTGCTGTAAGCATCATGGTACATTTTGATAAAGGCTGTTGATGGAAGTCCTCCTGTGGTTAATGTCCAGGTGACGCCTTTATCGGCCGAGCGGTATACCTTGGTGCCGCAGGACATATACACCACATTTGGTGTTGATTTGATGACCGCGATGCTTGCGTTACCACTGGTTGCAGAAGGCGCAGCACTCACATTTGTAAAGACAGGACTTGCACCCAGGGCATTATCGCAGCGGTACACCTGTGCGTTGGCAGTAACCGCATAGACGACATTGGCATCGGCTGGAGAAATCGCAAGGGCTTTGACAAGGCTGTTGAAGCCGGAGCCCACGGCATTCCAGGCAGGCGGGTTGGTTGACAGATTATCGGTACGCCAGACTGCACTGTCAGCCACAAATGCCGTGTTGGGTTTCAGGGACGTGAATTCCAGTCTCGTGTATTTATTCGCAACGAATGGAAAGGCGAGATTTTGCGAGCCACCGGTAAGCCCAACCCTTCTGTCCCCATCGCTTGCATAATAAACGGAATTCGGGGTTTGCTCATCAAATCCCATGAGTGCTCCCCAGTCACCACCCCGGTTGGTATACCAGGTAGTGACATCGTAATACAGTTCACCGTTATCCTGGGTTGCAATACCCATGCGGTCTTTTTTGATCGGACTTTGTCCGGCATGGTAGTTTTCGGTGCACGACAGGCCATTGCTGGCCGGTGTCCATAGCTTACCAATTCCCTGGTCGCTGTTGATCCATACGCCACCATCGTTTGCGTTGAATAATTTCTTGGAAGTGTGAGGGGAGTATTCAATATGGTGCATGTCGGTATGCATTTGCACGGCCCAGCTGGTAAGGCGTTTCCAGGTAACACCCCCGTCTTTTGAATTGAAGATGCAATGTCCGCACACCCAAACATTGTCGGCATCAAGCGGATCAACAGTCATTCCGTAGTTGTAGTTACCTTGCCCATTTTGGGTTTCGTCGTAGCCGTTTAAATTGTATGTATTGGCAGGTTTAACTGTGGTAAATGTTTTCCCCCCATCGGTAGATTTGTAAACAGGAGCGGCCAGGTTGCTCGAGAAATCACCAACAAATGTGACATATACCCTGCTGGTATCGGCTATGGTTACACCAATTCTTCCTCCTCCCGAGTTGGATGCAGGCAAGGTGATGAGTTTCCAGGTTTCACCCAGATCAGTTGACCTGTAAAAATCGGTGGAGGTGACGGCAAAGATGGTTCTTGGATTGCGGAGATTGAATTTCATGTTTCGGAAATCACCCCCGGTGTGCTTCTCGACCCAGGTAGCGCCGGCATCTGTTGATTTCCAGATTCCGTCCTTGGTGGCAGCAATGAGGGTTTTGTGGTTAGCCGGGTCCATAAGCAGGTCAACGGCAAGGCGATTCCCGATACCGGTATTTGACTGGACCCAGTTTGCTCCTTCATCTGTACTCTTCCAGATGCCATAACTGTTGTTGTAGTAATTGGCATCGCCGCTGCCCAGGTACAGAATGCTGTCATTGGTATAATCCACACACAGGGAGGCACATGCCATACCGGGGAGTTTATCGGTTCCGGTAGGTTTCCACGTTTGGGAACCGTCTTTGCTGATAAAGACCCCACCTGATGCACTGGCAGCATAAACCTTATTCGTATCAGTAGGGTTGAATACAATCTGTGAAACCCGCCCAATGCCGTTTACCTGGTCGGATTTGTTTACAGGAAACTGTATGGGACCGGTAATTGTCCAGTTTGCGATAATTTGCTGAGCATGGACTGTTTGCATGAAGCA
>Ga0206918_1206_pt1 | contig 10176 bp, 6 predicted proteins | sample Alteio_BWOrgHeat_69_FD_152950 | JGI IMG/M metagenome (GOLD analysis project Ga0206918, IMG submission 152950) | Enriched cells from forest soil in Barre Woods Harvard Forest LTER site, Petersham, Massachusetts, United States -... | ecosystem: Environmental > Terrestrial > Soil > Temperate forest > O... | reverse complement strand
CCTGGATTTGGTCTAGGACTTGGAATACCGATTGGACCTGGTTTTGGTGTTGGCACTCCGATTGGACCCGGATTAGGACGTGGAGCCGGCGCTGGGTTTGGTCTTGGCGCTGGATTAGGACGTGGGGCTGGGTTTGGTCTTGGAGCCGGATTCGGTCTTGGTGTTGGACGTGGTCCCTGATTTTGGTGAGGGATCGGACGAGGCACCGGCTTGTACGCTACAGGGTAGTGTACTGGCTCGCGGTACGGATAGTGAGGCATCTCATGGTATCCGATATAACGAGGAGCAACTGGGAAACATGCATCTACACGGTATGGACGGTAGTAAGTTGGAATTTCGTAAGCATAAGCTTCTGGCCAAGGATAAGCGTAAACTCTTGGACATTCTGGAAATCCATATTGTCTGTAGATCACGACGTCTGGAAATTCACGAATTTCGTATTCACGAACGATCACGACTGGCTGAGTGTTCGCCACTGCCATCAATTGATCGAGAGTGAAAAACCAGGATTCGCCATTTGCATATTCAACGTTGGCTTCGCCGTTTTCAAATAATTGAGCGATATAACCCATGTTGTAATCGGTGTCTTTTACGCGATCACCTTCACAGTATCCGTATAAACATTTTACTTCGCGATAAAGATATTTAAGGTCGGCCATTTTGATGCCGTCTTGGAATGCAACCACCGCAGTTCCGTTTGAATAAATGTCGGTGATGGTTCCTTCAATTTTTCGATAATCGATCACGTGATCGTTGATACAGATGGATGAACCATCGGTGCGAAGAGCGCAGCGCTCTTCTGTTTGTGCTTGGGCACTCGGTGAGTGTGTGAGCCCGATCATTAGTCCCGCGAGCGCTAATGATAATAAACTAAGATTTTTCATTTTGTTTTTCCCCTTTTGTATTTTCAACATCTGTTCACTTCTGTTTTCTACATAGCAGCTCCCATGCCAAGTTTTTTGACGGTGGGGTTTTTTGATTTTTCTGAGTGCTTTATTTTGTTTAATAAATCGGGCCTGAATTCCGGTGTTTTTAAGAAAATAATTAAATTTACGAGTGGAAAATAGAAAAGCCAGGATGGACGCTGAATTATTACACAGCAACTGAAAGGAAGTGCTGAGTGTGAATTCGCAGGTAACTCGAATGCATGGATTCGGAAGGCCAGGGCCACTACATCACCGGTTTTACGGTAAAGAATACGCCAAAAGGATACCACTTAAACAAAAGCTCGTGCCCAGGAACGAACGGTAGTGGACTGGAAAAGTCTAATCAAAGGAGCTCAATGAGCTCTCCATTCATTATTTCTGTTTCAAATGAACTAAGATTTTACTGCCGGAGTGAACCGTACTCTTTCCCTCGACGACATCAAAATATCGGGAACCGGATGCAATGGTATAATCTTTTCCGGGTTCTGTGGGAAATTCGAAACGTCCTTGCGGTGAAGTTCTGTTTTTGACCACTTCGTTTCCTGCGCTGTCTTTCAAAATCAGAACGAGGTTCACACAGGGGCCTGCGATCGGATTTGAAGGACTCGATACTGTTTCGCAGTTACCTTGAATCGTCTTCGCATTTCCTTTTGCATTTTTTGCGCTGATGCGGATTCCCGCGTGATGACCATGGCCGGTTCCATGGATCACCGGTGTGGTGGAAGAGTCCGAGTCTGCAAAAGTTGGTGGTCCACCGAAAGTAGTGACACACAAAATAGAAAAGTAAACGACACGAAGAAAATATGGATTCATATCATCTCATTCTAACCTAGCGATCGGCGAACTGTCTTCAGTTTTTAAAAATCAAAGGGAAGAGGGAATGGGAGTTGGCATTGGAAAAGGGGTGGGCGTTGGGAATTCCGTTGGCATCGGATACGGCGTGGGAATCGGAAAAGGTGTCGGCATTGGAAAGGGCGTGATGGTGGGGAAGGGGGTCGGTGTCGTCGGTGGATAGATGGGTGTTGGGCTGGATTCGGGTGTGGGATAAATCGTAATCCCATAAGAGGGATTGGATTGGGCGGATGCCTTTGTGGTGGTGACGAACGACGCTAAGGACATCGCAATGATGATGGTTTGTTGATGATGCTTCATAAGCCCTCCCTGACTCTCGCTTTGGCCAATATAGAACAGCGTTGTTATCGAAAGATTCGGTGGGGATTAATTTTTTCTATTATTTTTGCCGGCAGGGGTTAAACTAGGTGCATGAATCCAAAAATGATCTTTTATCCGCTCTTCGGTCAAGTGATGCTGACGATTCTCGTTTGGTTTTATATGTATTATGAGCGCATTAGCGAAATGAAAAAGAAGCGAGTGAGAACGCAAGACCTAGCTGACGCCGGCTATGCTGCAGCCACCTTGAAAGAATCGGTGAACTCATCCGACAATCTAGAAAATCTTTTTGAAATTCCGATCCTTTTTTATGTCGCCATCTTCGTGATTTTTGTTCTTGGATTGGGAGATTTTATCTATCTCTATCTCGCGAGCGCCTACGTGGTCCTTCGCGCTGCCCACAGCGTGATTCATTGTACCTATAATAAGGTGATTCATCGTTTCGCGACCTACGCACTCAGCACGCTAGTGCTTTGGGCGATTTGGACCAGAATCGGAATCCAGCTTTTTAGTAATTGAAGGTTAGTACGATAAGTTCGCATTCCGCACGCAGTGCGCGCGACCGAGGACATCGCCGCTACCAGACCAGCTGTTGGTTTTTGGATTAGCGCACCAGTGAGCCCCAGTATAACTATAAGTGCAATAGTCGGCATTCGTGCCTTGATCTGTCGTAGAAGTGATCGGACTGAAATAGCTCTGATAACCGGAGGCGTTGATGATCGCCATTTCCGGATCATTGATCGAACTCGCGAATTGATGGCTGATTGCTGCTTGCACTTCTGCGACAGTCGGGAGTCTCCAATCGTCGTAACCGTTTAATCTCATCCGATGGCAAGCATCTCCGGAAAATGATCCCGCTGATTTTGGACCGGTGCCTGGTGGATTCGCGACGTCGTATTCACTTGGAGTATTGGTTGCCCCTTCAGTGACACTCGACCATCCGAAATAAGAGCCGCCGTCGAAGGCATCGCCGCCCCAAAGTGCTTGTAAAAATCCGATTGGTCCGTTGCCGTCGGAACGAGGTAAGTCACCACCAGAGAAGGCTGAATCCCAAATAGCAGAAAACCAGTTTACCCATGTGTAGAGACAGGTTGGGGCTGTATTCCAAACGTGGCATCCATAGGCGTCTCCAGCGTCTCCGAAGCCTTGAGTCCACACGAGTCCGCTGACTTGATCTTGGCATCCGCCGTTTTGAGTTTTCCACGCCGTTGCTAGGGCTCCCGGAGCGCACTGACTTCCAGTGTTCACCGCAGGGATCGTGACATCATTCGTGTAAACAGGACCGATGCTCCAATTGCTTCCTTCCCATCTTCCAGACGCAGTCACTGCGAGACGAAATTTTTCACCTTGGCCAGCATGGGTTGTTCCCACCAGAGTATAGGCGAGACCGGTAAATGCTACTTGTCCGCCAATCGGTGCTGAAGAAATCGAATGGCCGGAAGCCACGATTGAACGGGTGGGGTTAATGCCGATGTTTGAATCAATAGAGTTTGCACCATTCCATTGGATGAGATTTCCGTGTCCGCCGCTTCCATCAGCCGCCGGAGCGACTGTGATGGTGACCGTCGCGGTGGGATCCCAGTTCATGACGGTTGGAAGGTTAGCATTCGTCACGTGTTGAAGTAGTCCACCTTCCATGACGAGCGGACCCGCACCTTGTGCGTCCAGAATATTGATGGTGGGCTGAACATCCCAACTCATGCCGTCCGCAAAACCATAGGTGTTGTTCGTATCGGGTTGAACCGCGATTTGTAATTGTGCCGGAGGATCTTCGCGAACGCATTGGGCACTGACACGAGTGTCAGGCCAGGATTTCGATTCGTCATTCCAGAGGAGTCCGTTGTAGTTATACCAAGACTGCGTCAGATCTGGATTATATCCGAGGTCTACCACCGTCATCCGGTTATTGTTCCAAAAATTGGTATATTGATTGAGATATGTGCCGATTGATTTGGTGGAGAGATCCACGTTCGGAAGAGGACGCCAATCATTTTGTCCGGATTCGGAGAGACTATGACAATAGTTCAAGCTACTGGCGTCATCGACAGAATTTCCCGGTACGACCACGTAATCTTGAGTGATGCCATTGTCGGTAGTTTTTGCCGTTCCGGCATTGAGTCCTACCGTATTTTGATTCCAGACGACATCGTGCCAGGTATACGAAGTACCGCTGGTGGTGGCATTTGATCCTGCACTATAGATGAGTCCCGTGGTGGCATCTTTACAGCCTCCGATTCCGTTGATCCAGTTACCACCCACACTTAAACATGCCGCCATCGGGTAGGTTTGATTCACGGTGAAAGGAGTGAGAGCGACCGATCCGATTCCAACGGCACTCGCGGTCAAGGTTACCGATTCGGCGTAGCTGTAGCTGAGTCCCGCGAAGGCTCCGCCGATCGTACCAAAATTGGCGATGCCGCTGACCGCGGTGATCGTTTTCGAATTTGAACACGAGTTAGTAACACCGGTATGGAGGTTAGTGACACAAAGTTGTCCGTGACAAGCACCGCCGCCGTTACAGCTCGTGACGGTGAGGGTGACTGGAATAGCACCAAACTGATTTCCTGCACCGGTACCGGCAGAACCTGCGATGGAATTAGTATCGTCCACGATTCTCACTGATGGTTGTTGGGCGAAGGGAACATTCACCGCTAACCCAGACGATGAACCAGAAACCTGCTGGGAAACGAGGAGGGTGCTCGGCGGGCCATTACGAACACAACGAACACAGTAATTATTGTTGTACCAGCCGTAGTTTTGACTGAACGAACCAGGAGTGGTGAGATAGGTGTAGGGAAAACTATACCGACCACCGTATAAAGTGGCCGTCCACCACCAAGAACCCGGGCAAGCGGTATTTTGAAGAGCGCTGCTGCCGTTATTAATCCCGAGACTCAAATTCGCCTCATTCAAGGTCGGCATTCTCCAATCCGTCATTCCGCTCTCATTGAGGTTTTGGCAATACGCAGCTCCGTTAGCAGGAAATCTCCATAGGTAGGATCGTTCTGTGTCCAGCTTGCTCCCGCGAGTAAGGGTGCACTGCTACTCGCGGTATAAGTCGTTTGTGAACTGAAAGCCTCCCCGCCCGTGTTTTGGGTATAATCGATGTCGGTGATAAAATTTCTACCGAAAGAAGTCTGCCAAGGCTCTTGAGGAGGATTGCCGCTGGCGGTGCCATCCCAAACGGCACTGTACCAACCCATGACTGATCCGCCGGTAGGAACATTGCCTACGGTTCCAGCACTCCAAACTAGGCCGGTGCTTTTATCTTTGCACCCACCGTCGGCAGTGACGAAATTCGCGGGAGCTCCACCGGCACATTGAGCGGCGGCGATGATGGAACCTACTGGAAAAGAACTCGAGTTAGCGGTGCCCAAGACTCCGCTGGCTGCGTGTAAAACAACGCCGGTATCACCGAGAGAAAAACTGACATTTGAAAATTGCGCAATTCCGTTTACGGCGGTCGCGGTTGCGGTGCCACCGAGAGTTCCACCGGATGAACTTGAGTTCACGGTGAGTGTTACGACATCTGAATTGTCGTTCAATACTAAGTTTCCGTATTGATCGCGCACTTGAACGATGGGCTGCGCACTAAAAGCAGTTCCTGCTTCCGCGCCGCCGGGTTGTTGAGTGAAGGAGAGTTGAGCGGCAGGACCGAAAGTGGTATTCGCATTGAAAAGAACTTGTTTGACGCTTCCTACTGCAATAGTCGCGGTGAATGCGTTGGTGTTGTTGCCCGCAAGTCCTCCCACTTTGACGTTTGCATAGGCACAACCATTGGCGTCGGTGACTGCGGGTTGTCCACTCACGATTTGTCCTCCGCCGGATTGGACGGTGAAAGTGACGTTGGTTCCCGGCACCGGAGTATTCGCCACGTTTTGAACGGTGACATAAAGAGGTTGACCCAGAGAAGTTCCGACTTGTGCAGTTTGATTGTTCACGACGCCCGATCCGAATCCTTCCGTCGCGCAGCCGAGGCTGATGTGATCCGGAGTGAGAGAAAGTGAATTCGTGATTTGGCCGGTGGCTCCACTGGTGGAAATAATATTGTCAATTTGAATCGTCGTTCCATCGGTAACCGACGCAAGAATTTGTCCTGCACCGGTGGAGCTGGGTGCATAGGTCGCGTAAGTCGCGAGATTTCCCGCACCGATTACACTGCCGCCGCCACTCGCTCCGCTGGTGAGGGTGAGGTCTGCAATATTGAGAGTTTCGTTTGTGGACCAATTCACCGCAACGGGCGCGATGATATTATTATTCGTATCCATCAGCACGGCTTCGAGATAAACTGGCGTGCCGCCGACGAACAAGGTTGAAGTTGGAAAAGAAACAGTTTGACCCACCTGAATGATTTTTACCTGGCTAGAAAATTCCGTGGAGGTCTCCGTAAAAGTTGCGCGAGTACCAGCGGCTCCCGTGTCTACGACGCCGGCAACGCTGGCCTTCACGGTCTGAGCGCCGATATAAGTTCCTAAAATCAAATTCACGGATGCTTCACCGCTCGCATCGGTGGTGAGAACAACGGGTGCTGTAGTCACCGTCGTGGTCTTGAATGAAGGACCTTGTCCGCCGACACAAGCACCGCCGCAGGTTGAAATATTGGTGAAGGTTACCGTTGCTCCGGGAACAGCAACTCCATTGGAGTCCAGAACGCGAGCGACCAAAGCTGAGCTAAGTTGATTGCCGTAAACGGCGCCTTGTCCGCTTCCGGCAAAAACAGAAATCGTTGCCGGAGCACCGAAGGTCGTGGCAGTCGTCGAGCTAGAGGAGCCGGAACCCGGGTTAGCACCGGTGAGGCTCGTTAAGGTGCTCTGAGACGGCCCGGTACAGGCAGTCAGGATCGATAAAAATCCTAAGAGTGAAAGTTTTGCCTTCATGTTCCGTAACCCCATCTATATATAATGAGGGCGTTTGGAGAAACGAACAATGTGTCCGACCAGACACGGCTGTAATGATTTGTATTTTTCATCATTAAAGCGAAATCGTGTTTACTGAAATTCCCCATAACGATTCTTCGTCTTTTTCGTCAGAAAACTGTACGTACCCGAGGCACAATCTTGGAATAAATCAGCGATGTTGATCCATATTGTTCATTGAGCTCATGAACGCGGCTGGGCCCTTTGATCAGTGATATCCCAGTTTCACTGAAATCCGTGAAATATAGCGGGTTTAGGAGGTATCAATTGACACAGTTGTTAAGCGTTTCTAATAAATCTATAATAATTATGTAAGAACAAAAAATTTCAAAAGGGGTCGTATGTTGAGTCGTTTTTCTATCCTTGCCGGTTCACAGTTATTAGTTGGAATTCTAATCGTCGGTTGTAGCGCGGCGGTGCCTGGACTTCGAGACACCTTAAGTACGACCTCGACCGCGGCTGCAACGGGAGTTTGCGCGGGGACACCGGTGACCGGAGGATTCCAGACTGGTGATGGTACGTCCTCCAATGCATTTGTGATTTGTAACGCCGATCAACTCAATCATTTCGCGAGTTACTGCACTTACGTAGCGCCGAGCAATTGTTCGGGTTTGAATTTCCAATTGGGAGCGGATATCGATCTGGCGAACACTCCTTATATTCCGGTGAATTATTTTAGCGGTACTTTTGATGGAAATAGTAAAACGGTTTCGAACTGGGTCTATGGAGAAATTGACCCGAATGCAACTTCGGGCGGTGGTGGAACGATCGAGTCGGACGGAGCCCTTCCTGCAAGTTTGAGAAATATCGATTATAACGTTGGATTCTTTCGTCAGTTAGGCACGACCGCAACTGTGAAAAATTTGAATCTGACCAACATCGCCGTCATCGGCAGAATGTTTACCGGCGGACTTGTCGGTCATATGTTTTCAGGAGCGACGATTGATCATTGTCACGTCAGTACTGCAGGCGGCAATGAAGCAGATGTGATGGATCGAAATTATACAAAGGGCATGGTGCTCGGTTATCAAAACTTTTCCTCAGGCGGAAATGATGGACACACGGGTGGACTCATCGGCACGGCTGAAAACGGAACCACTCTGAGTAATTCCAGTTTTACTGGACTCGTTCGCAGTTCACAGCACGTCGGTGGGCTCGTGGGTGATGCACTCGGGATCAATATCACCAACAGCTATACCACAGGCGCATCTTACAGCTCCGACGGAAACCACGGGGGTCTGGTGGGTGCTTGGGAAAGTTCATCCGTCGGATTCGGCATCAGTAATTCGTTTAGCACGATGACGATTACCGCCACGGCGAGTGGTGGTGGCGGCTTGGTGGGTACGATCAGAGCGGGCTTCATCACGAACTCTTATTACATGGGAACCGTGAACGGAAATTCGGGATACACTGGCGGATTTATCGGAAGTGCCGGTGGCCCGAACGTAGGAGCCTTGGTCACGATTAGCAAATGTTTTGCCCTGGCGAACGTTGAGGGCTCCACTTTTGTAGGAGGATTCCTCGGGCAATCTCTCAGCGGTGGACACATTACGATCAGCGACTCTTATTATATCGGTAATGTCGCTTTCACCTCAGGAAATGCCGGCGGATTTATCGGTGAGATTGCGAACGCATTCACGACTCTGAATCGTGTGTATGCTGCTGGCACCTTAATAGACAATTCAAATGGAACCGGAACCGGGGCTGCGGTCACGAAGGGTGCCCTCGTCGGTACGATCACTCTTGCTTCGGCGGTGAACGATAGTTTTGCGGATCTGAATCTGACTTCTGCTGCGCTCGTGGGCACCACCAACTCTGGGGTAATCGATGGTGTATCTTCCGTACAATCCACGGTGAATATGCAAACCGCAACTACTTATTCGGCAAATACTTGGGACTTCAACACCGTGTGGACGGTTGCTCCCGGTGTAAACGGCGGGTATCCTACCTTGAGGTAGTGTTCAATCCAGACTAGTAACGTCCACAGGTCTTCACATTGATATCCACGATTTGGTCTGTATCGCCTTCGCGGCGAACACTCTGATAACAAGAAACAGGACCGTTTGCAGTTTGTGCTCTCAAGCACAAGTTCAATTTTTGATTTGGATTCAATTGCGGATCAGAGTGGCCAAATTTGCCCAATTCGCGCGCGTCTTGAAAACAAGCAGCGGTGATTTCTGGTTGGCGAGATTTTCCACAAAGTTCCATGATCATCTCACCGGGAATTGATTCGGTGCCTGGTCCACTGAGACCAAGTTCGCGAACGGTCATGAAACAGGAAGTGGTAGCCACTGAGTTCTTGGTAGTGCGGCAAAGATTGAGCAAGTTTGCTTCAGTGAGGGATTCAGTACTCGGGCCGTGCAAGCCCTTATCACGGTTATCCATAAAGCAAGTCACGCGTTGGTCGAGGTTTCTTCCCTTGGTACACATCTGAACCATAAAATCAAAAGTCAAAGAAGCAGTGCTCGGACCGTTCAAGCCCTTATCACGAATCGCTTTGAAGCAATCCACCGTTGCATTCGCGTCGATCACGTTGTCGCAAAGCTGATGCGCTTGTAAGGAGGTCATCGTCGCGGTGCCTGGCCCGTTGACGCCGAGGTCGGTCGTCATCGACAGACACTGAACATATTGGTTCGCGTCTGGGCGCTGAGCTTGTGCGTGAATGGAAAAAGATGCCATCGAGAGAACGAGAATAAAAAATTTCATGAGAGATAATTATCATTTTAAATAATGTTTGTATAGAAATTAGTGCGCCGTCTGCGCTGTTCCATGATTTTGATTGAATCGTGTTTCACTTTCAATTCATGATATTGGCAAGGTGAAATGAAAATTTGAACCTTGGGCATCGGTGTCAGCCCAAATTTGGCCACCATGTGCTTCGATAATTCTTTTGGAAATATACAACCCGAGCCCCGAGCCATTTCTCGCATCTTCATTACGTGCTTGTTTGAAACGTTCAAAAACAAATGGTAACTGATCCTCAGGAATACCAGGTCCTTGATCTCGCACACTCACTTCTAGTTTTCCTGGTTTTCGAACGAGGGAGAGAGTAACGGAAGAGTTCGGCGGACTGAACTTGATCGTATTGCCCAAGATATTTGAAATTACCTGCCAGATACGTTTTGGGTCACAAGAGATTAGGGTGTCGCGTTCAACAATGTTTT
>Ga0206918_1155_pt1 | contig 10178 bp, 7 predicted proteins | sample Alteio_BWOrgHeat_69_FD_152950 | JGI IMG/M metagenome (GOLD analysis project Ga0206918, IMG submission 152950) | Enriched cells from forest soil in Barre Woods Harvard Forest LTER site, Petersham, Massachusetts, United States -... | ecosystem: Environmental > Terrestrial > Soil > Temperate forest > O... | reverse complement strand
ACCTACAGATGAAGAGGAAGAGAAATGACGGATATGTGCGCCCCAGGCATTTTCTTTGGACCGGGTGCTGCTATACCAGCCTTCACCGTATGCGCTCAGGTAATTACCCAATCCTCCTGAAATCATACCGGGATAGAGCTTATTGAGTGGCTCCCCCTCCATTTTGGCTGCTTTAATCGGTTCCACATCAAAATAAGTATCAAACTTACGTGGAGGCAGCTTGTATTCGGTATGTGGACCAGGCACAACCGTATCCAGGATAGCGGGCGTTTCGGTAATCTTTTTGACATTCGATTTAATGGCTGGAACAAAGTCAGAAACCACGATTGTTTGCAGCTGATCACCCGTACTTTGCGCAACAACAGCACCCTTACTCAAAAGCAGGATGCCTATCAACAAACAGTATGTCCGAAAATGCTTCATTGTGGGTCCTCCTTTTTTTCCTCATCGAAAAGTTTCTGATCCTTTTCATTATTCAGAGGCACAGTGATCTCCTGTTCTTTTTTCGCTTTTTCTCTGGCTTTTTCCGATGCCACAATCAGGGAAAGCTTTTCCTGTGCTTGCGTTTTCAGATCTTCCAGATCGGTGTGTGCGATTAAATTATTCAGTACATACTTGGCCTGAAACGTGTCATTCAAGGCGATGTAATTGTCGGCAAGCAATAAAAATCCTTTTCCTACCCACGGTTTATAGCTGGCCTGTTGTTTGATTATCTCAAAAATGCTTTTTTCAGCCTGCTTGTATTCTTTTCCCAGGTATTTGATGAGCGCCATGTTATAAGCCGCTTCGGCTCCTGTCTCATTTCGGGAGCTTGGCAGCACAATCGAATATTCGTTGTAGGCCAGGTCGTAATTTTTGTTTTGGAAAGCAGAGCGGGCAATGATCAGGTGCGCTTCGGAGGCAATTTCAGGTGTTGGGTTATCGGAAGTCAATACCTTGTTCGCTGCAATCGGTGCGGTGGTATAATCCTTCATACCCCACGCAGCACGCATCATTCCGATACGGGCATCGGCTGAATATTCCGGGCTGCCCTCCAGCTTGGAATAATTGTCATAGGCTTGCTTAAAATCATTCCGGTTGAAATTAATCGCGGCTGCCCTGCGCAGTGCATATGTGGTATACCGGGAAGGCGGCTGACTAAGAATGTAGTTGTAGCCACCCAGGGCAGCATCCGTATTTTTGTTGAGGAGATCACATTCGGCCTTTTGGAAATTCGCATCCAGCAGATAAATGCCGGAAGGGTATTGAGAGATGTATTTGGAAAAAGCGCCTACAGCATGATCACAATCTCCGTCTTTGTAATAACTCTCGGCGATCTTATAGGTCAGTGAATCCAGGTGAGAAGATGCCACATCTCTGCCATTCGCTTTGAGCCATTTGGTATATCCTTCCGGATCTTTGTTCACCTCGATGTATATCCGTTCTATCTGAGGAAGCACATTGGCAGCTTCTTCCGAGTTGATATCCAGACTAACCACTTTCTGGTAGTTGCTGAGTGCATTTACAAAATCGTTTTTGTTTTCATAAATGATCCCAAGCCGGGCATAACTTCTGCGTACATAAGGACTGCCATTATTCTCGGCAATCAGCTTTTGAAAAAAGACAATGGCATCATCAGGGCGATCTATCTGCTGGTAACTGTGAGCCACCTCAAACTTGGATGCAGCCGCATAAGATGATTTGGGATATTGTGTGAGCAGGGAAGTCAAAGCGGCTATCTTTTTCTCGTTTTTCTTCAGCACGCCCAAGGACATTCCCCGCTGGTAGAGGGCATAATCCTTATCGGCTACTTTTCCAGTCTTCGTTTCGAACGCCTGCTCATAATAATCGGCTGCATTCGCAAAATCTTTTGTCACATAATAACCATCTGCAATTCGCATAAATGCGTCGCAGCGCTTATCCTCCGGTGCATGCTTTTCCATTTCAAATTTACGGAACGCTGTTATCGCATCCGCATATTCTTTCATGTCAAAATAAGCATACCCGATCTGATACTGTATAGCTTCATACATAGGTGTACGGGGCGCACCCGGTTCAACCATATAGAGCTTGTAATTTTCAAGCGCTGTTTCAAACTGATTCCGGTCTCCTTTTAAAACCGCCTTTTGAAAGTCAGCTTCTGCAGTCCAGTATTTCGCCAACGCATTCGTGACCGGATCGATGGGGTATTTCATTGCCTTGACAAACAAACGGATCGCCGCATCGTAGTCGAAATTATTATACAGCTCCACGCCTCTGTTGTAGGCTATCTGCTGATAAACCGGTTTCAGATCTTCCTTCAGCGTCTTTATGCTCTCGATGCTCTTGAGTGCGTCTTCATAATTCTTGGTCACCAAATTTATCTTCACCAGAAAAGAATAGGCTTCATCCACCCGGGGGGAACCCGGATATTCCGCAATGTATTGCTGAAGTGCTTTGATCGCCTGACTAAAAGGACTGTATGACAATTCGTAGGTCAGCTCAGCAAAAGAGAACAAGGCATCTTCTCTGATTTCCCTGCTGTAATGCATGCGCGCAGCTTCTCCAAATGCGTTTTGGGCAAAGTGTTTGTTTTGTTTCAGCAAGTAACAGGTACCCAGGTGGTAGTAAGCGTTTTGACTCAGGCTATCATCCTTGCTGGTCGCATCCTTGAATGACACGATGGCTTTGTCATAATCTGCCGTCATGTAATACGCATATCCGAGCTCATAAGCATCGCTGCGGTTAAGCGTGGCCGTTTTTTTATACCGCTCCAGGAAAGGAATGGCCTCTTTGAACTGATTCGTTTTGAAGTAGGATTCACCCAGTGTCCGGGCAAGTTCAGGAGCCCGTTTGGTACTTGCCGAGTCCAACACACCAGGTGCATAGGTGATCACTTCGTCAAATTTATGCTGGAGGTATAGTATCTGAGAGATGTAATAGGGCACCACTGTCCCGAAAACAGGATCTTTTTCAAGTTTCTGAAATCCAAGCAGGGCGGTCTCGTATTTCTTTTCCCCGTACAGGATATGGGAATAATAATAGGTTGCAGGCACCGCGTATTTACCACCGTCATCCTTCACATCAGCGAAATCGGTTTTGGCCTTCTGGAGAGAATCTCTTTCCAGGTAACTGTATCCTCGTTTGAAATGAAACTCTTCTTTTTCCGCGGCATTCAAATCATATACCTCTACTTCTTTGAACCACTGGATGACATCGTGGTAATTTTTTTTGCGGTAATTGTACTTCCCAAGCAGGAAATAAACACGTTTGATATGATAGCTTTCCGGATGGTCTGTGATGAATTTTTTCAAAAGGAATTCGGCATCCTTATGGAAGAGTTCCATAGAACATACGGCGGCATAATAGTCGGCATCCACAGCAATATGTGTATTCCGGTCTGTCAACCGTTCACTGGCTTCCAAAAAATAGTGTTGAGCGGCAGCATATTGCCCCTTTCCAAACAAGTCAAGGCCTTGCTTAAACCCAGCATCCGGATCGGAGTAAATAGCAGTCTTCTGCGCTTGGGCCGGGAGAATAAAACCGAGCAGGAAAGCTAGAATCAGGCAGCTCCTCAATTCTTTGATTTTATTCATTTCTTTCGTGAAACTAATATCAGGTAAAGGTAGTCACGATAGCAGGGTAGGGTTTATGTGTTAAATCTAAGTTATTAACGGGAAGATGTTAAGATTATTGCACAAGGAAAGAACACTTCTCACCAATATGCATGCTAAATTTGCTGAATACCCGGTTCGGACTGAATACCCATACCTGCAAATAACAACACCATGACACTTGACCGGAGCATTTCACTCGATAAGGTTTCCATCTTCCAGCAACACAATCTGGTACTGAGCAATATCACCTTCCACATTGACAAAGGAGAAATGGTGTACCTGCTTGGCAAAACAGGCAGCGGCAAGAGCAGTTTGCTCAAAACCCTCTACTCCGATCTTCCGCTAACCGCAGGTGAAGCCACCATTGCAGGGTATAACCTGGCAGCTATCAAGCGCAAAGAGATCCCTCACCTCAGGCGAAAGCTGGGAATTGTATTTCAGGATTTTCAACTGCTGACCGACCGGTCGGTTCAGGAAAACCTTCGATTCGTCCTGAAAGCCACCGGCTGGAAAAACAAGACAGAAATAGCAGCACGGATGGAAGATGTTCTCACAAAGGTGGGACTTGTCACCAAAGCTCACAAGCTACCTCATGAATTATCCGGAGGGGAGCAGCAACGGGTGGCTATTGCCCGGGCCTTGCTGAATGATCCGGAAGTGATTCTGGCAGATGAGCCCACTGGCAATCTGGATCCGGAAACATCCGAAGGCATTATCTCCCTGCTACTCGAAATCAGCCGCACCGGCAGAGCGGTTCTTATTGCTACACATGATTTGATGATGTATCAGAAATTTCCTTCCCGCATCCTCAAATGCGAAAACGGAGCGCTTTTGGATTCGAGCGCAACTATCAGCTAAAGCAGCCGGGTCAGACGCCGGACATTTTCTTCATTGGAAAAATCCGGGAACAATGCTCCTGTCCGTTGACTTACGGCAGCTGAACCGAAAGGGACCTGCATCAATTTTTCTGCCTCCAGCCTCATGCCTTGCGCGGTATCCTGAATTTCACATAATTTCTCCAGCCCGGTGTTCATCACCATGGGTGAATTCACCAGACAATGCCTTCCGTTGAACAAGGCGGCAAGTAACTTCAGCTTGATTCCTGTTGCCTGAAAAGTAGGCAGGATATTTATCTGTGCTGCTCTGATCAATGCATCAATTTCACTTGTCGGAATATTGGCCAGAAGCCTGACGGAAGGCTGTTTCGCCACCGCTTGCTGCAAAGCGGTTGATGGATTTTTTCCGGCAATCACCAGGGGAACACTGCTGTCTGGGAACACCTGTTGAACAAGGAACAGGGCAGCTTCGTTATTCTCACCAACTTCCAGGTTTCCATGATACAAAGCAAACTTCCCAAGCCCTTCCCCCACGTTCACTTGTTCATTTGGATGAAAAGCCGAAAGCAGTTCCACCCGCTCGTATCTTTTCTTCAAATTATCCTGGTCAGGTCTGGATATGGCCAAAATATGAGCTGCTTGCTGCAACACCTGTTCATACTTTCTTAATTTGGATGCTTCTCTCCTGAAATAAGCCTTGCGGAAAGTGCTGCTTTCCACCTTGGCTAGGTTGTCGTAATAATCGTGTTCAATATTGTGTGTACGTACGAGCAGTTTCCTTCCCTGAAGACGGGGATCGGGCAAGTGGTAACAGCTGTGCAGGCCTTCAAACAATATTGGATAGTTATCTTTCAGCAGAACCTGCATGAGGCGTTCCGAACGTCGTGTAACAACGATAAAAGGAAGCGGATGGAATAAATACCGCTTGCTCATCCTGCGTTCGTAGTAATATACCTGTTCGCAATAAGCCTCCAGTTGAGGAGCATGGGGTCTGCCGTACTCAAAACAATGGAGATGAACGCGGTACCCTGCCTGATGCAAGGCTCTTATTTTGTAAAAAACATCAATCACCCCACCGTAGTCGGCAGGAAAAGGAACATCAAAGGAAATAATATGCAGGTGTTTGGAGCTCATTATTTTTTTTGCTGCTGCAGCAATCCGGTGTAAACCGCTCTTAACAATTTTTCTTCTTCCTCCCAGCACAACGTCCGGATTGCAAGTTTAGTATTTTCCTTCCAAAGCTCCATTTGATGCTCATCTTGTAAACACGAACGCATGGCTTCTGCAAGCACAACCGGGTCGTGGGAAAAAACAATCCGCCCAATCCGATATTCCTCCACTATTTTCCTGACCTCTACCAGATCGGATGCCAATACCGGGATACCGGCATGGAGGTAATCAAACAACTTATTGGGCAAGCTGTACCGGTAATTGATGTTGGTGTCTTTATCAAGGGTTAACCCCAGGTCGGCCAGACGTGTGTACTGCGCAAGTTCTGCAAACGGCAGTCGGGGAATAAACTTCACTTTATCCTCCAGGTGCCTGGTCTGCACCAGGTCCCGCAATGCTGAAATGACATCCCCGTCCCCTATCAGAAGCAATATGGCCCCCTCCACATACTCCATCGCACGAACTGCTTCTTCTGCGCCACGGTCCATATTGATACCAGCCCCCTGTAACAGAATGATTTTTTTGTTTTCGGGCAATCCCAAGTCTTTTCTTGAAACCGCCGGAACGGAGGTATTGGAAAAAGTACTCATTGGAATATTTCTAATCACATGCAAGGGCACACCATACTCTTTCTGATAAATTCCGGCAATCGATTCGTTTACCGTAAATACTGTTTTTAATTTGGGAAAGAGGAAACGCTCCAAGCGCTTCCAGAGCTTTCGCTTGAAAGGATTCGCCTGCAACTCGGGGACTTCGCAAAAGAGTTCATGCGTATCATAAACAAGCGGAATACGCTTGATTTTGGAGATCAAAAAATTGGGGAGCAATGTATCCAGGTCATTCGCCACCAGCAGATCGGCTTTTTGAAAGAGCAAGTACCAAAAGAGGCGCATCTGAAATGTAGCATAGAACAGAGGACCCTTTTCGAAGAAGAGAGACATACGATGTGTATAATATCTTCTCGGGACAAGGGGTGTGCTGTGCTTTTGTTTGCGTCCTACCAATTGCACTTTAAACCCCATGGAATGCAAGGTCACACAAACACGGTTAACCCGTTGATCAGTAGTGAGGTCATTGATTACGGAAACGATGACTTTCATTCAATATCGGGATGAAGAAGCCAAAGATACACAGAGATATGAATACAGCGCTGTGAATAAATCAAATCCCGCAGAGGACAATACCTGGGAATCCTGTCTAAATTTGGTTGGATGAATATTCTTTCCAATTTCTCCCTCCGCCAACTGAACACATTCGGAATAGGTGCTGTTGCACGTTTTTATACCGAACTCTTTTCGGAAGAAGATCTCCTGGAAATACTCCACGACAAAAACCTCCGGCAACAAGCTAAATTCATTCTGGGAGGAGGAAGCAATCTGCTGTTTGTTCACGAGAAGCTGGACTACCTCGTTCTCAAAAACAGTATTCCCGGTATTCAACTGACGCGGGAAGACGATCAGCATGTTTACATCCGGAGCGGTGCCGGTGAAAACTGGAACGACCTTGTCACCTACTGCATACAGCATAACTATGGTGGCATAGAAAACCTGTCACTCATCCCAGGGAAAACAGGAGCCAGTCCCATGCAAAACATCGGTGCTTACGGAGTTGAGCTCAAAGATTGTTTTCACGAGCTGGAAGCCATCCATCTGCAGGATAAACGCAAAGATGTTTTCCGGACCTCCGATTGCCGTTTCGGTTACAGGGAAAGTGTGTTTAAGCGGGAATTAAAGGACCAATATATCATCACTTCCGTTACCTTGAAATTAAACAAACACCCCCTGTTCAATACCAGTTACGGCGCCATTCAGGAAGAGCTCGAACGCATGGGTACCACTGCGTTGTCGGTTGCTGCCATCGGCCAGGCCGTTTGCAACATCCGGCGAAGCAAGCTTCCAGACCCACTCGTGATCGGGAATGCGGGTAGTTTTTTTAAAAACCCTGAAATACCAAAAAACCAGTTCGAAAGCCTCAGAAACAACTTTCCAAACATCGTTCATTATCCTTTGGCAAACGGGAACGTGAAACTGGCTGCAGGATGGCTTATTGAACAATGCGGATGGAAGGGAAAATCAAGGGGGAATGCCGGTGTTCACAGCCTCCAAGCACTTGTTTTGGTTAATCTGGGCAATGCCACAGGACAAGAAATCTTTGATCTCTCGGAAGAAATACTACAGGGTGTGTTTGAGAAATTTGGTGTAAGGCTTGAACGGGAAGTAAATATTCTCTGACAGGACGTATCCTGTTTTTGCATATCAAACAAAGAAATGCTTAGGAAGGAATTTCTTCGATGAGGAAACCTACCGTTTTCAAGTCTTTCCAAAAATTAGGGTAGGACTTCCGGACAACACCCGGATCCATAATCTCCACAGATCCTCCCAACATCGCTAACGGGGCAAATGACATGGCCATTCGGTGATCTTCGTAACATTGAATGGGTGATGATGGAAGCAGTCCGGGGCCGTTAGGAACAATCTCTAAAATCGTATTATCCGTAATGGTTACCTGGGTCTTCATTTTCGCAAGTTCGTTTTTCAATGCCTCCAGACGATTGGTTTCCTTGATGGTAAGTGTTTCCAAACCGTTGAACAAAGAAGGAATTCCCAAAGCAGAAACAACCACGGCTAATGTTTGTGCGATATCCGGACAGTCAGAAAAATTATATGCGAAATTCTCGGCATTCACTTTTTCCTTTGTCAACCGTATGCCTCCATCCACAAATTCGGTATGTACCCCGAAAAACTCGAACAGCTGGGTGATTACAGAATCTCCCTGTAAACTCTCCGACCGAAGGCCTTTGATGGTAAAGTCGACTTCTGTAGCCAGGGCTGCGGCAGCATACCAATAGGAAGCCGCACTCCAGTCACCTTCCACCAGATATTCATTCGTTTCTGACTCCCGAAGGGAATAACGTTGTGTACTCACTGAAATACAATCGTCCTGGTACTGCCCATAAACATTGAAATGTTCCATCATTTTCAATGTCATGTTGATATACGGATGGGATACCGGCTTTCCTCCCTGAAAGCGGATGGTGAGGCCATGAGGCAAGGCAGGGGCCAATAAAAGGAGGGAAGTCACAAACTGACTGCTGATAGACGGGTCAAGCGTTACTTCATTACCCTTCAGGGCCACCCCTCTTACCCGGATTGGAGGATAACCTTCCTCCTTTACATATTCAATATGTGCTCCCAGTTGCAAAAGTGCATCAACCAATGGCTTGATCGGTCTCTTTTTCATCCTTTCGGACCCGGTAAGAATACGTTCCCCTGGCACTGCAGCGAAATAGGCGGTTAAAAAACGAATCGTCGTCCCGGCAGGACCCACATCATAGGAGTCTTTAGGACTGACTATATCGGTTTCTAAGATATGTTGGAGTGTCTGCGTATCCTCTGCTTCGGCCAGGTTGGCAATACTGAAATCTTCCTGGCAAATCGCCTGGATGATAAGTGCCCGATTACTCTCACTCTTAGAGGCCGTGAGATTTATTTGTCCTTTTAATTCCCTGGTAGGATGAGAGATTTTGTATCTCATAAGCTAAATCGAAGCCTGTTCTTTGTACGAAGGTAGTAATTAGTTAATTGTAGGATCTATTTTTTACAAATCCTTTTCCAGCTACCTGCTTTCCCATCCAGGCAATAGAATTGCTTTGCCGATACCAGACAGAAGCAAATCCGATATTAGTCCAAATGATTTGCCCATTTTAGGATTTTTGGTAATTTTATGAGACCTAATTCATCGTAATTTTCTAAATCTTGTGTTAACACGGGTTCGCCGCAAAACGAGGCCTGCAAACAAATCAAATGAAGACTGAACTCATTGAGAAGCTCGAAGCATTTATTAAGACCGCTGATTTTTCTGGCACAGCCGCTGAAATTCGTGCATTACAAAATACATACGACGCCCTGCTTATTAAGGAAACAGAAGCTGCCAGACAGGCATTCATGAACGATGGTGGTGTCTCCCGTGATTTTCATTTTCAAAAAGATGAAGCTGATCTGAAACTGGAAGAACTGTTCAAAAGCTATCGGGAACTAAAAAAGGCCAACGACAAGAAAGTATTGCTCGAACAACTCAAGCATCAGGAAGCGAAGCATGAGATTGTTGAAAAAATTAAAGCACTCAGCAACATACAAAGCCAGCCCGGGAAAGCGCTTAAAACATTAAAGGACTTGCAGGCGCAATGGGGACAGGCAGGAGCCGTCTCCTCCCATGTATACAAGGACCTGCAAAACGAATACAGTAAAGCGATAGAAACGTTTTATTACTCACTGGATATCTACAAAGTGCTTCAGGAGCTTGACATCAAGAAAAACCTGGAGTTAAAAACGGAAATTGTCCAGAAACTGCAGGCCCTCGCAGCACTTTCAAGCATTAAAGAAATTGAGCGCTTAATTAAAGTTTACCGCGACGAGTGGGAAGATGTAGGACCGGTGCAGAACGACAAGTGGGACGAATTAAAAACGCAATGGAGAGCCGGCCTGGATGAAATATACAGCAAGCTGAAAGCCCACTACCAGACAGTAGAAGAGCAAAAAGCTAAAAACCTTTCTCAAAAACAGGCCCTGCTGGAGAAAGCCCAGAGCCTGCTTCAGGA
>Ga0206918_1205_pt1 | contig 10189 bp, 9 predicted proteins | sample Alteio_BWOrgHeat_69_FD_152950 | JGI IMG/M metagenome (GOLD analysis project Ga0206918, IMG submission 152950) | Enriched cells from forest soil in Barre Woods Harvard Forest LTER site, Petersham, Massachusetts, United States -... | ecosystem: Environmental > Terrestrial > Soil > Temperate forest > O... | reverse complement strand
GGATTTTGAGGTAAACCAAGATCATTTTATTGTAATTCAACGCCTGGCCGTTCTATTATGCCTGGCCATGTCGAACCTTTAAAACTAATCGTGCCATGAAAACGCTTGTAAAATGCCCTAATTGCCACAGTTCGTTCCAGCTTGATGAACTCCTCATCAACGAGTTCAAAGACTCGATTCGCTTGGAATTTGAAGGAGAGCTCATCAGCCGTGAAGCGGAACTATCAGAGAAACTGGAAATCGCCAGGAAGGAAATCCGTGAACAGGTTCAACAGGAATCCAGCCTGACGATCAAGACCAAAGAGAAGCTCATCTCCGATCTGAAGGATCAGCTGACGAAAGTCCGTCAGAAACTAGAAAACAATTCCCAACAGATGACTGGTGAAATCCAAGAGCTCGTCCTAGAAGCGATCCTCAGCCAGACATTCCCAACGGACCTGATTAAGCCCGTTGCAAAGGGGCGGAATGGTGCCGATTGCACTCAACATGTCCGTTCAAAGAGCGGTGCCGAGATCGGAACCATCCTCTTCGAATCCAAACGAGTTGCCACGTTCAGCCCCGCTTGGATCGACAAACTGAAGAAAGATAATCTCCGCGCCAAGTGTGACATCACCGTAATTGTCACTTCGACAATGCCGAAGGATATCATTGGGAAGTTCGGTGTGAAGGATGGTGTCTGGATTTGCGTGTTTGAACCAGAGGCCATCAAGCAATTGGCGCTGGTGCTGCGTTACGGACTGCTCAAAATCTGTGAACTGCGCACCACACAAAAATCTGGTGATACGAAGGCTGAGAAGCTCCTCCAATACCTGAGCTCCAGCGAATACCAAAATCAAGTAGAAAATGTCATGAAGGGGTTCCAAATCCTGGAACAGTCCTTCAAAGATGAGAAGACAAAGCTGACCAAGCTGTGGAAGCTCCGTGAACAGCAACTGCAAGATACCCTTGCAAGCACACTCGAAGTCTTCGACTCCATCGGATTCATATCCGAAAGATCAATTTCTGGGCCTGAAATTGACGAAGTACAAACACCTGGCATGCGCCCCGAAGACCTCCGCCAGGCAAGTTAAATCACCATCCATTACGAGTGCCAAAGCAAGGAGCCACCAGGCTCTGGGATGCTCTTGCCATGCAAATTAGTGCGATCTGATACGAGGCTGACGAGTTCAGTTGAAGATAGAGTTTGCCAGCAAGAGTGCTCTCAAGAAGTGAGAAGGAGGTGTGGAAGCCTCCATCTCGCTCTCTTGTGGCGGCATAAAATCAAAACAAAAATTAACCCAGATAAAACTAAACGACATGGAAACTTTCTATCTCTATTCACTCATCCTTTTCTTTCAAACCCAAAGAGAAATCGGTTACGAAGGCATTGAAGTCGGTCTGGACTTCATGGATGACCCAGATATACCTGAAGAAGAACGGGCAGACTTGTTCCTTAAAATACTGAAGGGATACGGATTGAACGACACGTCCCAGAAAAATGGAAGATTTGAACCCTGGCTGGATGAACGACCTCATCTTGACAAGAAGCCAGAGGAAACTCCTGAACCAAAATTTCATGAGTGCTGTCCAACCCAGATGGTGAGGTTCTCCCTGCTAAATGGGACTCTGGAAACCTTTGTTCCACTCAACTAAAAAGCTATTCGCTTGATTATCAACAATTCATTTTTTGCAAATTCCCGACCTATAATATGAGAAACATAGATATCAAACTAACAAGAAATCGTGAAGACAAAAGAAAAATATTGTCTGAATACACATGTTGGCAGGTTCAATACCGACCAGCAGTGTCACGACTTTCTTATACAAACGATATGGGGTGGCAAACCAAAATGTCCGAAATGCAGGAATAATCAAATGAATTATTACCTCTCTACAAGAAAGGTCTATAAATGTTCCGACTGCTCAACGCAGTTCACAGTAACGAAGGGAACTATTTTTGAACGCAGCAAGATACCTCTCAAGACATGGTTCCTGGCGATTTACATTTTTACCACCATGAAACGTGGCGTTTCATCCTGCCAGTTGGCCAAGATGATTGGGGTGCAACAGCGCACAGCCTGGTTCATGCTTCAGAGGCTCAGGCTTGCGATGAAAAATGAGAATAATATTGTTCTTAATGGCATCGTTGAGGCAGATGAAACTTTTTGCACTCCAAAAACTAACAGAGATAAAAGACTACAAGCAGCAAAATTTAAACACGAAAAGGAACAAGAAATATTACATGGAGTATCACTAAAAAAAAGGCTACAGAAGGGTTTGAAATTTAAACGGGGTCGAAAAAAGGGTTCAACAAAAGAGGTTCTTGAACAAAAGAGAATTGAAAGAGGAGGGAAACCTTATGATTCACACAATCCTTCTGAAAAAATTCCCTTTGAAAGGGGAGCTGTTATTCTTGGTATGATTGAAAGAGGAGGAAGAGTTGTGATGAAAAAAATCGGCAGCGATAGAAGAGCTGTTAACAGAGATAATATCTACCCACTTCTGACAAATCATATTTCAAAAGATGCGGTCTTTATTACTGACGAATTAAACCTATATCATGGCACTTCGATTTTATTTGCGCAACACCTGACCGTGAACCATGAAGTTGGATATGTTGTTGATGGTGTTCACAGTAATACTATTGAAAACGCCTGGAAGCATTTTAAGAAAATGATCGAAGGAAGTTATTTCCATATTTCACTTCATCACTTTGATGGGTATCTAAACGAAAATACATATCGCTGGAATCGGAGAACATATTCGGAGTTAGCCATCTTCGATTCATTTATGCCGCTGGTGGCAGGAAAGAAAATAACATACAGGGAATTAACAAGTAAAGGGCCTGGAAAGATGGCTGCTTAACCTATTTTACGGTTTTTGATAACCGAATGAGATTTTCTTTATTCGCTCTTGAGGGATAACATCTGCTACTTTCTTATCTATGTCAAAAAAGAAAACGTACTTATTCGTTCTCCCTATATAGACATATTTAGGAGTTGTTCTAATGGTATCTTTTTCCAATATTACCATCGAACTTAAATCTACCTTATTTACAGTGAGCTCAACTTTTTCAACCGCAGAGCTAACAGAAAAGGAAATGAAGAAGAGAGCAGAAAAGATTACAAGGTTTCTCATCGCTCTTTTTGTTCCTGTTTCCAATTGAGCGGTTATCCATAGTGAGCCGACAACAGCGTATGCTATTAGAGCCGTTCTCATCCAATCTCTGTTTTTTATAATGTAGTTCGAATTAATTTCAATATTGAAAGCCTTTATTATGTAAATGAGGCAGAATATCAATGAAACAACTATTACTCCATACGAGACCTCATCAATTTGTTTGAAAATATTTTTAGCCGTTTTACTAGAAAGAACACGTTGAGGATTTTTTTTGATTTTATACGCTTGGTATTTGCTGGAAATCCAGAGAGAAGATTTTACAATTAAGATATATCCGATTGAGCAAGCAAGAATAAAGACAATCTCCTGGATCAAATAGAGAAATGTGGTCAGAATTTCAGTAGTATCTAAGTAATTAAAAATATTTACGTGAAAACAACGGTAATAACTATCAAGATACAGTGATCCACAAACGATTAAGAAGCCAATAACAAGAGGTGCCGCTTTTGCCAAACCTTCAAACGACAATTCAACTTTTTCCTGGTCAGTATCACTCATTATCTCATGGGGTATTTTCAAAGATATTCATTTTGAGAAAAGCAGATGAAATTTTGTTGAAAACCTCATCATGTAGCTTGTTAAAACAAGCTTAATAATTACTATCTTTAGTCCTATGAAAGATATATTTAAATTCCTTGCTTTTGCTGGATTAGCCATTACTGTAGTGGCTTTAGCGAAAAAGGTAAGCGATCAGAAAAAGGAAAATCAATAAGCATCTTGAGATGTTTATGTAGGCATAGTCGGAATCACTGTGCTGACGTAGTATTTTATCAAAACAAGCCTCTTCTCTTCCAGAAGGGGTTTTTCATTTCCTAGTTCAGCCTTTCAATGGTGATGGTTTTAAACAAGCTTCTGTTGAAATAATTATTTGATAATCTGATTGTTACGATGTAATTTAGACGAATTATAAATAATAGCTATCATCAAATTATTTTTCATGGAAACGATTGTATCGGAATTACAAGCAATGATCTTAAAGCTAAAGGAATTGGGAATTAATGAGGTCCCCAAATTAAAGGAAATGGTTGCTTCATACCTTGCTTTTGGCAGGAAGCATAATCTTTCCAAGGTTGAATACAACGTTGATTACATCGAACGAAATGAGTTAAAAATGCTTGATTTGCCTGCCAAAAAATCAACGAAAGCAGATCGGTTTAAAGATGCGGTGAGAGAATTTGAGAATATTCTGAAAGATCAAATACAACTTTTGGAATCGGCTCATTGAACACTTACAAAATGAAAGCACCACCTGGTATCAGGTGGTGCTTTTTGTTAAGGTTACAAGGAATTGGTGTGACTGCTACATAATTCCCGGGTGACCGGAAGGTTTTTTTACTCATCACTGCGATATACCTATGATTTCATGAACCGCTTGGTCATTACTGCATGGGTAGAGAGGTTTGTGATTTTGATGAAATAACACCCGCTCACAAAACCGGCAACCTGAAAACTGTTCAGTTGGTTGTTGTTACTGGTAGACAATACCGCTCTTCCGGTAGCATCAAACACTTCATACAGGTAAGTGGAAGTCTCAGTTCCCGGAGTGGAGATCTGGATGTTCACGAAATCTGAAGAAGGGTTTGGATACATATTCACAGAAGCATTATCAAAATTCTCTTTCACACCCAGGGGAGCCAATTTGTCGGCTACTGCAAAGGGACTAAGAGAGGTGATTGCATTGCGTGTTAATTCATACACGTTATTCACACCTGAGGAAGCCGCTGTAACTGCTGTGGTATCCCACATGGCATTTTTATAATGGCTGATGTATGCATGCGTACGGTCAAAACCGTTGACTTCAGCAGCCGCTACCCAGGCCAGTTTCATGTTCATATTGATCGTCATCGTAGATTCAGCATCGATCATCCAGGTTCTGTCTACTACGCTGGCAATCGTTGCCGAGTTAAATCCGGAAACACCATCGGTCCACACACCCGGAGTTACCCGGATCATAAAGTATCCGGTAGTTCCGGTGGCAGTCTGTTGAATACTGGCAGGAGAATAGCTGCTCAGGGTACCAATCGGGAAGGTAGTGAAAGACGATCCGCTGTTAACGCCCATCTGCAAACGGCCCATACCTGTGGTAACCACATATTTTGCGCTGTCATACCCACTGATGACCGCTGCTGATAAAATCTGCAGGTCGTTGTTCACCAGCGCTATTTTACCTTTGATCAAATCCAGTTCGTTATTTATCACCAGTGCAGTTCCCAGTACAAGGTTGCCACCATTGGTCTTATTCACTTTCAACCATTTAAGATTCTGGTTGGATCCGTCAAAATAAAGTGTATCGTTTGTCACCGTGGTCAGATTCATCACTAGGGAAGAAGACGTACTGCCAATCAGTGTGGCTGAAGCCATTTGGTGAAAAGTACCATTTGCAGTTACGGTATCTCCGTTCAAGTCCAGTTTACCTGTAACAAGAGCCAGGGTTCCGGCAACCGTTACACTCTTGGCTAACTTCACGGCTTGTGTACCATTAACAAGGGCAATTGTCAGGTTCCGGATACCAGCACCGGTCAATTCAACACCTGTAACGGCTGCTCCACCCATGTATTCCACATCATACGAAGCACCTGCGAATGTTCCACCAGTTGCAGTCAACAAACCACTCTCAACATGAATAAGGCTGCCGGTGCTTTGGGTAAGCATTCCGCCTGTTGCCACGTCAAATGTACCCGACATCAGGTTCAGACGACCGGAAATGGAAAGGGGACTTGTAAGTTTTACCACACCATTATTCATTTGAGTAACAGTAAGGTTAAGCAAGCTTGATCCGGCGCTGAATACCAGTCCGCTGCTTAATGAAGCAGGTCCGGTAAATACCATGGAGGAAGTGGCGTTACTGGTAAATACCGATCCGGCAGTGGTCTTCACATCTCCATGCAAGGTCAGCATCTTGCCGCTGATGTTGAATATACCGGTAGTCATCATCAGATCTCCGTTGATCATCAAATTGGTATTCAGGGTCAGGGTTTGTGCGTTGTCTGTTAACTGTACATAACATTGCTGAACGGTAGCAGAGTTCAGTTCGATGCCAGTTGTTTTAGAGGAACCGGCATACAGCACGTTGTAATTGTTGCTGGTGTTAAAAATACCACCGCCGATGGTGATGGTACCACCGTTGATCCGAATGGTGGAATTAGCCAACAGGCTCAGGTTAGCTCCTGTATTCAGCAGCAGGCTGCCGGCATCCAGGTTAAGGGTGTCGGCTACATTGGCAACCGAAGCCAGTATAAGTGTTGCACCCGAGTTCACCAGGTTTTTCACTGTCATAATACCGCTGAAACTTGTCGTTGCCAGGGTTTGAAATGCAAGCCGCGCCACACCGATTGTGCCCGAACCGGCGAGCTCTCCTTGTATCAGAGTAAGCGAATTGGTACTGGTATTGTCCAGTGTACCGTTTACGGTAAAACTGTTAATAGTAGCCGAATAGGTTACATCCATGTCCAACACCACGTGGATGCTGCTGGGTATCACGATATCCTGACCCGATACTGCTGCTCCGGGAGCTGTTCCACCCCAGGTAGCAGCGCTGCTCCAGTTGCCCGAAGCTACTGCAGTAAACGCTTTTGCGTTCGTGCAGAATACAGCCATTAGGAAAATGGCTGCTGCCGCTTTTTGTATTAATGCTTTCATCTTTTTTCTTTTTTACATGTGAAGTAATTTTCACACGATACAAAGATCCGCCGCCCCGTTTACGTTCTTGTTACAGCAAAATCCGGAAAATTTGTAAAAATCACACTACCCCTTTGCAGGCACACTTCGTCCCCATCTTATTTTTTCCCAAATGCGTTCATGCAGAAAATAGCCAATGGTTGTATATACATTACTAATGACCATAAAGCCCACCGCTATTTTAAGTTGTCGTGTAAACAAATAGATGGATCCGAAATCCAGCAGGAGAATCACCAGTCTGTAGCTGACAGTCTTAACAATCGACCGTTTCAGGGTTTCTCCGGTTTGAATGGAGCGGGGAAGCAATTTTTCTATCATGGTAAAACATATTGGTCGTCAGTGAAATCCGACAAAGGTGGTCATTGCCGGATGTGAATACTTACGGCTGGCACGATCATTGTTTCACGTATCACAGGTTCGAAATAAAGCGTAGGGCAGCACCGTACTGTCTGTGAATAATGTAAAAATCCTGATTTACGGTGTAAGACGGGAAATCTTGCTCCTGCAGATATTTGCAGATATATCTGACTTAAAACATCCTGTTATGAGAAAATTAGTTTTGATCCTGGCCCTTATCGGCTGCAACTTTTTAACTTCCTGCATTATCCGGGAAGGTGGTCACCGTCACTGGCACCATCACCATGATCATTAAAGAGGATGCCAAGGGCATCATACGTTTATAGAACCGAAATTGGTATCCAGGAATTGAACGATCTGTTCGGTATCGATGGGCTTGATAAACAGGTGGCAGTTGACGATTTCTTTGATGGCTTCCCGTGTTTGTTCATAGGAGTTGCCGGTTGTGAAGAGAATGGGGCATTGCATCCCCTGCTTGCGGATTTCTTTTCCCGCAAGCAGTCCGCTTGATTTGTTCTTCAGGTGAATATCCAGGATGAGCAAATCGGGACGAAACTCAGCGGAAGCCTGTATGGCATGCGCTTCATCGCATACCTGCATCACTTCATAACCGTTTTGTTCGAGTACCCGCTTCATCACCCGGGCGACGATCAACTCGTCTTCAGCTATTAGAATTTTTTTGATGGGATTCATGCCAGGGGTATTTGAATTGCATACCGTGTAGGCGTTTTGCTGCTTAATTGAATCGTGCCACTGAGCTGTTCAATAAAGGTATGTATGAGCATCAAACCGGTTGATGCCGTATCCATAAAGTTCACGTTTTCCGGGAATTTTCCTCCCTCGTCGCAATATTCCAGCTGCAACATTCCACTGTTTGTGCGGGAGGCGATACTCAGCTTTTGAGGCTTGCCTTGCTGAAACGAATGCTTAAACGAGTTCATCATCAGCTCATGCATCATCAATCCGAAAGGCAAGGCCTTGCTCAGGTCGAAAACGGCATTGTCGCCTTCCAGCATCAGGGATACCTGTGCATTTACATTCAGGCTGTTAAACAATTCTGTCAGGTATTCAAAGAGCTGCACCCGGTCGAACGTGTCGTTCCGGTAAAGCATTTCATGCACCAGGGCAGTTGATTTGATTCGCTTGCGGCTATCACTCAGCGCCTCCTTGGCTGCTTCATGTGAAATATTCATCTCTTTCAGCTGCAGCATGCTCGATACCAATGCCAGGTTGTTCTTAATGCGGTGGTGAATCTCAGAAAGGAGGACTTCTTTTTCTCTCAGCGTATTCTTCAGCTTCTGTTCATTCAGCACCCGCTCGGTGATATTTTTGGAGAAAATGGAGATACCGGTAATCTCTTCTTCAAAGTTGTAAATAGGATGGTAGCTCGTTTCGTGGTATACCGTTAAACCTGAAATGGTATCATAGCTCTCGATATCATTCGCGATTTCACCCTGAAAGACTTTTTCATAGATGTTTATCAGATGGGTATGCTTTTTCGGATCGAGGTAGTCGAGCACGGAAGTTCCGCTCAGGTTTTTCTTGCCAAAACCCTGCTCAATCATGGTACTGAATACCGAGTTGTATTCAGTCAGCCGGTAATCCCGGTCGACCGACAAAATGATGTCGGAGGTATTGTTGAGGATGGCGTATAGTTTCTCTTCTTTGTTGCGGATCTCCATATCGTGGAGCTTGGAGGCACTGATATTTTTGAAGACGAGGAGCAGGTGCTCTATCTTTCCTTCACTGTCCCGCAACACAGATCCGGAACAGGTATGCCAGGTTTTTCCGCCTGAAAGAGTTGATCCTTCTTCACTCTCCAGCTCCAGCACCGTGTTTTCACCCGACCGGGCCAGTACTGACAGAAATGTACGGGACAGCACTATACCCATCTTACGTACCACTTCCACACAATCCTGATCCTGGGCTTCACTGGCTTGTATATAAGGAGGCAGGTGGTTGATGAATTTTATCTGCAGATTGGACGGGTCGGCGAGGATGATCAGGTCGGAGATGGCCTGAGCCAGTTGCTGAAAGTATCTGTCAGCGCGCGAATGACTTAACCCTGTATTGTCCAACTGCATAAATCAATCTGTTATTTTCAAATATAGTAAAAATAAGGAAATAGCCGGAAAACAAACCGGATGCTGTACCCGTAAGAAACATTATTTTGAAAACAGGTTCCCGGAAATAAATAGCACTTATCTTAACGCGTTATTTAAAATTCCCTTCTATGAACCGCAGACTATTACTTTGGGTGCTGTTGCTCTTTTTCATGAGTACCGTGCGGACACAAACCCTCCCATCCATCGCCGAAAAGACAAAGCAACTGAAAGCATATAAGGGATTCCTGGACTTCTACTGGGATGCCGGCACAGGGAAAATCTGGTTACAGATCAGCAAATTTAACGAAGAGCTGCTCTACCAAACCTCTTTGCCCGCCGGCCTGGGTTCCAACGATCTGGTCCTCGACCGGGGTTCTCTGGGCACAACCTATGTGGCCAAGTTCAACCGGGTAGGCAACAAAGTATTACTCATCGAACCAAACTATGCCTACCGGGCGGTGAACGGACCGGAGGCTGAAAAAAGGGTTGTCACCCAATCCTTTGCCCAGTCGACACTCTGGGGCTTTACCATTGGTGCAGAAAGTAACGGAGCCGTGTTGGTGGATGCCACCGATTTTTTGATGCGCGATGCCCTGCAGGTGGTAAACAAACTGCAGCAGGCCAATCAAGGCACGTACTCGCTCAGTGAGGCCCGCAGCGCTATCTACCTCGATCATACCCGGAACTTCCCTTTAAATACCGAGCTGGAATCGAGTATCACCTTTGTGACTACAGGTACTCCCGGCAGCCTTGTGAGCGCTGTCACACCTGCTCCCGAAGCCATCACCCTGCGTCTGCACCATTCTTTTATGCAGCTCCCTGATTCCAATTACACTCCCCGCATCTGCGACCCCCGCTCGTCTTATTACAGCAACTCTTATTTTGATTAC
>Ga0206918_1203_pt1 | contig 10427 bp, 19 predicted proteins | sample Alteio_BWOrgHeat_69_FD_152950 | JGI IMG/M metagenome (GOLD analysis project Ga0206918, IMG submission 152950) | Enriched cells from forest soil in Barre Woods Harvard Forest LTER site, Petersham, Massachusetts, United States -... | ecosystem: Environmental > Terrestrial > Soil > Temperate forest >... | reverse complement strand
TGATGAGGAAGAACTACAAAATATGATTAGTAACTTTGATAAATTTAAATCAGATCTATCTTATTATTTTGAATTTTCAACAGGATATGGTATTGGAACGTTTGATGTCAAAGTCTTTAATTTATAAATATATACAATATATATTAATTAGTTTATACGATCTTGTGATTTAAAAAGTGAAATTAGTAAATAGCAATATATTAATATATAATTATATACGATATTGTAATTTGAAAAATAGTAATTATATAATTCACAAAATCATGGACAAAGAATCTTACTATTTTGAATGTTTGAAGACATTTGAGGAATCAAAACAAGACTATAAATTCCTTGAAATGAATCATGAACAGCGAAAGATGCTTCATGAAACGCGTGAAAAATATTTTCCTAATCTTTTAACTCGATCAGAATACGAGCCCACAAATAAGCAACTAGCCTGTCCTGAATGTAATTGTTGGTCCAATTTGTGTGAATACGAAACAGTTGATTATGAGCCACCGGATGATTTGTATCATAAATGTCCCAATTGTCATGAGACTTCTTATTTCTGTACTGACCGTGACTATCAGGATGGTTATAGATTGAGATATACAAATTATCAGCCGAGCGGACGCGTGATGATGAAGAAGCGCAACGTGCCAAATCCAGATGGCTCATGGAGAAAACATTATTAATATATCATATTCTTTTATTATCATATAAGTTTGTTTAATATATACAAAAAAATGAATTAATTAGTTTATATAAACAAAATGGAACAAGATAATATAAGACTATGGAACAACATTTCAAGACAGTGGAATGGTTATAACAAACAAGGAATTGGCAAATACACTGATGAACAAAGATGTATTTTTTGGGTTGCGAAAAGATATGTTAAAGTAAAATATGGAAAGCTGACCCCATATAGAATATATTGGATATCAAGGGCAGTTGATACAGCAATAGAAGAATCTAAAGCTTTTAATGAATATATTGGAATTTCGTTTACTAGATATTGGAGTTATTTGTGGTGGGATACAAAAGGATTAGATTAATTTATCAAAAACAATGATATCACATGCACAAAAAGTGAAAATATGCATTGTTTATTATATTAATTATGGCTTCGAATACTGAAAACGATTGCACAATTCCAAAACAAAACATCGATGAAAATCAATCTGAACTAAAAAATGACAAGGTTGAATCTGGCAAAAGTCAATCTGCTCGACAAAATTATATTGATGAAATTGGATCAAAATTGAATGATAATAAAAGTAAATATATTAGACATTTTAACAGCGAGATGTCAACTCAATTAGCATTATTTGAATCACACAAAATTAATTTTAAAAAGATTTGTGATTTCTTTGAATTAAATTTTATTATAAACGATAATGATAATAAAGAAGAAGAACGAAATAATATTTTGATGAAATTTAATATAACAAAAGACGATTATTTAAATTTATTATACATATCATCTGATAATGTTGTCACAATTGGTAGAATTGAATTAGCGATCAATCATACGTATAATAAATCAATGACAATTAATCTTTCTAATTTTGAACAATATACATCTGATAAAATTGAAATATTTTGTAAACATACATTAGACAAGATGAGAATACTTGTGTTGACATTTAAAAAACTTGCGGAATTTCATAATACATTTATCATTTCAATGCTAGACCCAGATCAGATTTTTAACATCATTTAATTTATAATAATAAATTAAATATTATTGTATTTTTTAGCAAGTGCAATTGCTTTTTCAAATATATTAACATTGGCACACTTTTCACATATTTTAACCTGCTGATCAATTAGTAATTTAATCATTGAATAATATCCATGCCAGAAAGTTTGTTGAGTTTTACAACAAAAACAATCATATTTATCTTCAATTTTAAATTCAAATGAAGGCAAATTTGCATACCATTTCTTTATCAATTCTTCTGCCCGTAAATTATTTCCACTTATTATTAGATCTGTGTAAATATAATAACATTTATTACAATATTTAAATTTTAAATAGTATTTGTTTGAAAAACACAATTCATAATCGAACCAATATTGACCATCATAATCATCATATTCATTATATCCGAGTTTAGTTTTACAATTATAACAAATTAAATATGTATCCTTCATTTATATAAATTAATAGATAAATTCATTTTTTATTTAAAAATGAAAGAAATATACTCGATAACAATAATTATGAAGTTGTATCATGGATCACCCCTTCATCTTACATTAATAGAACCTAAAACTCCACGTGGAAATGATCAATTCAATACTCAAACCGGTGTTTATCTAACCGATAATATTATTGAAGCAACACTTTATTCATTAGCGAGAGATGTAAAAAGATTAAATAAAAGTTGGGCAATTAAATATAAAAATGATACACCATATCTTATATTGAGAAATGACAAATGGCCGTCAAAATATCAACTTAATGAAATTGGATATCTTCACATTATTGATATAAATGATTATGAACAAAGTCCATATAATAAACATGAATATATTGTTAAACATTGTGTCAAACCTTCAGAAATTATAAAAATAACAAAACAATTGGAACAATATATTATTTATATATCAAAAGATGAATTTGAAAATCTTGATTAATAAATATCAATAAATATAATACGATTAATATCAACTTGATAAGTATTTAATCGACGTATGTACCAATTTTCATATTGTTTATTTATATATATGTGAAATATAAATTTATTATTATAATGTCGCTCAACTGATTTGACACTTCTAATTAACTCAACAATATTTTTTTTCTCAACATCACAATTTCTAAAACTAATTTGTACATGACTTAATTTATTTGATAATATTAAATCACGATATGTTATAATATCACTTCGTTTAAATGAGCTATTTTTTTCATCAAAGGGTGTTTCATTCATTGATATGATTGTTTTGTTCATCTTTGATCATAAAGCAATATTATAAAATGAAAAATAATTATTCATATTTAAGTAAGTTATGGATGAAATAATTGATCACATTGCACTTGAATACATATCAAATCCAGTTAATTCAGGATTGAGTATTGGGATAATAAAAGATAATAAAGCCAACATGTATTTTTACGGTACTGTTGATAAATCAGTAAAACAGACTCCAACATCTAAGACATTTTATGAGATAGGATCAGTTACAAAGACATTTACAGGTATAGTATTAGCTCATGCAGTTAATGAGAAAAAACTTAAATTAGATGATGATATCAGACAATATTTACCAGGGAAATATCCAAATTTAGAATATGATGGTTATCCGATTAGTGTATTGATGCTCAGTAATCATACAGCGGGTTTTCCAAACATGCATGGAGATTATAATTTATATACAACTTCAGACAAAGAATTATATAAAATCATCACTAAAAAGTTTCTTCTCGAGTATCTTAAATCTTTTAAATTAACATATCAACCGGGGACAGTTTACAATTATTCAAGTATTGATGTCGCAATTTTAGGAATGATATTAGAAAATATTTATGGAAAATCAATTGATCATTTAATAAAATTATACGTAACAAATCATGCAAATATGAAACACACCAAGTTTAAGTTAACAGATAATCAAGAAAATAAAAGAAGTAAAGGATATCGACTTGATGGATCATCTGCCAAAAAATATACATTTGATGTATATAAAGCATCAGGTGGATTAAAATCTACATTAGAAGATATGATTAAATATTTGTACGCAAATATGCGCGAAATAAATCAAGACTTTGCTCTCTCTCATCAACAAACATTTATCCGCGCACAAGGTGATAAGCTCAAAACAATTGGATTAGGTTGGATGATGGTTGAACGAGGAGATGATACATTTATATTTCACAATGGTCTAACCGCAGGTTTTAATTGCCTCTGCGGATATTTTAAAAAGAAACAAATTGGACTTGTATTGCTTAGCAATTCAATGATCGATATTGATGACGTTAAATCTGCTATTTTCAAGTATCTTGGTATATAAATCATTATTTAATTTTATTTATATTATTAATTGATATATAGAAATTCTATATGTTTCTGAATATTTAAGAATAATTTTGGTTTGCGGAATTTTTTTATCTGATGATACAAATTATTTAATACCTGTTTATAAAAGTCTTGTTCTTTCTTAACAATTCCTATTCTCATAAAGTATGTTGAATCAGGATCGTAAAATATACCATCCCATCCATCACTAATTTCTACAATCTTACGAATAACAGATTCAAGTTTTTCTCTAGAATCATCCGCGTAAATAATAAGCGGTGTTGCATTAGGATTATTTGCTGGTGTAAATTTAATAGATGGTCGTGTATCATTATTACTTGTCTTTTCAATAATGTTAACAGTATTTAACTTTTCGATAATTGATGGAGGTATTTCCAACGTTTTTGATTCAGGATCGAATTTTTTAGACATATTTAGTTCTTAATATTATATATATATCTATATGTTTTCACTTTTAGATTCAATGAATTGATGCATGTATATTATCTGTAAAACTTATTAAAAATGAAATATTATTATGTTTATTATAACAACATGAGTATATTTACAGCTGAGGAATTAAAATTACGTAAAAAGGAATATTTTCTAGGAACTTGCGGAGACTGTGGAGTAAGAAATGTTACTGTGAGAGAATGTACATTTTGCGATGTATTAACCTGTTATGGTTGTCATTATAGCTGTTTCTTTTGCGGAGTGGATGAACGATATTGTGAAAAATGTTTTAAAAAATACATAAAATTCTGCGATGTTCTTGGTCGCTATAAATGTAGTACATGCAAGCCAAAACATGATGAAAAATGAAATTATCATTTATTTTATATATGAGCAGAATGGAAAATATATTTAACATAACTGAAGATGAATTTCAATATATAAGTGATTCATACGAAAAAGTTTACATATATAAAATAACTGTTGATTTAAATAACTTTATCAACACAAATAATATTACTATTGATTCAACACCTGAGTCTATAAAATCATTATATATCAAAATGTATATTGAATTTATCAAATTATTACAAACAATTAGTCGATTACCACATGAAAATATTGATGATAACATAAACGTCTTGTTGCAAAATAAAATTGATCCAAAATATTACGACAATATCAAATGGTTTTCCAATTCAAGTTATATTGATAGAGATTATGAAAATTGCATACATGTATTATATTATTTTTCAGATATTGTTACCGTTGATTATTGGGAAAAAGAATTTACAGAAACATTAAAATATCTCAAACATATATTAAAGAATGAAATTGAGATTCACTTGTATAATGATGGATATAACAAAGCATATAATAAAATATTAATAAATCAAATACCTTTTACAGATATTTAAGAAACAAGTTTATTTATCGTGTACTTTATGATTAACTAAAAATAAAAGATGGACAATGTTATTTTCAAAAAAATGCGAGAAGCATCGCTACATGAATTGATGCAAATTATTAAAGATCTTTCGTACAACAAAACAGATATGGAATGCATTCTTCAGATTATTGATAAAGAGATCGAGATGTCATCTGAACAACATATGGTTCAAGATTATTTGGTATACAAGGCATTTATATTGCCATATTGCAATAAAATTGCGGGAGAATTTTATCAGCGCGCATATCGTATTGACTTTCAGCGATTTGTTTTAAAATATACATCCGATAAAAAAGGGAAAGAGATGTTGTTTTTTATCATCGCACATGGAATAGCCGAAGATCTTGAAATAATTGCTAATGAAGTTGCTTTAGGTATGTTGGTGGTGGATATTAATAGTATAAGTGATATCGGATGGACTCCACTCTTCTTTGCAGTTCAACGCGAAGATAATGCATGTGTCTCATACTTATTAAAGATGGGGGCAGATCCACTTTTTAAATGTGAATGTGATCTTAACCCTTTGCTTGCTGCAATTCAACTTGGAAATGAATGTATGGTTTCAAATATGATACAATATTTGTATGATAAAAATAATATATAAATCACAAAGTTTTATAATTTATGAAAACAGAGCTATTGTGCAAAATTTGTAATTTGAGATATGACAATGAATATACATCATTTCCTAGCCTTGATCACTGTCCACTTTGTGACGCTAAAATAAAAGATCCGCGGTGTGAATTGAAATGGGTATTTCAAAGTGTTTTTGAGAAGACGACTCCGGACAACATGAAGATAATTACATTTGAAGGAATTAATAAAGTCAGAAAAGATCTTGACTTTGTAATAAGTGAACTAAGAAATATTGAAAAAGATTTGTTGTTAAAACAATTAATATATGTAAAATTGATTGACGAAACAAATAAAATGCTGCAATTAAATTAAATAATATATCATATATATTAAATGGATATTAATACAGTGCTATATTACATGATGGAAGAATTATTGAATCATCCATTATATAAGAATATACAAAATAACGATAAATTAAGAATATCAGTTAAAACTGAAGAATTGTTTGGTATATTTATTCGTCAAAGTTTCAAATTTGCGGATTGGCAGGAAATGAGAAACAAATTTTATGATTGGTGGATATGTAAATATTGTAAACAAAAAGTTGGAAATGATCAAATTATTTTTATTGGATATCATCATGACAACTGTTATCATTTTAATTGCAAAACAAAATTGTGATATGGTCAACTGTGTTAGTTATATTAAGTACTTTTATTCAGTAATTATAAAATAATTAACACAAACAATGACCTTCTAAATTAAAGTGTAAATATTTACTATAATATCCATTAGAAAATATTCGTTTATCAGGTTTTCGTCCATCGATATAATAATATGTTCCTAATCCATGAAATAAATTATTTTTCCATCCACCCAAATATTTATCACCATTTGCATATAACATTACACCAAATCCATGAAATACATTATTTTTCCAATTTCCTGAATAAATATTTTTATTGATGTATTTCATAACTCCGAATCCATTAATATTGCCATTTTCAAAATATCCTTTATAAATACCTTCGTCTTTAAACCAATATTTTCCATATCCATGAATATTATCACGAGATGTATGTCCTTCAAATCTATCCCCACTATTAAATACAACAAAAGTATAATTTGTTTTAGTATTAATTGTAACGATATTGTTTTCATTGTATTCTCGTTGATAATTATTGGTGCCATATTCAAATCCTTTGATTTGAGCTTTACAAATTGAACATATTTTCATTGTTGATATACATTTAAAACAAAATCCGTGTGCACAAGGTAATAATTTATATAATCTATAAGAATACTGACAATTTATACATTCCATCTTACAACAATGCAACACTTTTATTTAACAATTATTTAAATTTCATTTTTATATAATGTTAAATTTATCAAATGCATATTCATGTCTTAATAATTATATTATTTATGTCTTTGATCGAGGATATTGATAAATTTGATGGATGTTGGTTTCTTAAATTTATACTTGCCAAGTATGATTGGAATGTTAACTGCATTGATGAATATGGAAAGGCACCCATTCATGTTGCTTGTAATCTTAAAAACTATAATGAGGTAGTGCGACTACTTATTAGACATGGAGCAAATGTTAATGTGGCAGATGCAAATAAATATACCCCACTTCACATATCCACTTTATTACAGAAACATGATTTAACAGAATTGCTGCTTGAAAATGACGCTAACCCAGATGTAATAGATAAATTTGGATGTAGTCCTATAATGAATGCTTGTATGCACGACGATGTTGAGTTGACTAAAATGCTTATAAATTATGGCGCACATGTTGATCTTCCAAAGTTAATGAAAATTGCCAGCAGCAATGAAAGTTCTCAAATGATTTCATATTTGGAAAACTATTCACAAGAATATAACACTTGATAAATATTATGGAAAAAGTGAAATAAATAATAACTAATAAAAAAACAATGTCGTATTGTAGAATATGTTGTAAGAAATATGATGAATTAAGAGATTGCAATAAATGTTGGGAGGGAGTTTGCGCCATCTGCATTAATCTTTGTGGATCGTGCACGCGTGATTTCTGTTCGGATTGTTTATATGATTGCGATTATTGTTACAGTCTTACATGCGAGCAGTGTCTGCGTCATTGTAACTTGTGCAACTTTAGAATTGACAAAAACTGTGTTTCTGCACATATGGAAACACGTCATCCCGATATATATAAAATGTATCATTAAATTACTTTATATAAAAGTGAATATACATTTATTTATATTAAAATGGAAATTAAATTAGTCAAAGCTGCCTCTATGTTTGGACGCGGATGGGATGGTTATCATTACAACATCCAAGTCATTAATCCAAATAAACTAAAAATTACAAAATTTATAGAAAATAAACTAGTTATACTTGAAATGGACGACGGGCGATTACTTCTTGCGACGAGCTCTCGATATTTAAGTCAAAGATATGCATTGTGTGAATTTAGTCCATGTTATGATCAGAATATTAAAAATATTAAACATGGAAGACTGGTTGATAAATTTCAAAATTGTTTCGAAATTGATTATGATACACAATGTGCATTATCGAAACATGTAAACGTGCGCAAAGACTTGTTTTATTAAATTTTTGATTCTGTAAGACCATTACAAGTATTATTAAGTCATTTAATTTGCCGCAGATTAATCAATGTGAATTTTTGCATTCTTTATATTTATGGATGATTTTGAAAAAATAGTAATGAAACGAGTTAGATTCTGCAAGATCATTACAGGTCTTGTTTTATTAACTTATTCTATTCGCCGCAGATAAATTAATGTGAATTTTTTTTATTCTTTATTTTAATTACAATCTTTAGTGTTATCTCTATTGTTTTTTCGACATCGTCACTTTCATCTTCATCAATATCATCTTTAATATTATCTTGTTCCTCATCATCATTTTCATCATCGACTTCATCTTCTGCATGGGTGTCTTCTTCTGCTTCATCGGTGTCTTCTTCTGCTTCATCGGTGTCTTCTTCTGCTTCATCGGTGTCTTCTTCTGCTTCATCGGTGTCTTCTTCTGCTTCATCGGTGTCTTCTTCTGCTTCATCTTCCTCTGCTTCATCATCGATATCCTCATCGGTATCTTCCTCAACATCTTCTTCGATATCATCATCTTCTTCGATGTCTTCTTTAATATCATCGGTGTATTCATCATTATTATCTTCCTCGGTATATTCATCATCATCAATGAATATATAGACACTGGGATCATAATGCGAGCTCAATTGTGAAATATCCTCGCGAATAAACATCTCGTCGTATTTTAAATTCATTGTTAGTTATGTAAATATATTTAATACAATTTCATTTTTTAATAAAGTTTGATAAATCAAAATTAATCACACCAATATTACGTCATTTTTTAACAATATATTATATAATTATTATCGTTTATTGTACATCCAACATATTTTATAATATTATTTTAAATATTAATTAATAAATGAAGTCGTAACAATGTGATGCGCGTGTTTAAATTTCTTCAACATCTTCTTCATCTGTATCATGTACTGTTGAATCAATAAAATTCTCTATTTCTTTTTGCAGTTCATCGTATGTTTCAATGACTAGATCGTCCGAGCATTTATTTTCTCCATGGTAATGACAAGATTCGCAATAGAAACCTTCAGCAACATCATCGCCCAAATATATCTCAAATATATATTCACTTTCATTCGGATGATCAATGAATATATATACACCGGGATCATAATGTAAACTCAATTGTGGAAAATCTCTGCGAATATTATTGAACATCTCATCATATTTTGAATTCATTATTGGTTATATAAATAACAAAACATAATTTCATTTTTTCAATATTTGATAAATTAATTAATAAATGAACCCATCAAGTTGTAAACTTGGCAGCGTGCATGTTCAAATTCTTTATTATCCAAAATAGCAATTTCTTCATCTCCCTTTATAAATTCATATAGAGATGGAAACATTTTATCAATACAAATGAATTTACTAATAATTCTAATTAAATCTAATATCTTGCCTTCGCTTAACCTTGAATGATAGGCGCCGTTGATGTAATATTCTGATCTATTTGAATAGATTTCTTCTCGCAAACCAATTCCCTGACATGTTAATGAGGTGATATTTGAGCCGTCTTCTAATTCAAAATCACTGACGAAACAATCCAAATATTCTTTTCCCCGATGAAATACTTGAATGCTAGTGCCATATTCACAAGTATTTTGCAGTTGATCACCACCAATTAAATTTGTTTCAATGAAGGAAATTAATTTTACAAATTGTTCCTCATATGATCTATATATAGTTCTCCACTTTTGCATACTCTCAATGTTAAATTTAATATATTCTTCAATTTCATTATTATTTTTAGGAATAACACAATCGTCGATATTATTTGAAGCCATATTTATAAATTAT
>Ga0206918_1195_pt2 | contig 10440 bp, 2 predicted proteins | sample Alteio_BWOrgHeat_69_FD_152950 | JGI IMG/M metagenome (GOLD analysis project Ga0206918, IMG submission 152950) | Enriched cells from forest soil in Barre Woods Harvard Forest LTER site, Petersham, Massachusetts, United States -... | ecosystem: Environmental > Terrestrial > Soil > Temperate forest > O... | reverse complement strand
TTCGCAAACGCCGCAAACGTTCGCAAGATGACGTAGCTACTGCTATGGGTATCAAACGTACTACACTTTGTAGTTACGAAAACGGTTCTACAGAGCCGAGTATGGATACCCTTTTAAAGTTTTCCGAGTATTTCCGGATAACTCTTGACAAGCTGATCAAAGTAGATCTGGGTAAGATTTCAGAAAGTCTTCTGTCCGAAATAGAGAAAGGCCATGACATTGATATCAGTGGTAACCGGTTAAGAGTGCTCGCGACTACCGTGAACGCTCAAAATGAAGAGAACATCGAGTTAGTTCCTTTGAAAGCCAAAGCTGGTTACACTGCTGGTTTTGCTGACCCTTCTTACATAAAAGTTCTTCAGGCGTTTAGTCTTCCCTTCCTGGACCGTAACCGGAAATACCGTTCTTTCGAAATCAGTGGAGACAGCATGCCTCCCGTACCTCATGGATCCTGGGTAGTGGCGGAATATGTGGAAAACTGGAATTTCATCAAAGACGGTTATCCTTACATCATCCTCACGAAAGATGAAGGAATTGTGTTCAAAAGCGTTTATAATAAGATCAGTGAGCGCAAATCACTTATGCTCGTCAGTACCAACCCCGAATATCAACCTTATGAAATAGATATTTCCAACATATTGGAAGTATGGAAATTCAGCACCTATATGAGCAGGGAATTGCCTGAACCCAACCTGACAAAAGACCGGTTGAGCAATACCTTGAAAGAACTGCAGATGGAAATTGCGGAAATAAAATCTGAGCTGAAAAGACAAAACGGAGAGCAAATGCGGATATTCTGAATTAGAAGAAACACCTTCATTCTATTCCAAGCATTTTTTTCACTTCCAAAGGGGTTCTCATTTTTTGCTCCCCTATATCCATTTTAAAATAACTGGAGTCTTTGTCTTTTTTAATTTTGTCAAACTCCTGGTTTCTAAAAATGGCCAGTTTGTTATCCCTCGTCACTCCCCAAATCAGATTTCGGGCGTCCGGATTATAAGAAAATTTCTCCTGACGGTCCGGATAAAAACTAAAGAGCGTCCGATTGCCAAACTCCAACAGATAAACACGATCAAAATCAAGTTTTTTATTCCGCTCGTCTACAAAACGTGCAAGGATTAGTTTTCCATGTGGGGCCAAGTGAGGGCAACCGGAATTCCATATGCCGAAATGATTGAGGGTAAATTGTCTGTAAACAATACCTTCTGAAGGTTTTGGAAGGAATCCCTTTCTCGTTTTATGTGCAATAGCTCCATCCACATTGGTGCCAGGAACCGGTTTCTTTTTCCTGGAATCTGGAAGCAATTCTGCTGAAGTTTTTCGTTTTTTTTCATACAGGCTGATCGCACGGGTATAATCCGGCCCCGCATAAACAGGTTCAACCCTAAACGTATGTGTTTCTCCTGGATTTGAAAAAGTGACGAGGTAATGAATTCCATCCGATGTTCTTTGAACTGTCACATTTTCCCACTCTTTCATAGCCAGTTTCGGATCATAATATTTTTCATCCGCTTCCACCTGAAAGCTCATCCCATCATAGCTCATCAGTTCGGGAAATTGTTTTTTATCAAACGCTACATCAAACCGCGGGAGAGCAGAATTTGCTTTCACAGGAGCCTTTAGCTGATAAGCGCCACCAGGCATTTCTCCTTCTGTCCCATAAGTAGATAGTTTATCTTCCTCCACATAAGTCCACTTTCTTTCTACCGTATCCAGATAATAAATATGAAAGCCTCTATCTTTCACGGCTGATGCCAACTGAACACTGATTCGTTCTTCCGGATTTGCAAAAAGACATTCTCCATTCAGAGATGCACTGATTTCTATCATTCCAGCTGACTCAAAATGATATTGAACACCATTGGAATCGTATGTGACCGGGATGCCACTAATAAAAAAATCCGACGCATCATGCAGCTCCCGGTAATGGAGTTGTATGTCCCCATTCACAGGCTTTCCATGACGGTCGAGAAATGCGTGGGCAGGTATAGTCAGGCTTGATCCGGTAGCGTAATAGAGAATCGTATCAGTACCCGTGCTTAATTCATAGGTTGTGTCGGCAATATCTACCCCATCCAGGGGAGGACGTACCACAATTTTTTCTGATGTTTTGTGGGAAAGAGGGGTTATTTCTGTCTCATCATTTGACAAAAACCAAAACCCTAATCCAAGTACCCCTGCCAATGCAAGAGTACCGTAAAACTTCCATTTCAGATAAAAAGGCAATGGCTTATACTCCCGGACAAACCGGTCGAATTCCATTTTTTCTTTCAGTTCTTCATCCGAAAGCTGCTCCCGATCTTTGTCCATTAAACTTTTAATCTTTAGGGAAGGTTGCCATGTTACAGGCTATACCAAGTTCAAATGCCACAAGTTACTGAGAATTTAATACTTCAAAATTGATTAAAAAATGAAATTATACACGGAAAGTTGTTCTTAACTCTATACCTGGTAAAAAAACATCGCCCTCACTTCCGTGAAGGCGATGCTCCATTTGATTCAGGCATATTTCCTGTACTTACAAGAGCTATACCTGTCACACAAACCACATACTAGCAACCAACTAGTAACAACTTCACATTTATAAGAAGCAAAGTATTTCAATTCCGCATTTCAATAAAACCAAATTATCTGCTTTTGTTTTGAGTCATACAGTCTTTTGCATAGACGCAATAAATGCAATGTGCTGATACTAAGTTCCATATACCGGTAGTCCCATATTTATTCAATTCATTCATTTCAAGTTATGCATGTTTTAAAGAAACACTTTCTGGTGGAGGTTGCTACCTGGACAGGAATTGCAATATATGCCAAGTTTTAGTAGTTTTGCGTGTTCATATCCCTGTTGAAATCAATCAATCCAACATCACGGTCGAAACGGGAATTTATGAACATTTGCATCTGAAACATAATTATAATCCACTCGTATAACGCGTTATACATTATTTAAAGCTTCATTCGCTTGAAAAGAAACCTACTTCTTTCCCTCTTTTTCTTTATTTCAACCATTTCCTACTCCTACGGATCAGACAGATATTGGGTAGGGGGAACCGGCACCTGGACTGATAAAAAACATTGGTCTTCAACACCTGGTGGAGAAGGCGGAAGTTCCATTCCAGGTAAAAGCGACGATGTCTTTTTCGACAGTCATTCTTTTTCTGCTTCCAATCAATCGGTTACTATACTGGACTCTGCTTTTTGTAAAAATTTCGTTTGTACCGTCCCATCCGAAAAGCCTACATTCCATTCAGAAGGTGGCCGGGCTGCTCTTACTGTCTATGGTTCCTTTTCCTTACCTGCTTCGGGAAAGATCCTTTTCGATTTAAAAAGCAGTCTCATTTTTCGTGCTTCTTCAGAAGAGACTATTGATTTCAATGGCAACCGTTTCGAAGGAGACAAAATCGTATTTGACGGTAAGGGAACGTGGAACCTGAAAAGTGATCTGTTCGGAACTTCCACTTCGGTTTTACAGTTTCAAGGTGGTCGATTGAACACCCATGATTTTAATCTGTTCTTCGGAAATTTTATAAGAAAAGGAAATAACCCCGGCACTTTTGATATGGGGAAATCGTCAATGGTTATTTTCCATAACTGGAAAATCGCTCCATCTGCGACATTGCAACTGCTTACCTCCACTGCTAAATTCTTTTTCACCGACAGCATGGCTTTCCGTCATTTTGACCGGAAAGCGTACCGTGTAATTAATAATATTCATCCGGCTTTAACCTGCACCAATCCTCCTTTAACAGTTGTGCTTTCAGCAGATAGTGTGGTTTGTAACGGACAATCGACAGGGGGAGTCCATGCGATTGTTACGGGTGGCACACTTCCGTATACTTATCTCTGGAATCCTAGTGGATGTACTACGGCAGATTGTTTAAATCTTCCGGTGAATACCTACATCGTAACGGTCACAGATGCTGCTGGAAATCAAATAAACTGTTCTATAGGAATCCCAGCTCCATCGGTTCTTGCAGTCAACTTCCAATTGCTTGCAGGGATCAAATGTGCGGGAAGCTGTAATGGAAGTATCAAGGCCAACCCAATTGGTGGAACGAGTCCATACACCTACTCCTGGTCAAACCCTGCAGGAATTACAATACCTACCGTTAGCGGTCTTTGCGGAGGTGTCGCATATATTCTTAAGGTGACCGACAAACACGGTTGTGACACCGTGGAATCACATACGCTTGCCAGTCCACTGATTATTACCCCCAATGGTGCATCCACCAACATCAAATGCTTTGGTGCCTGTAGCGGCACTGCCTTAGTCGCTCCAACGGGAGGGACAGGTGCGTATACCTACTCCTGGAGTCCGGGAGGGGCGACTACAGCCTCTATTTCGAGTCTTTGCCCTGGGAGTTATACGTGCTCAATCAAAGATGCTAATAACTGTTCAGGCACTTATACGGCCACCATTACACAACCAGCAGCCCCCTTGTCAGCCTCAACTGTCACAACGAATAACCCGCTGAGTTGTAATGGATTTACAAATGCAACAGCCAATGTCACTATAAGCGGTGGTACATCGGGCTATACTTATTCCTGGAATCCTGGAGGGGCAACGGTTCCGAACATCGGACCAGTGGGTGCCGGCAACTACACACTAAATGTACTTGATGCCAACAATTGTGCTTTCAGTACCGTTGTGAGCATCACCCAACCAGCCTCCATGAGTGCGGTGATGTCGGGTGTAAATCTGAAATGCCACGGAGCCTGTATCGGAACTGCCTCCACCACTCCAGCTGGAGGTACGGGAGCTTACACCTATTCCTGGAATCCGACCGGATTAACCACTTCCTCCATATCCGCATTATGTGCTGCAGAGTATACCGTTACCATTCATGATGCCAAAGGCTGTCCTTTCGTAGATTCGATTGCAGTAACCCAACCTTCTAATATTACAATTTCCATTGTTCCCACAATGGTTACCTGCACGGGTGTAAGTAACGGTAAAGCCGTAGCCACAGTGTCTGGAGGAACCGGCGCATTGACTTATTCCTGGACACCAGGAAATCCTACCGGGCAGGGAACAACTACGATCACCAATCTGAGTCCGGCAACCTATACATTAACTGTCACTGATGCGAATGGATGTACAACTAGCCAAACTGTTGTCATCACACAACCATCTACATTGCTCCCCAATGCATCTTCCACGAATCAAACTTGCGCTTCTCCTTGTGATGGAACTGCCACCGCCAATGCATCTGGAGGTGTTGCACCCTATACCTATTCCTGGGCACCCGGTGGGGCCGTGCAATCCATTTCAAATCTTTGTGCAGGTAATTATACGGTTACTGTAACGGATAAAAGCGGATGTGTAAAAACACAAGTAGAAGTCATTACCAGCCCTGCCCCCATTACGGTTACCTTAACTCCCACGCCGGTCTCCTGTAACGGTGTGTGTGACGGCTCCCTTTCTGCAAGCGTGGGTGGTGGTACAGCAGCCTATACTTACTTATGGAACCCCAGTGGTCTGACCACCTCCAGCATTTCATCCTTGTGTACAGGAAGCTATACCGTTACGGTTACTGATGCACACAATTGTGTAAGCAGTCAAACTGCCGCCGTCTCTACCCCGGCCATACTTGTACCGAACGCTATTGCTTCCGCAGCATCCTGCTCTGGCTCCTGTAACGGTTCATTGTGTTCAGCACCTACTGGAGGAACCTCTCCCTATACCTATTCCTGGAATCCTAACGGGCAATCCACGGCTTGTGTCAGCAATGTGTGTCCTGGTCCGTATACGCTGCATGTGAACGACATGCATGGATGTAGTGTGACTCAAACAGTAACAGTCACTTCTCCTCCTGCCGTTTCACCAAATGTTTCTCAGGTGAACATCAAATGTTCAGGGCAATGTAACGGAAGTGCTTCTTCTTTACCTTCCGGAGGAACAGGAGCATATACCTATTCCTGGTCTCCAGGTGGACAAACTACATCATCACTTTCCAACCTTTGTGCCGGAACCTATACCTGTCAGGTAACCGACGCTTCCGGTTGCACGGGCACTCAAATTGTTACCATAACACAACCTGTTACGCTTAATGCGGTTATTTCCAGCACAACCCCAACCTGCGGAACCTGTCAGGGAAATGCAACTGTAAATGTTTCAGGCGGTACTGCCGGATATACCTACTCCTGGACATCTGGTGGCACAGGTGTTACAGAAACAAATCTATGTGTGGGTAATGACACTGTTACTGTTACAGACAATCATGGTTGTGTTTCTTCAACAATCGCTACGATCACCCAAACTGTTATCATCAGCATCACTACATCCAGCACCACTGTAAGTTGTCACAACATATGCGATGGAACAGCTTCGGCCAATCCAACAGGAGGCCTCGCTCCTTATATCTATTCCTGGAGTCCTACCGGTTCACCCGGCCAGACCAGTCAAAATGCCATTAACTTATGTGCAGGAACTTATACTGTTACCGTTCACGATGCCAACGGTTGTTTTAACTCTGCCACCACTTCCTTTACTAATCCCGTTAAGATCAGTCCGGTACTTACTATCGCCAATCCTACCTGTAGCGGCCTTTGTAACGGTACGGCCTCTGTTGCAGTGACTGGTGGGGTGGGTGCTTACACATACTCCTGGATTCCAGGGGGACAGACATCCTCATCCATATCTGGTCTGTGTGCTGGAACTTACACACTTGATGTTAAAGATGCACACGGATGTGATTCACTCATTCCATTTGTGATTACGCAGCCTCCATCTATTTTACCGCACACCTCGATCACTCCACCATCTACTTGTGCCGCTTGCGATGGAGCCATTTCAGTAGCCCCGACAGGCGGAACAGGTCCATATACTTATACCTGGTCACCTGCTGAGCCGGCCAACCCATCGGTGTCCAGCCTTTGTTCTGGTTTCTATACAGTAACAATTACCGATACCAAAGGATGTGATACAGTACTTGCGGTTTCACTCAGTAGCCCAACAGGGCCTACAGCAGTGATCACTCCTGTCGCAGTAACCTGTAATGGAGGCTGCAACGGCTCGGCGACCTCGGTGGTATCCGGAGGCACCTTCCCATATACCTTTACCTGGTCTCCAGGGGCAATTACAGGGCAAGGTACTCTTGCAGCAAGCAACCTGTGTGCAGGTCCTTATACTTTTGAAATAAAAGATGCTATCGGATGTACCAAAATTATTCCGTTCATCATTACACAACCTGCCATACTCACACTTACTCCCACGATCACGAATGTGACTTGTGGAGGTGCCGCTAATGGAAGTATTATTGTTGGTGTAACGGGAGGAACCGGAGCTTATACCTATTCGTGGTTACCCGGACATCAAACGGCGAACACCATTTCAGGTTTGTCACCCGGCAACTATACCGTTCAGGTAACGGATGCGAATGGCTGTTCTCAAACAGCGATTTACGCGGTTACTCAACCGGCTACGTTAGCTGTGGTTGTCAATGTTGTAAATGTAAGTTGTAATGGATTCTGTAATGGCTCGGCGTCATCTGTTGTAAGCGGAGGGACTTCCCCTTATGCGTATTCCTGGTCGAACGGAGCGTTGGTTTCGAATATCTCCAACCTTTGTCCGGCCACATACATACTCAACATAACTGACGCAAATGGTTGTACGGGGTCACAGACAGGCATCATTACTCAACCAGCCTTATTTACCGATACAATCGCCTTTACCAACGCGAGTTGCAATGGTGTCTGTGATGGAACAGCTACGGTGTCTGCCAACGGCGGAACCCCTCCATATAATTTTATTTGGGCACCGGGAAGCCAATCAACACCTTCCATCAGCGGGGTTTGCGCAGGTAGTTACAGTGCCATGGCTACAGATGCCAACGGGTGTACAGCGCTTGCCTCTGTGACCATTACCGAACCTGTCGCCATCACGGTCACACTTACTCCTACTAACGCAAGTTGCAACGGTTCAAATAACGGTTCTATTACCTCCAGTACAACAGGTGGTACAGGCGCATATACTTATTCCTGGAGCGGAAATGGAGTAGCCCAGACAACATCCTCTATAGGAAACCTTTCTCCCGGAACGTATACACTTACAGTCACCGATTCAAAAGGATGTACCGGCTCACAGACGGCTGTAATTGGGCAGCCGGCACCGTTGTTGGCTGGTAGTGCCGGAACCAATCCTTCCTGTAATGGAACATGTAATGGCACAGCGTCATCAACACCTGTGGGAGGTACCACACCATATACTTATTCATGGAGCGCACCTCCGGGAGGTACCACCTCCAATCTGACGAATTTATGTGCAGGAGCCTATACCGTTACCGTTACAGATGCAAAAGGTTGTACCAATTCACAAACGGTTACTGTTGTAGACCCATCACTTATCACAGGCGCCTTTGCCGTCGGTAACTCCAACTGTGGAGTATGCAATGGCACAATGGGTGTTGTTCCTTCTGGAGGAACTGGTCCTTTTACTTACAACTGGAGTCCGGCAGGAGCCGGCCAGGGAACACCTAGTATGACTTCACTTTGTGCAGGAATTTACGTGGTTAAAATTACCGATGCAAATGGCTGTTTTTCGAATGTAACAGCACCTCCGTTGAACAATACTGGTGGCCCAACAAGTGATACCATTCTTACGGTAGCACCTTCCTGTTATGCCACTTGCAATGGCTCAGCGAATTGCATAAAAGTGGTTGGCGGCACTCCGGTGTATAATTATGCCTGGTTCGATTCACTCAATACCAACCTCCACAACAACACCACCAGTATCAGCAATCTGTGTGCAGGCGGTTATTTCCTTCAGGTAACAGATGCCAATCTGTGTATTTACACCCAACGGGTAGAGATTGGAGAGCCGCATCCTTTTGCGCTCAATCCGACTATTACTCCATCCAGTTGCACAGGAATTTGCAATGGAGCCATTGCACTTGCTCCAACCGGGGGTACAGGAGCTTATACCTATTCCTGGAGTCAGGGTGCTATAACAAGTAGTCTGAGTAATTTGTGTGCGGGAAGCTATACGGTAAAAATTTCTGATGCCAACGGATGTGACTCTACATTTAACTTGTCTTTTGTCCCCAATTCGTTGATATTCGGCACAGTCACTCCTGCTAATCCGGCATGTAACGGTGTATGTTCTGGTTCTGCCAGTGTTGCCATGTCTTCCGGGACTCCTCCATATGCTTATCAGTGGTCCGACCCGCTGGGTCAGGCCAGCGATACCGCTACCAGTCTTTGTGCAGGCACTTACACCGTAAACATAACCGATTTAAACGGTTGTAATATTTCTCCTACCGTTACCCTCACCGCCCCAACCGCAATTACTGCAACACCTTCCATTTCAGGTCCGGTTTGTGGACTTTGCAATGGCACTGCAAGCATAGCTGTTGCCGGAGGTACAGGATCCTATACCTATCAATGGAGTACTGGGTCAACAGCCGTTTCCGCCTCCAATTTATGTGCGGGTATCTATTCGGTCAGTGTAAAAGATGCGGCCGGTTGTAGCGCTTCTTTCTCCCTTCCGGTGAGTAACACCGGCGGACCTGGCCCTTCTACATTAAATATCACCAACATTACCTGTTTCGGTTCCTGTAACGGTGCAGCTACCGCTTCTGGCAATGGAGGCACTCCACCTTATACTTATAGTTGGACACCTGGCGGCCAAACCACCCCTTCTATTTCGTCTCAATGTGCAGGACTTTATTTCGTCGAGGTGAAAGACAGCAACGGTTGTATCCACACTGATTCGGTGAATATCACACAACCTGCCGATTATCTCACCAACCAGAAAGTGGTTCCTACAACTTGTCATTTTTGTAATGGCAGCATTTCGGTCAGCCCGACTGGAGGTACGAGTCCCTATACCTATTCCTGGTCAGGCGGCTTACCCCCTGTCGCGAATCAGTCAGCCTTGTGCATTGGTATTGATACCGTTCAAATAACTGATGCGACAGGATGTGCTCATGTATTTAGCATGGTGATTAATTCTTCTAACAGCCCGTCTATTTCCAATACATTGACGAATGTCTTGTGTAATAACAGTTGCAACGGAAAAGATTCTGTAACAGCCACGGGAGGCACACCAGGATATACCTATTCCTGGATTCCTGCACCCGGCTCGGGGCAGGGAACCGCTACAGGGAAAGGTTTATGTGCAGGAAACTATACGGTACAGGTAACGGATGCTGCCGGATGTGCCAATGCTGTCAGTTTTGTCATCACACAACCTCAGCCGCTTGCCTTCAGCACATCGCATATTTCAAATCTCTTATGTAATGCCGTTTGTAACGGATCAGCCACGGCGATTCCTTCCGGAGGCTCTGCACCGTATACGTATTCCTGGAATCCGGGAACCAATACCACTTCCACCGACTCCTTGCTTTGCGCAGGCACCTATACGTTGATGATGAAAGATCAGAATCTATGTGCAGACAGCCAGGTAGTAACAATTAGTCAACCTCCTGTCCTGGCATTTAC
>Ga0206918_1201_pt1 | contig 10458 bp, 8 predicted proteins | sample Alteio_BWOrgHeat_69_FD_152950 | JGI IMG/M metagenome (GOLD analysis project Ga0206918, IMG submission 152950) | Enriched cells from forest soil in Barre Woods Harvard Forest LTER site, Petersham, Massachusetts, United States -... | ecosystem: Environmental > Terrestrial > Soil > Temperate forest > O... | reverse complement strand
GTACTTGGTTTGTTTATCGTAAAAGGCCCCCTCAAATGGGCTGTTCTTATTGCCACCCTCTTATCTATTCTGCTTTCCTGGGGCAGCAACTACATGGAGTTTTCCAACTTCTTTTTCGATCACGTGCCAGGATATAATAAATTTCGGGCCGTGTCTATGATTTTGGTAATTGCAGAGCTTGGCCTTCCTTTACTTGGAATATTGGCACTTGATCAAGCGTTGAAAACGTCTGATTTCTTTGCTCAAAAAGTAAAGGCCCCATTCTCCAATTTTTTTCTTGAGAACAAGAAGGTCTTTTTTATTGCTTTTGGACTAACCGGAGGACTTTGTCTGTTGTTTCTCCTGGCTCCCGGCCTGGCTGATTTTTATAAATCTCCTGCAGCATTTTCCGGAGCCGGAATAGGAGGGGAACGGGAACACCTGTATGCACAGATTGTGAAACAGGCAGGACCTCAAACAACGAATCAACTGCTGGATGATCTGGAAGTTGCCAGACGGGCTATTTTTAAATCGGATGTATGGAGGAGCTTTGTCTTTATCACCTTGGCTGGCGCTTTGCTCTTCTTTTATTTCCGGAGCAGTTACCAGCGCTACGTCGTTATAGGAGGTATTGGATTGTTTGTGTTGATAGACATGTTTGTGGTTGATAAGCGATATTTGAATGACAGTAATTTTGTCCCCAAACAACAAGTGGAAGCCCCATATCAACCATCTGCAGCAGATCAGCAGATTCTTGCCGACAAGGATCCTGATTTCCGGGTGTTCAATACCAGTGTGAATACATTCAATGATGCGAGTACTTCTTATTTTCATAAGTCAATCGGTGGATATCATGGGGCTAAACTCAAGAGATATCAGGAGTTGATCGAATTTCAAATCAGCAAGAACAATACCAGTGTGTTGAATATGCTGAATACAAAATATTTTATTATCGCTGACAAAGATCAGCAGCCAATGGCTGTTCCGAATGCGAATGCAATGGGCAACGCCTGGTTTGTAAAAGAATTCAAGTTGGTAGCTAATGCCGATTCGGAGATTGTGGCGCTCACACATTTTGATCCTGCTAAAACCGCTATTGTAGATAAACAGTTTGAGTCGGAATTGAAGTTTACTCCTTCCAAAGATTCCACTTCGTTTATCAGGTTGACGCATTACGAACCGAATGACCTGACATATGAAACCAGCAACAAAGGAGAAGGACTTGCTGTTTTCTCGGAAATCTATTACGAAAAAGGATGGAATGCCTACGTTAATGGAGCATTGATGCCGCATTTCCGTGCCGATTATGTCCTGAGAGCCATGCATCTTCCAGCAGGTAACAACAAAGTAGAATTCAAGTTCGAGCCGAAAGTGTACAATACCGGAGAGAAAATTTCAACAGCTGGTTCATTAATATTGCTATTGGTCTGTGCCGGAAGCGGATTCCTTGCGTGGAAGAAGCGTAATTCGGCTGCGTAAATCAGATTGTTTTGCAGACACCCAACCGGAAAGTTCTAATCATTACCTATTATTGGCCCCCCGGCGGAGGGGCAGGGGTGCAGCGCTGGCTGAAATTTGCCAAGTATCTCCGGAATTACGGCTGGGAACCGGTGATCTATACACCTGAAAACGGAGAGATGCCTGTCATCGATCATTCTCTTGAAAAGGATATCCCTCCGAACCTGACGGTTATTAAGCGCCCTATCTGGGAGCCATACAACAGCTATAAACGATTTATCGGGCAGAAGAAAGACGAGAAGATCAATACCGGTTTTCTGACTGAAAATAAAAAGCCCAAAAAGGCGGAAAAGATGGCTGTATGGATCAGGGGGAATTTTTTCATTCCGGATGCGCGCAAGTTCTGGATAAAACCTTCCGTTAATTTCCTTTCTGCTTATCTCCTCCAACATCCGGTGGATGCAATTATCTCCACCGGCCCTCCTCATAGCATGCACCTGATTGCGATGGGAGTGAAAGAAAAGCTCCATCTTCCGTGGTTGGCTGATTTCAGAGATCCCTGGACCAACATTGATTTTTATCCTGAATTGATGCTGACCCCGGCTTCGGATCGCAAGCACCACCGGCTGGAAAAGGAGGTCCTGGAGAAAGCGGATGCGATACTGAGTATCGGGAAAACAATGTCACAGGAATTTGCTGATATCCTTGGAAAACAAAGCAGCAAATTTCATGTAATACCGAATGGTTTTGATACGGATGATCTGGAAACTTCCGGTGCGCTGGTGATGGATAAGAAATTTACCCTGGCCCATATCGGAACACTGGTGCGTAGCCGAAACCCTGAAGTATTGTGGAATGTACTCTCTGGGCTTGTTAACGAAATTCCTGACTTCGCTGCCCAGCTGGAGATTAAGCTTGTAGGAAAAGTAGATGTGCTGGTGATGCAGCAGATTGAAGCTCACGGCTTGTCGAGATTCGTGAATAAAATCGATTACCTCCCTCATGCTGAAGTAATCCGGGTACAACAGCAGAGTCAGTTGCTGTTGCTGCTCGTTAACAACACCAAGAACGCAGGAGGAATCCTAACCGGAAAGTTTTATGAATACCTGTCTGCCCGGCGTCCCATCCTTTGCATAGGACCTGAAAAGGGAGAAATTGCGGATACATTCCGGGAGACAAACTGCGGGAAGCTATCTGGCTTTGAGGATGATGAGAAGCTTCGTAAAAATATACTCGATTATTTTGAGTCGTTTAAGAGAGGGACGTTGGTTTCAAATGCTAATGCTACAGAGAAATATTCCCGTAAGGAACTGACCCGGCAGCTAGCATTGCTTTTGGATTCACTGAAGTAAACAACGCTTCAGGGTGCCTTCGACTCCGCTCAGGCACCCGAAGGGGGAGCACCGGTGGCTGAGCGTAGCCGAAGCCACCAGCACGGATGCACTATTTTCCCAAATACTTAAACCAGTCCTTCGTCGCTTCCGCGATAGAGGATGGATCCCACAAAGGGGCTTCTCTCCAATAATCAATGTTTTCGAGCATGATACGCACCCCTTCTTCCAGCGGTATTTTTGGCTTCCATTTCAGGATGGTATTGATACGATGCGTATCGGCAAAAGTACAGTCAGGTTCGCCGGGACGTTTGGGGATATAAGTAATCTCTCCCCCCAGGAGTTCTACCAGCCGATTGATGCTATAGGTATTTCCACTTCCAACATTGAAAATCTGTCCACTCACATCGCTGCGTTTGGCTGCTGTTACACAAGCGTCAACAATATCTGTTACGAAGGTGAAATCCCTCGTTTGCTTTCCATCTCCAACTACCGTGTAAGGCTTTTCATTTAACTTCTGAGCAAGGAATACGCCAAATACTGCACCATACGTACCGGAGGTCCTTGCACGGGGACCGTATACATTGAAGAACCGCATACAGGTAATGTTCATTCCGTAAATCTGTTCCCAATACAAGGCATATTCTTCTCCAAGGTATTTGGTTACCGCATACGGGTATTGACAACGTATCTCCGCTGTTTCGGGTGTAGGAAAAACATCGGGAATGCCATAGCAGGAAGAAGAAGCCGAATAAATGATTCGTTTCACCTGATGTTTCCGGCATGCTTCGAGCACACTGATGGTGCCGTTTACATTAGAATTGTGGTATTGCATCGGTTTCTCAATGCTCGGGACGATATCGGCCAATGCCGCCAGGTGGAATACCCAGTCTATTCCTTCAAACAAACCGGAGATTTTCTCCGGAACTGCGATATCCTCGATATGTACCTGCAGTTTTTGATTGCCTTTGTGGTGCTCCAGGTTACGGATATTCCCGGAACTCAGGTTGTCGATTACAACTACTTCATGGCCTTCCGCCAGCAACCGGTCAACCATGTGGCTCCCGATAAATCCGCATCCTCCTGTAACAAGTGTTTTCATAGTTGAATAGTTAAATCAGTCTTTCTTTTTATAATCTCCGCGCGAAAATTTCTTTTCAATCAGGCAATAGAGCAGGATAAAAAAGTACCTGCTTCCCATTTCTTTTATTTTCAGTTTGCTTTCCCCATGCTTTCTGTTGGTCCAGGTGTTCGGCACAACAGCATACGAATACCCCCTTACAATTGACTTCAAAGGCATTTCAAGCGTCAGATTAAAGTGAGGGGCCAAAAGGGGTTGTATGCCTTTAATGGTCTCCTTCTTATATAATTTGAAGGCGTTGGTACAATCGTTGTACTTCAAGCGGAAGCATACCTGAACAATGAAATTGGCAATACGATTGATGATAAGTTTGAGCTTGGGATAGTCCACTGTTTTACCGCCTTTCATGAATCGGCTTCCAAAAACGCAATCGTAATTTCCCTCCACCATGGTTTGATAGAAACGCACGAGGTCGTCGGGTGAGTCTGATAGGTCGGCCATGACAACCGCAACACAATCTCCACTAAAATTGTCGAGACCCTTACGCACTGCATAGCCAAATCCATTGGGGCCGGTGTTCGTGACATAGGTGAGCGTACGGATTTCTTCTTTCAACTTATCCAGGAGTGCTAACGTATTGTCTTTGGAGTTATCGTTTACGACCAGGATTTCATGGTCGATATTGGATGCGGAAAGTTTATTGTAAAAAGCAAGGAGCGTCTCGGTAAGACTCAGTTCCTCATTGTAAGCAGGTATAACAAGACTTAGTTTCATTTATTCCACGCGAGTTAAAAAGCTTTGTTGGATCTGCTGCAAGATGTCTTCGAGGTTGTATTTCCAGTCCCAGCCAGGATAATGCACCTTGAAACGGGAAACATCACTGATATACCAGATGTGATCGCCAATGCGGTTGTCTTCCGAATACGAATAGTTCATTTTGTTTCCGGAAATCTGCTCACAAAGCGCTATGGCTTCCTTCATGGAACAGTTGGAGTGGCGTCCACCTCCTGCGTTGTATACCTCACCCATACGTGGATTCAGATAGAAATGCCAGAACATGTTAACCAGATCCCAGCTGTGAATATTATCACGTACTTGTTTTCCCTTATAGCCGAATACAGTATAATGCTCTTTCGTCAGTGCGCATTTCATCAGGTAGGAAAGGAACCCATGGAGTTGTGTTCCGGAATGATTCGGACCTGTAAGACATCCTCCGCGGAAAACAACCGTTTTCATGTTAAAATATTTGCCGTATTCCTGAACAAGCACATCAGCGGCCACCTTGGAAGCACCGAAGAGGGAGTGCTTGGTTTGATCGATACTCATGTGTTCGTCAATCCCGTGTTTATAATAAGGATGTGACTCCGCTATTTCCCAACGGTTTTCGAGTTCGACGAGTGGCAGAAAGTTAGGCGTGTCACCGTAAACCTTGTTGGTGGAGGTGAAAACGAATGCTGCATCTGGGCAATGCTGACGGGTAAGTTCGAGCAGGTTCAGTGTGCCGTTGGCATTGATGGTGAAATCTGTGTGTGGATCTTTCGCTGCCCAGTCGTGACTTGGTTGAGCTGCGGTATGTATGATCAGGCGAATGTCTTTCTGATATTCCCTGAATATTTTTCCAAGGGCTTCGTTGTCCCGTATGTCAGCCGAGTAATGCCTGTAGTTTGGAATTTTTCCGAGCAGACGAGTGTTGTTCCATTCCACCGAAGCATTGTCACCAAACAAGACGGCCCGGTAGTTGTTGTCAATGCCAACAATCAAATCGAACTTGTCGTGAAAAAATTCAACTGATTCACTGCCAATGAGTCCGGCTGATCCGGTGATGAGAGCAATTTTCATGCGTTTAATATTTTATTTAACTGTGATTCGTTATCTCTGATCCAGCAATAAATACTGTTGAGTGTGTCTTTAACCGTAACTTCTGGTTTCCACCCGCACCATTTGGTGATTTTGGCATTGTCCGTCAGATAAATCCGGATGTCCGCTTTGTTGGTTTCCGTTACGGCACTAATCGGTATACGGTTTCCAGTGATTGATTCGCAAAGCGATGTTAGTTCTTTCAATGAAACACTCGACTCTACTCCTCCTCCAACATTGAATACTTCTCCTTGAAAACGTTTCATGTCGTGAATCTGCAGATCGATAAGCCGAAATAAATCACTCACAGGAAGCATGTCCCGCACTTGCTTTCCAAGACCTCCATATCCGGTATAAGAAAGCGATTTTTTCCAGAAATGTCTGGCCATCCAGAGGACGACAACGCCTTGATCTACTTTGCCCATCTGGTAAGGACCGGTAATAACGCCACACCGGTTAATTACTCCCTTAAGACCAAGCAGCGATTGGTATTCCTCCATGATCAATTCTCCTGCCAGTTTGGTGGTGCCATACAGACTCCTGTAACCGTTTAATGGAAACTGCTCTGATATGCCAGCTTGGGTAATGCCAGGGAGCAATTGCTCTTTAGAAAGGTCATACCGGGTATTTGACTCGGTGAATTTTATTTCCCCGATCCGTTCAATGGGATAAACCCGGCTGGTGGAAAGGAAAATAAAATCTGCTTTGTTTCTCAAGGCAAAATTCAAGGTATTGATGGTCCCATTGAGATTGGTGTCAATCAGGTAGTCAGTAGAGCCATCGAGACCCGACTGAACGGAAGGTTCTGCCGCGGCATCGATCACCGTATCTATTTTTGGAAGTGCATCAAAATCAGATTTGTTGCGAATGTCACCGTGAACAAATGTGATGCCTGCCTCTTTCAAACGTGATATATTCAGCTCCGAGCCTCTTCTGCGCAGATTATCCAGTGCGTATAAGTTGTAAGACGGGTATTTTGATTTAAGCGCCAGAGCCAGATGTGAACCAACAAACCCACATCCTCCTGTAATCAATATATTCATGGAGGAGGTTTTAAGAAAGAGAATAGAATTCATGAATGCAGTCGGCCACATAATTTACCTGCTCATTCGTCAATTCCGGGAAAATGGGAAGGCTCAGGATCGTTTCTGTTTGACGTTCGGTAACAGGAAAGTCTCCTTTTCTGTAGCCCAACTCCCGTGCCGCTTCCTGCTGGTGTATGGCAATAGGGTAGTGCACCTTGGTGTCGACACCTTGCTCGGAAAGGAATTTCTGCAGCGCGTCTCTTTTCTTTGATTGAATGATAAAGGTATGGTATACCGCTTTCTCCTTTTCGGAGTCGACGGGAAGGATTAAATCAAGTCCTTTCAAACGGGACTGATACATTCCTGCAATTTCCCTTCTGCGTGCAGTCCATTTCTCCAGCTCTTTTAATTTCACATTCAAAATGGCGGCCTGGATATTATCGAGTCGGGAGTTATAACTCCAAAAGGAGCACTCATCCCTGTTTTTCAGCCCGTGGTTACGTGCAAGCAGGAGGTGTTTGTAGATTTTCTCGTCGTTGGTAGTAATGACCCCTCCATCTCCGCAAGCAGCCAGGTTTTTGAGTGGGTGCAGACTAAAACAGCCGGTTGTTCCGAAAGAACCTACCGGCTTCCCGTTATACAATGCACCGATTGCCTGGGCGCAATCCTCAATCAAATGCAAATTGTGTTTCAATGCAATCGCTTTCAGTTCATCAATAGGTGCAGGACGGCCAGTGAGGTGGACAACAATGATAGCCTTTGTCTTTGCGGTGATGGCCTTTTCTGTTTTTTCAGGATCCAGGTTGAAGTCAGCCCGCACATCTGCAAAAACGGGTGTGGCTCCAGCCAGGACCACCGAAGATGCGGAAGCAAGGAAAGAGTTAGGGGCAGTAATTACTTCGTCCCCTTTTCCAATATTGAGCGCCAGCAGAGAAAGAAACAAAGCATCTGTCCCGTTTGCAACACCCAGAGCATAGGATGTTCCGGCAAGTGCAGCAAACCGTGCTTCAAATTTTTGAGTTTCTTCCCCCAAAATGAATTGACCACTATCCAGAATTGTTTCGATACTGCGCAGGATCTCGCCTTTGATATTTTTATGCTGAAGGCCGAGATTTAAATAAGGGACTTGAATTTTTTGAGAGATCATAGCAGTAAGAGGATACGGGTTCAGTCCAGTTTTATGTTTTGCATCAACTTTACGTTGAAATATTTATCTGCAGTGAGGGAGTCGGGCACCATGCCGTTTTCGAAAGCGGCTTTCAAATCGCGCACAGCATCCTCAATAGAATGAGTAGGTTCGAAACCAATATCCTTTTTTATCTTTTCAGAAGAAATATGGTATGACCGAAGATCATTGGAGGAGGTGGTAACAATTTTCACCTGGTCGCCGATGACATTCTTAACCATCTGGGCAATCTGTGCGATCGTAAAGTTTTCATAACCCGCGTTCCAGATTTTACCGTCTATCTTCTCTGATGGCAATTCAAGCAGTTGGCAATAGAGATCGGTCATGTCTTCAATGTGAATGTTGGGTCTCTTCTGAGTCCCTCCAAAAACACTGATTTCCCCTTTGTTGATCGCCAGGTTAGTCAAAATATTCACAGACAAATCGAGTCGCAGGCGTTTGCCATAACCGCAAACGGTGGCGGGGCGAATGGTGCAGGTGGTAAAACCAGGTGAACGGTATTTTTCCAGAATGACTTCACACATTGCTTTAAATTTGGAATAGTCAGTTAGCGGTTCAAGGAGGACATCCTCGTGTACATTCGGATCTTCTTTGATGCCATATACACTCGAAGAGGAGGCGTAGATAAAACGGCTAACGCCCGACTCCTTTGCAATCTTTACAAGAGGTTCAAAAGCATCCAGGTTAATGGATTTACCCAAACCGGGATTTAGTTCAAAACTTGGATCGTTGGAGATACAGGCAAGGTGAATAACGGCATCTACTCCGGGAAGCAGTTTTTTAAGTAACGCCTGGTCACGGATATCGCCCTTCACAGCTTCAAGGTTGGGATGCTTCGGAAGCACATCCTCTCCGTAAATCATCAGATCGAGGACGGTAACCCGGTAGTTTTTACGAAGTAATTTGGGAACAAGTACGGAACCTACGTACCCTGCTCCACCGGTGATAAAGATGTGTTTCATGTGATCCCAGTCAGTGGTTAAAAAAAGAAAGTAAAATTAAGCTTTTTTTTCTTTCTAGCCACGACACTATCTGGTTGATTTACATGAGTATACTTGGAGTCATAAGCGGTTTATTAGCCTTGCCGGATTGCCTACGACCTTGGTGTAAGGTTCCACCGGTCTGATTACCACGGTTCCTGCCCCTGTAATAGCTCCTTCTCCGATACTACAATCCGGAATAACGAGAGTACCTGCTCCAAGAAACGCATCTTTCCCGATTTTCACCCTGCCAGCGGTATGCACACCGGGACCCAGATTAGCACCATCAGCTATCCGATTATCATGATCAATTGTGGCTCCTGTGTGGATATTGACGCAATTGCCTATGATGCTTCCGGTGACAATGATAACACCCTGCCCCAGGTAATTACCTTTCCCTATTTGAACATCGCTATCCAGATGAGCGGTAGGGTGGATGGCATTAACAAGTTCAAGGCCTAACTGTTCGACTTTGGCAGCCAACTCTCTTCGCATTGCATTATGTCCGATAGCTACAATGGCACAGGTGATTCCCTCCGTCAAGGCTATTGCCGGAAGATCTTTTAAGCTACCGAGTACAGGAAATCCCCGGATAAGTGTTCCCTTTTTAGATAGGTCGTCATCCACGAATCCGATCACCTCCACTTCTCTCGCTGCCAATAATATTTCCAATACCACTTTGGCGTGTCCATCTTCCCGTGCACCAATGATTACCGTTTTTTGCATAAGAAAATTATGAAGGTTAAAAATACGAAATAAGCGCTAAACGCCTTTGTGAGAAACGATCCGCTGATAAAAATGCTCGAGGCGCAGGCTTTGTTCTTTCAATGAAAGTGTCTTCCGGGCTTTCAAAACAGCAGCGATGAGTGAATCATAATCCGTTTTCAGTATAATATCGCGAATCGCATCCAGCTGATCAAGATCAATGAAAAATCCGGATTGAGTGCGTTTTATCAACCAGCTTTGATAACCTAAATCGCGAGATACAATTACAGGGATACCGGCTTCTAAATAATTGAATAGCTTAAGTGTTGTTGCATATTTGAGCTTGTCGTCACTTTGCTCGGATAGTTCTCGGAAAAAGGGAAGGATCCCGAAATGGTACTTACTCAACTCGCTGGTAAGTTCTTGTTGGGAGACTGACCGGTGGAAATGGAACCAGGGATTGCTGTCATCTAATTTTTCATATTCTTCGTAGTCTGCACGGACATTCGACGGACTTGGATAAATATGAAAATGGATCTGCTGTTTGCCTAGCTTCTCGATAAGAGATTGAAATTGGATATTACCGTATTGCTTTGGGTTACGGTGACTGCCCGCAACTCCTCCTGCATATACAATATGAATATTGTCAGGAAGAAGTTTTTGGGTATTCGAACAAAATACGTCCTCGTCACAGTAAAGAGGAAAAAAAAGGGTTGGGGGCTTATGCGTGCTATGGTATTTTCGGTAAGCCACATTGGGCTCCAGGCTTTGGCCAATAAGGCCATCGGCCTGTTCCAGACAGGCTCTTTCATGGGGAAGCTCTTTCCTGAGCCACTTCAAATTAGGTTTTAAACCG
>Ga0206918_1200_pt1 | contig 10480 bp, 5 predicted proteins | sample Alteio_BWOrgHeat_69_FD_152950 | JGI IMG/M metagenome (GOLD analysis project Ga0206918, IMG submission 152950) | Enriched cells from forest soil in Barre Woods Harvard Forest LTER site, Petersham, Massachusetts, United States -... | ecosystem: Environmental > Terrestrial > Soil > Temperate forest > O... | reverse complement strand
GCTGAAATGCCCGGCCTGATGGCACTGCGTGCTGAATATGGAAAATTAAAACCGCTGAAGGGTGCTCGCGTGGCAGGATGTCTGCACATGACCATACAAACAGCCGTTCTGATTGAAACCCTTATTGAACTGGGTGCTGAAGTGCGTTGGAGTTCCTGTAATATTTTCTCTACTCAGGATCATGCTGCTGCAGCGATTGCTGCTACCGGCGTGGGAGTTTTTGCCTGGAAGGGACAGACGCTGGAAGATGCCGACTGGTGTATTGAGCAGACCCTGTTTTTCGGAAGTACTGACAGGCCTTTGAATATGATCCTCGATGATGGTGGTGACCTTACTAATATAGTGCTGGACAAATATCCCGAACTCGTGCAGCATGTGAAAGGAATTTCTGAAGAAACAACAACAGGTGTACACCGCCTCTATGAAAGAGTAGCGAAAGGCACATTGCCTGTTCCGGCCATTAACGTGAATGATTCAGTAACCAAATCTAAATTTGATAACAAGTACGGATGTAAGGAAAGTCTGGTGGATGCGATCCGCCGCGCTACCGACGTGATGCTGGCGGGTAAAGTGGCCGTTGTGGGTGGTTATGGTGATGTAGGAAAGGGATCAGCACAGTCTTTGCAGGGTGCCGGTTGCCGTGTAATTGTTACAGAAATCGATCCGATTTGTGCACTGCAGGCAGCCATGGACGGATTTGAAGTTAAGCGCATGATCGACGCCGTGAAAGAAGCGGACATCGTGGTAACTGCTTCTGGTTGCCGCGACCTGATCACGGAAAAACACTTCCGTTTGCTGAAGGATAAAGCCATTGTTTGTAATATCGGTCACTTTGATATAGAGATCGACATGGCCTGGATCAACAACAGCTATGGTCATACGAAAGACACCATCAAACCTCAGGTTGATATTTATAATATTGAAGGTAAAGATGTGATCATCCTTGCAGAAGGCCGTCTCGTGAATCTCGGTTGTGCTACAGGCCATCCCAGTTTCGTGATGAGTAATTCGTTTACCAACCAGGTTTTGGCACAGATTGAACTCTGGATGCATCATGACAAGTACGAACACAAAGTATATGTACTTCCAAAACACCTGGATGAAAAAGTTGCCCGTCTGCACCTCGCCAAAATCGGCGTCATGCTGGATGAACTCACAGAAACGCAGAGTGAATACCTGGGTATTCCGGTGAAGGGACCGTTCAAGGCGGATCATTACCGTTATTAGGCCGAACGCTGAACACCTAACGCTGAACGCTATTGAACTCTTAATAGAATAAATAAACCCTCTTCAACAGAAGAGGGTTTTTATTTTAATTTGATTTCTTTTCGTTTAATCTGGCGTTAAGCGTTAGGCGTTAGGCGTTAAGCGTTCAGCTTGAATACCCCCAATCTCTCATGATAGAGTAATCCTGCTGGGAGCATTGCAGTGGGGTAAATCCGCCCTGGTAAGATTCCTGTTCAACAATAAACCATTTGGTCCCGCCGCTGGTCCGCCCAATGTTGCAAACCTCCCGGGTGCCGACAATACCCTGACCAAGAATGGTGCTCACATATTTTTCCGATCCTTCCTTCGCCAGAATTTCGTCTTTTACGTGCATCATTTCAAACCTTCCGGGATATTTTTTTGCGACATCGATGGCTTTGAATCCGCCGTTATATAAATTGCCCATATCCAGTTGCTGGGCAACCAGTGCAGGATCCGTATTGGTCAGTATCAGATCGTACAATAGTTCGCCGTCGATTTTTGTCGTGAATTCAAAGTCGTGGTTATGATAACCGAATTTCATGCCCGATTTTTTACACAGTTCGCCGGATTTATTGAACACATCCATATAAGCTTTAAAATCCTTCATATTTTTTCGCAGGCTGTCGTCCAGCCAGGGAGACACCAGGTATTTCTGACCAGCTGTTGCTGCATCGTCTACGGTGTATTTCCATTTGTCGGCAAAATCATTTTTGGAGAAATCATAATCGTTGGGCAACATCTGCACATGCCCGCTCGGCATTTGCATTCCATAACTTTCCAGGAGTTTTTTAAATTCGGCCGGCGGATATCCGTAAAATTTCCGGTCATGATAATTGGCGTGCTCCACATATTTATAACCGATATCTGAAAGTTTTTTCAGGGTGCCCGACGGATCTTTACCCATATCCGCCCGCACCGTATAGAGCTGGATGGCCAGATATGTATCGCCGGCTGTGGCCGCCATCAACCTGTGTGAACCCATGGCCATTGCGGCAAAAGATAAACCACTTGTTTTCAAAAAATTTCTGCGGGATGTACTCATGGCAATCGTTTTAATTGTTATTTGTTAATTGTTCCCGCAAGGGCGGGATTAATAGGCAATGCAAAAGCAAACATCAGTTTTAAATATACAACGATTGGAAGAAAAACAGGAATAAAATCAGGTCTGGTAGATTCAGTAAAAGTTTAGCGTTCAAAGTACTCCATACTCTCATACTCCCATACTCCCATACTCCCATACTCTCACATTTCCACACTTTCACACTTGCTTCTCCGCTGCTTTGAATGTGAAGTTTTTCTGCGTCATATAACTGAAAGAAACCACGATGATGGTGGTGATGATTTTGGAGACCGTGGGATAGAGGTGAAAATGTTCCACAAAAAGCCGGATGAAAATATAATTGAGAAGAATGCAAACCAAGACCAATAAAAAGTAGCGGAACAGCTGAACCCTGCCATGCAGAACGGAACCGGGAAACACCACATGGCGCATCAGCATAAATCCGGTGGGAAAACTGATTAGAAAGGAAATAATAAATGCAGCAATATGGGGTTTAAAAGAAATGAAGCCAAGATTCAACACCTGTTTGTGTAAAATAAAGTTGTATGCCAGGAAAAAAACGAAAATATCCAGGATCGTGTTAGCACCCCCACAGGCAGCGTATCGAAAGGTTTGAATGGAGACCAGCTTTCGAAAGGGCGGATAGAAAAAGTCAATAATGGAAATAATTTCCTTCTTTGGCATAAATCCATAGATTCCGGGCGCGAAGTTAATATAATCGAAGCAGATAGTGTACGCAACAAATCCTACTTTTGCGCTCAATTCAATGAGAATGGAGCTTGTAACCGGCATCAAAACGGCCGTTCAGCGCGTTTTAACAGAAAAATATAATTACCGGATTGAAATACTGGATGTACTGGTTAATGAAACCAAGCCGGAATTTACTGGCGATTATACCGTCGTCTTGTTTTCATTCAGTAAAATCCTGAAAATTACCCCTGACGTCCTCGGTAAGGACCTTGGAGAAGCACTTCTGGACGCCCAACCGGACCTGTTCGCTTCTTTTAATGTGATTAAAGGATTCCTGAACCTGGTCATGGCAGACAAACCCCTGGTGGATTTTCTCCATGCACAATATCAGAATCCCGGTTACGGGATGCAATCGCCCAATGGACGCCGGGTGATGGTGGAATATTCTTCTCCCAATACCAACAAACCCCTGCACCTGGGTCATTTGCGGAATAATTTCCTCGGATGGTCCGTAGCCGCTTTGTATAAAGCCTGTGGGTATGATTATGTAAAGACCTGCATCGCCAATGACCGGGGTATTCATATTTGCAAGAGTATGGTAGCCTGGAAACATTTTGCCCATGGCGCTACGCCTGAATCCACCGGTATCAAGGGTGACCATTTCGTCGGAGACTATTATGTTTTGTTTGGCAACGAATTGAAAAAACAGGTGGAAGCCGCGATGTTATCCGGTATCACCAAAGAAAAGGCGGAAAAAGAGGCTCCACTCATGAAAGAGGCGCAGCAGATGCTGGTGGACTGGGAAGCGGGCAAGCCTGAAGTGATCTCCCTCTGGAAAACGATGAACAGCTGGGTATATACAGGTTTCGACATCACCTACAAACGCATCGGCAGTGATTTTGACAAAATTTATTATGAAAGCCAGACTTATCTGTTGGGAAAAGACCTGGTTGAAATGGGATTGCAAAAAAAGGTTTTTTTCCGTAAGGAAGATGGTAGCGTATGGATCGATCTGAAACCCGACGGGCTGGACGAAAAGATTGTGCAGCGAAGTGATGGCACCGCAGTGTATATGACACAGGATATTGGCCTGGCTGACGAAAAATATAAAGAATTCCATCCGGATTTAAGTTTGTACGTGGTAGCGGACGAACAGAACTATCATTTTAAAGTGCTCAAACTCATTTGCCAGAAACTGGAACTGCCTTCAGCAGCGAGTATATATCATTTGTCCTACGGATTGGTTGAATTGCCGTCGGGGAGAATGAAGACGCGGGAAGGTACCGTCGTGGATGCCGACGACATCATTGATGAAATGACCGCCATTGCAGCAAAACATACGGAAGAACTTGGGAAGGTTCCGGATTTTACAGATGCCGAGAGAACAGCACTTTACGATACCATCGGACTGGGTGCACTGAAGTTTTTCCTGCTTCGTGTGGATCCGAAAAAGAGGATGGTTTTTAATCCCGATGAATCGATTGACTTTCACGGATACACGGGCCCTTTCGTACAATATACCCACGCCCGTATCAAATCCATATTGAGGAAGGAACAACCCAATGCTGTTTCCATCGCAGAGGCCAAAGCCCTTTTGCCTTTGGAAAAGGAGCTGCTGATAAACCTGGAAAAATATGGCGGCCTGCTGCAACAGGCTTGTACGGAAATGAATCCCTCGCTGGTGGCCAATTATACATTTAATATCGCCAAAATATTCAATTCCTTTTATGCTGAACACTCGGTCAGCCGCGCCGAATCTGAATCGCAGAAACAACTGCGCTTAAGGATATGCGTTATGACGGCTGGCGTGATCGGCTCTTCGATGAAATTGCTGGGCATCCGGGTTCCGGAAAGAATGTAGTCCCATTGACCTGTTAGTCCTCGTCGTGGTGTTTTCCTTTTTTCACATTCAGGGCAAGGCTCTCTTCCCCACCCTCACCTTTTTCTTCCAGGTCAGCCATTAGTCCTTCATCAGTGAGATCCAGCGGATGGGAATTTTTCCAATCCTCTTTCGCAATCTCATGCAGCCGTTCCACAATGTCTTCATCGTGCACTTCAATGGCCAGTTCCCTTCTGTCGTCAAAACTACCGGGTGCCAGGTTAATCGAACCGACGATCGCGTGACTGCCATCCGCAATCAGCATTTTACCGTGGAGTTTCAGGTGCCGTAACGTATGGACCTTAATGCCCACATCATCCATAATCCGCAAACCACCGACGGCTTCCACCAGTTTATCTTTTTTAAGACTATGTGGTTTGCGCGCCATGACGTGAACTTTCACACCCCTTTCGGCGGCTCTGACGAGTCTCTCAATGATCACGGAATCCTGGTATCTTTCATTTTGTACGAAGAGTGTGTGTTTGGCGCCATCGATAAAATGGGCGATCCGGTCGCGGCCATTGCCCTTACACCAGATCATGTGTGACTTATCATTTACGTCGAAATCCTTTCGATCCCAGTCTGCGATAAAACAGGCAACCATTTCATTCACCTCATGCGGATGGCTGGTGGTGATCGCATAATCCCTGGTTTCCGTAAGGTTTTTGGTGGCCCAGTTTAAGGATTTAATGAATCCGATTTCGTCATCAATGACCATTGATTTCTCATGGGTCAGTCCGAATGCCGGGTTACTGTCCTTCACCTCCACCCCTGCTGCCTCCAATGTTTTACGTGTATCAACATTGTCTTCTTCCCCACTCCTTCTTGCCGGGTTGAGCATTACCTGCACATCAACACCTCTTTTCCTGGCAGCTACAACGGCATTGATAAGATCGGGATCAGAGAAAACAAACATTTTTATCCTGATCGATTTCTTCGCCGCGTCGATCGAATCTACAATGGGTTGCCGGGTATCGTCGGGCATCACAATAATTGTTCTTTTTGCGTCTGACATAATTTGAGCGTATTTAGAATAGTTAATTTGATTTTGTCTCTACTAATGGTTCTGCACCTGATTGGATATGGTAAAGTTCGGCATAGATTCCATTCCGTGCGACCAGTTCATCATGGGTGCCCTCTTCGGCAACAAACCCGCCTTTTAAAACAACTATTTTGTCTGCATCCCGGATTGTGCTGAGCCGGTGCGCAATGATGATGACTGTCCTGCCTTTCATGAGTCGTTCCAGGGCTTCCATGACCAGTTTCTCAGATTCCGTATCCAGCGCAGCGGTGGGTTCATCGAGGATCAGTATGGGCGAATTTCGGATGATTGCCCGCGCGATTCCGATTCGCTGACGTTGTCCGCCTGAAAGAGTCAGTCCGCGTTCGCCAACCCAGGTATCATATCCTTTGGGCATTTTTGCAATAAACTCATCGGCATTCGCCATTTTAGCGGCTGCTTCAATTTCTTCCTGCGTAGCTCCTTGTTTTCCGTAAGCAATATTTTCCCGGATGGTTCCAAAAAACAATACGGTATCCTGCAATACGAAGGCGATCTGATCACGCAGCCCGCGCTCGCCGTGTAGTTGAAAATCTGTTATATCTACGCCATCAATAATAACCTTTCCGTTGGAAGGATCATAAAAGCGTGGAATCAGACTGACCACGGTAGATTTTCCGCCACCAGTGGGTCCGCAGATGCCAATCCGCTGACCGGCTTTTATGGAGAAATGCACATCCCTCAGGATGGGATTATCTGCTTCGTAAGCAAAGGCTACATGTTCAAAATCAATATGCCCTTTTAGTGTGCCCGTGTCTTTCGCGTTTTCTTTTTGAGGAATAACCGTATCCGTATCCAGGATGGCCTGAATGCGTTCAAGTGCTACTGAAGCCTGCGCGATAGACGTGGTCATCTTAGCCAGGTCCTGAACCGGTTTGAAAAACTTTCCGAGATATGAGAGGAAAACAGTAAGACCTCCCAGGGTCATGGCTTCAATTAAAACCAGGTGGGCGCCCCGCCAGAGTACAAAAGCCGTGCAGGCGGCAACGATCAGGCTGACAACAGGAGAAAGAAGTGATTTTACTTTACGGGCATTCAGGGAAGCCTGAACCGTGTTCATACTTACGCTTTTCAAATTTTTTTCTTCCAGATCCTGTCTGTCAAATGCTTTTACCGCACGAACAGATTCAAGTCCCTGTTGTAAAACAGTGACCATGGTGGATTGCTGGGTTCTTACTTCATGAGTAGCTTTTTTTACGGCTCTTTTAAACCTTGCTACAAAAAACAACAGCAACGGCGTGACTGCCACTGCCACCAGTGCAAAGTCCCAGTTCATATAAAACATCAGTGCCAGCATACCGATAATGGTCAACCCATCTATTAAAATGCTGAGCAGGGCCGACGAGGCAAACCCCTGTATCGTCGAGATGTCGGAGGTCATCGTACTTAAAATATTCCCGATCTGATGGGTATCGTAATAAGTTAGCGAGAGGCGTTGCAGGTGATGATAGACTTTCTGACGAAGATCATTGGCTACATACTGGGCAACACTTTCTGTATAATAATTGTCGATATACCCGGCAATCCCGCCAATCAGTGCTATCAACACCAGGCCAAAGCCTGCTGCCCCCGCGAGCGCCATTTTATTATGTTCAAAATCGGCTATCCAGTGCAGCCATCCTGGTAAAGGATGATGTCCCACAACGTTGTCAATGATAATTTTTAAAGGCCAGGGGCCAAGCAGACTCATCGCCGTTTCCAGCAGCATGGCAGCAAAGATTACAAACAACCATTTTTTATAAGGACCGATTAGTTCAAAAATAAGAGCAGTCAGGCTTTTCGATGACTTTTTTAGTGATACCGTCGGATCTTTTAATTTATCTTTTTTTGAGTGGTCTTTTGACATGGAAGTCAGTTTTAGAATATTTCCACTTACAAGTTAAATACTAATTAAGTCCCTTGCTGCCGCCGGAGTCGTGCTTTGGTGCACAGAAGGCGTTTAACGGTAAAATCAAACCTGACGGATTACCAGGCGCTTTCACTCAAACAGATTGATTGACTGACTTTTGCTGATAGAGCGCGCGCGCCTTCTTATCGGGAAACTTATTTTAAAATCACTGCACCCAGTGGCGGAAGGTGTACATTGATTTCGTACCGGTCCTGGTCTTTGTCCACCAGGGTTACGATGGGTTCGGGGTTAAAGGTATTGCCGGCGCCGCCATACATTCTCTCGTCACTATTGAAAATTTCCTTCCAGGCCGGTTTGCTGTTTGCATATACTTTCCAGTTGTTACGCACCACGGGTGTCATATTCAAAATCACCAGCACATCATTTTCAGGAAGTTTTCCCTTTCGCCTGAATACAATTACTGATTCCTGCCGGTGATCCAGATCGATCCATTCAAATCCGAATTCGTTAAATTGATTTTCATATAGTGCGGGTTCTTTTCTCAGCAGCAGGTTCAGGTCCCGCACACAGTCTTTCATTTTCCAGTGCAGTTCATATTTCAGCAGATACCATTGCAATTCACTTTTATGATTCCATTCACTGGTAGCGCCGAATTCGTCGCCCATGAAAAGCAGTTTGCCTCCGGGATGCATAAACATATACGTATACATAAGCCGGAGGTTGGCAAATTTCTGCCACTCATCGCCGGGCATCTTGTACAACATCGGGGACTTGCCGTGTACGACTTCATCGTGACTTAAAGGCAGCATGAAATTTTCATCGTAATAATACATCATGCTGAATGTAAACTTATCCTGCAAACCTTTTCTCAGCAGCGGATCAGCCTTGAAATAATCGAGCGTGTCGTGCATCCAACCCATCATCCATTTCATGCCGAATCCCAGGCCGTCGGCAAATGTGGGTTTACTTACACCGGGCCAGTCTGTCGCTTCCTCAGCAATGGTTTGTATATCAGGAAAATCCCGGAACAGGGTTTCATTCAGGTCTTTGATAAACGCGATGGCTTCGAGATTGCCGTCACCTCCAAATTCGTTGGGTTCCCATTGTCCTTCAGTTCTGGAGTAATTTAATTTCAGCATGGAACTCACCGCATCGACACGAATGCCATCGGCATGAAAGCGATCACACCAGAAACGGCCGCTGCTGATCAGGAAGGATTTTACCTCTCCCCTTTTATAGTTAAAAATATAACTACTCCAGTCGGGATGATAACCCTTGCGCATATCGGCATACTCGTAAGTGTTGGCTCCGTCGAACATATACAGTCCGTGTGCGTCATAGGGAAAATGCGAAGGCACCCAGTCGAGCAGCACACCGATGCCGGCTTCATGAAAAGCATTCACCAGTTCCATAAAACTTTGCGGGTCGCCGAACCGAGATGTCGGTGCGAAATAACCGACGCCCTGGTAACCCCAACTGCCATCGTAAGGATATTCCATTACGGGCATGAGTTCGACATGGGTAAAGCCCATCTCTTTTACATAGGGAACCAGGCGTTCGCGGATCTGGTCGTAGGTATTATACGTTTCTTCATCGTCGGGATGGGGACGCATCCAGCTGGCCAGATGCACTTCATAAACAGACCAGGGCTGATCGAGCGCATTGTGTTTTTTGCGTACGTTCATCCAGGCTGCATCTTTCCAGGTATAGTCAAGATCCCAGGTGATGGAAGCGGTCTGGGGTCGCTGCTCCCAAAAATGTGCGAAGGGATCACCTTTCACCGTTTCAGAACCATTAAACCCACGGATATGATATTTATATACTTCACCGCGATTGATTTCCGGAATAAATCCTTCCCAGATTCCTGATTTTTCCAGGCGTACAAAAAGCGGATGTTCATCAGGTTTCCAGTGATTAAAATTTCCGATTACGGAAACTGCCGTGGCATTGGGTGCCCATACCGCAAAATAATATCCTCGTGTGCCCAGCACTTCCCGCGCATGGGAACCGAATATTTCATAAAGACGATAGTGCGTCCCATTTTGAAAATTCCGGATGTCATCATCCGAAAAAAGTGAGTAATTCCATACGGGTTTCGTGGAATCTACAAAATGGGTATGTTCGTAATTAGTTATCACTGTATTCACCTTCACTAATGTACAACCTTATTGGCATCCGGCCTTCTTTTAAGTTCCAGTATGGTAATGGAACGGGCTGCCAGCGTCATGTTTTCTGAAAGTGGATAATCAGCGCCGGTCATGATATTGGTAACCATTTGAAATCCCCCGGTTCTTTCAGCGTAATCGGTGAATTTGATGGAAGCAGAAAGGGTGTCTGCATTTAATACGCAGAGAATGGTCTGCTTTTCATCGTAACGGAAATACACATAGATGGCTTTGGATGGAATATACTGCATGAGCTTGCCCTTCGTAAGCGCTGATGAATTTTTTCGGAAGGTTGCGAGTTTCGTTACAAAATCAAAGGCAGCATTTTCTGATGGCGTTCTGCCCGATGCCAGGAATTTATTGCTGGCATCCCCTGGAAAACCACCTGGAAAATCTTCACGCACCATGGCATCCGATGGATTCTTGAAATTTTTCGTGAGAATTTCCGTACCATAATACAGGTGCGGAATTCCCCGCTCCGTAAGCAGCAGACCGATGCCCATTTGAAAATTATTCCAGTCCTCCCCCA
>Ga0206918_1199_pt1 | contig 10506 bp, 7 predicted proteins | sample Alteio_BWOrgHeat_69_FD_152950 | JGI IMG/M metagenome (GOLD analysis project Ga0206918, IMG submission 152950) | Enriched cells from forest soil in Barre Woods Harvard Forest LTER site, Petersham, Massachusetts, United States -... | ecosystem: Environmental > Terrestrial > Soil > Temperate forest > O... | reverse complement strand
GCTCAACCAGATCTTCAGCAACTTGTTATCGAACGCGATCAAGTTCACCCATACCGGCGGTATCACGCTTGGGGCAAGGAAAATCTCGTCAACCAGTAAGAAGTCGGTGGTCCAGTTCATGGTAAAAGATACCGGTATCGGGATCCCGGCGCACAAACAACAGGAGGTTTTCGAGAGTTTCACGCAGGCCGATACGGATACAACGCGGAAATATGGCGGAACAGGTCTTGGTCTGGCGATCAGCCGAAAGCTGGTTGGGCTTTTTGCGGGAGATCTCAAAGTGCAAAGTGAGGAGGGGAAGGGCACTACCTTCTATTTTACGATCGAGCTCGAGATCAACGAAAATGCCAAACTTTATATTAATGATAAGAGGGTAAAGCAGCTGCCGGTTTTCGACAGGCTGCGGGTTTTGATTGCGGAGGACAACAGCGTAAATATGTCGGTGGTCCGGCGGTTCCTCGTCAAGTGGGGGATCGAGGTACATGAGGCGACCAATGGGCTTGAGGCGGTGGAGAAATGCCGCCGTGACAGCTATGACCTGGTGCTGATCGATCTGGAAATGCCCGAGATGGATGGCGCCACGGCGCTGGCGGAGATCCGGAAGCTACATCCCGAGGTTCCCGCTATCGCCTTTACGGCTGCGGTTTATGAAGATATGAAGGTCGACCTGATCAAAAAGGGGTTTATGGAAGTGGTGCCCAAGCCGTTCCGGCCGGAGGACCTGCACAGCAAAATACAAAAGCTCGTCACGAATCGGGCGTAGGGGAGGGAGTGGTGGAGAAATAGTCGGAATTTTTCTCTAACTTAACGGGCCCAATAAAAAAATATGGAACCTCCCTCGTGGCCCGCTCGCTTCGGCCGGTTGCGGCAATTATTCTGGTTGTCGTTTCTGCTTACCGTCGCCTATATGATCTGGGTCAGGAATTATCTTTCTCCGTTGAGTTCGGATGAGCTGGTACAGTTCGAGATCGCCAAGACTGTCGGGAAAGCGCAGACTATCATCCAGGACTGGAAGAGCACCGGTAAATATGAGCTCGGGGTGGAGAGCACTTATTTTGCGTATGTTTTTATGATCCTGTATACGGTGGCCATTGCGCTCGGCTGCCGGTTCTTTGCCGCGATAACGGGAAATGAGATCATGATCAAGGGTGGAAAGGGGTTTTCCTGGCTGATCGGCATTGCGACGGCCTGCGACCTGGTAGAAAATATAGCGTTGTCCAGGACGATCCGCGGACAAATTTCTCAATGGAATGTTACGCTTGCCTATGATCTCGCCCGGGTCAAATTCTCGATCGTGATCGTGTGTATCCTCTTTATACTGGCCTGTTGTCTTTATTGGGTGATCGGCAAGTTCGCGGGTGAGCGGAGGTCGTGATCGGTGATCATGCGGGAAGCGGAGATCATTCGGGGAGCAGAGATCATGCGGGGAGCAGAGATCATGCGGGGAGAGGTGATCAGCGAGGCAGCAATTCGAATCGCAGCGGGTGCCAGGTGCTGTCACCGCCGATCAGCGTATGGAGATTCCGGTACTGCGCCAGAATATTCCCACCCAAAAGATAATTGGCTTCGTGGACGTTGGGGTTTTGCAGTTCATGGAGATAGAATGCCGACCCGCCGATCAGCGTTTTATGGTATTTCTGTAATGTCGGAAGGTCGTAGGCGCTATGCATTTCCACGCGGGGAAAGCCGTTTATAAACGTCTGATCGGCAAATGACCGGCCGCTGGAGTTGGCGGTAGAAAATCGAATGGTCTTTGCAGCGGTATCGACTGCCGTTACGTATGAGCCGGTGGCCAGCATCGGGATATCCAGTCTTTCGCCGGGAACGGGAAATCTTCCCTGGACATGGGTGATGGTATTGCTTTCCGCGGCGATATCTCCGGTGAAAGGTGCAAGCGCCATGACGTAGTAATCGGACCAAAGAGCCAGTCGCATCCCGTCGCGCAGGCCATAGGCGATGTTGCGCAGCCGGACGGTGTCGTGATCGATCCGTTGAACAAAGCCCACCGGGTAGGTGGTGGCCTCCATGCGGGTGAACTGGTCCTGGTAGAAGACATGGGAGGTAAGGATGATATCGTCTTTTCTGAGCATGGCGGTGTCGGCGGGGTTTGCCAGCCTGAAATAGCCCGACCAGTCGGTGCGGTTGATGTGCAGCACGGGGTGGCCGGAAAGGGGCACCGTCCTTTCGTAGCCGCCGTTGTAGGTATACTTATAGAGCAGGTCGATGCCGGAATTAGGGTCGATAAAGAGATAGGTATTGCCGTAATAAACGGGGTCGACCCCAAACACGTTGACCGGCGCTGGGGCGCGGGCCGTTGTGGTTACGCCGTAGTTGCTGGTGCCCAGGATACCGCCGCCATAGTACATGATGACATTTCTGAACAGGGGCGTTGGGCAAAGGCCGCAGTCGTTCAGGTTGATCGTTACCGGCGGCTCATTCATCGTGCCGCCTTCGAAGGTATTACTATTGCCGGCCAGGACCAGGCGGTAACCTTTTCCGTCCATATAAGTCCGAAGGATGCAGCCATGGAAGGAGGCTCCCGAGCCGGCGATAATGAAATCGGGATAAGGGAGGCCAGGTTGCTGTGTGGAGAAATCCAGCTGGCAATCTTCAAACGACAGGGAGGCGGCGCCGCCGACGAGGCCAAGCCGGAAAAGGCCTTCTGCGTATACGTTCCGGAACACACCGCTGAAAGAGGGTGCGGCGATATTGCACAGCTGTTTGACATAGCCGGCAATATTGACTCCGTCGACCATGGGCACTGCGGCCCCGTCCCCATGCCGGATACCGAAGTTTATGTTGTCGAAGACGGTATGGGTGGCGCCCCAGACTTTGAGGCGTTCGACGTGGCATTCTTTGGATTGGGCTTGCCCCATCGCATAAGCCACCCTGTTATTACTGATGTCACAATCGATGACGTCGATCAGCTCGCCGTTCTGCTGATCGGAAGGGGTAAGCATGACCCCAACGATAAAATCGGTGATCGAGCAGCCGGTTATCTGAACGGCGGTGGAGCCGCTGCGTGGAAGTCCCGGCACATAGTAACCCCGCAGGCCGGGGTACATGTCCTTTTCGGATGAAAACGCAGCAGGGTCGGAGAAGGGGTCGATTGCAATCCCGGCGTATGGTGAAACGGGGTTGTCCCGGGTCGATCCGTCGGTCCATTCCTTGAACGCGAGCGTATCGATCTGAATGGCATTCAACCGGTCGGGAAAATGGAACATGCCGCGTATGAAGAGGTCTTTTATCAGGACGCCTTTTCCCAGCTGGATACCGATGGCGAAGCTATTGGAAAAGGTCGGCAGGATCGTGGCGCCGCCGGTGGAAAGGTCTTTTGCGTTCGCCGGGCCTTCGAGGTTTATACTGGACTGGCGGAAGCCGTTGCCGGTAAAGCGGGCGATCAGCAGCGGGCGCGAGATGCGGTAGAGGCCGGCCGGGAAATAGAGGGTGCGGGGCGCCATGTCATTTGAGAGGATGTAGTCGATCCCTTTCTGGATGGCCGGCCAATCGTCGGGTGATGTGTTGCCGCCGGCGCCGAACCAGCTCACGTTGAGGCTCCGGCCATCGGTGACGCGCTTGAAGCGCATTCCCGAAGCCGTGACAAAGGTCATTGCGCTGTCGTCGGGTGTCGACCGGTCGAAGGGGTCGGGTTTGAACATGCCCTCCCGGCCGGGGTCGGTGAGGAAAAAAAATTGGCTGGTCCGTGCCGGCAGGCGGATGAGCCGGACGGCAGATTGTGAAAGCCGTGGAATGGTGGACGTGTCGGTGCTGGTGGGAACCTGGGCAAAGGCGCTAGCCCAGCTTATCGACATAATAGACGTTCGGAGAGCAAAAAGCCAGTACTTCATAATTGACGCCGGTTAGAAAGGTATCGAGGCCCGAACCGTTCAGCTCGCCGAGCGATCCGTCAAATTCCACGCAAATGATCCGGGGGCGGTATTTTGAAAAATTGTTTCCGCGCAGGACCTCCAGGTCATGGTGCTCCACATCCACGCAAAGCAGGTCGATCTCGCGGGATCCCAGGTGCCGGTCGAGGATATCTTCCAGGGTAACCGAGGTCAGCCGTACTTCTTTCAGGTTGTTGTTGTTGGCTTTCAATTCAGCTGCCAGCCCCGGGTCGACGGAAGACAGCTCGTGATTTTTATCGTCCTGGTAGAAGACCATGTCGCGGCGCCGGTCTGAAACGATCGCGTGGAGGCAGATGTCGCGTCTCCTGATCTTCCTGAATTTTTTTATCAGGTTCGCGTTACCATCGGCGCAAATGCCGTTCCAGTCTTTAAGATAGAGTTTGAAGGTGTTGGATTTCTGGATGGGGTTGTTGCAGCCGATGTCGACGTAGAATCCGGCGCGCTTGTTCTTACCAAAGACGCGTTTCAGAAAAAGGTCTTCGCCGCACATGGAGTAGGACATCGTGACTCCTTCCATTTCAATCTTTTCCATCAACCGGGAGAACCAAAGGTGCAAACGTGAATTCCTGAATGAATTAACGATCTGATTACCAAGCGCCATCGCCGTGAAATTTTGCTATTTAAAGGGAATTTGGGTTGTCCTCAAACGGCAAAGTTAGGCAGTTATTGAGTGGAGGAAGGAAATATTAAAATCTCCTATATTTGCAGCGAGTTGATCTACGGCTTTTTTGTACGAAATTGCGTCAGCGCCAATACAATAAATCCGGGTCACCGTCAGTTTGTGAGCATGTTATTCGGGGTACTCTTTAAAATGTAGCATTCCTGTGAAGAATAAGCTGGAGTCTTATTGTATTAAAAGATAATACAGGGTATATAGAGCATGCTAATCGCGGCCCTTTATACCCTTTTCGCTTTGCTATAAGCCAATCCGGACGAATCCAAACCCATCTAAACAATTGTCTGAAAATCAATTGGTTGCAAATATAAATGTGACTGAGGAGGCGAAGCTATGCCCGGAAGCAGAAAGAACTGGTTTGTACTTTACACCAAGCCCCGATGGGAGAAGAAGGTGTATACTTTGCTGACGGACAACAATATAGAGGCTTACTGCCCGTTGAATAAGGTCCGCCGGAAATGGAGCGACAGGGTAAAATGGGTTGAGGAGCCGTTGTTCAAGTCATATGTTTTTGTGCGGATCGGAGCGGAAGAGGAGACAAAAGTGCGGATGGTCAACGGGGTGGTAAATTTTGTCTATTGGCTTGGAAGGCCCGCGATCGTAAAGAGCAAGGAGATAGAGATCATTCGCAAATTTCTGAACGACTATGAGGAAGTATGGGCGGAGCCGACCGATCTGCAGCAGGATGCGAGGGTCATCATCCGGCGGGGGGCGTTTATGGATAAAGAGGCGAGAGTGGTCGGTGTAGTGAAGAATAAAGTCAAGGTGGTGATTGAAAGCATCGGGTATTCGTTGGTGGCCGTGGTATCCAGGTCGAATGTGGAAGTGGTGGGAAAGCGCTAGATTTATCATTAATTATCATGTACGGATCGCTATATAGCTTATGAAAAAACACCTGATCGGTTTTGCCGGGCTTCTGATCGTATCGGCTTTTCTTCTCCCCTCCTGCGTCAGCACAAGACCGCTCACATACATGCAGGGATCATTCGATACGGCCCGGCTGAGCCAGTTCAAAATCCCCGAGGCAAGGATAAGGCCGGGCGACCTGTTGAGTATCATCGTCTACAGCGATAACCCCGAAGCCACCGCGCTATTCAATCAGTCACTCATTATCGTCAACAACACCGCTTCCACATCCGGCGCTTCCGTTGGCGGTGCCAGCGGAACAAGCGCGGCCGGCGGGACGGGTTCGAATGCCGGAGCGATCGGTGCGGGTTCTCCCACGACACCCGGTTACCTGGTGGATGAAGACGGGAACGTCCAGTTCCAGGGGCTCGGCCTGTTGCATGTGGAGGGTCTCACCAGGGATTCGCTAAAGTTGCTGCTCGATTCCCGGTTGTTGCAGTACCTCAAGAATCCGTATTATACCATCCGCTTTCTGAATTATCGGTTCACCATGCTCGGGGAAGTGCAGCACCCCGGGATATTCAGTATTCCGGGCGAACATGTCAGTCTGCTGGAGGCCATCGGGCTGGCCGGCGATCTGACCCTGTACGGCCGAAGGGATAACATTCTCATTTTCCGCGAAGAAGCAGGGAAAAGGCAGTGGGCTCGTCTGGACCTGACCAAGCCGGAGGTCATGGCATCGCCTTTTTTCTATCTTCAGCAAAATGATGTGATCTATATTGAAGCGAACAAAAAGAAATTGTTAGCCAACGACCAGGCTACTACCCGCAATGTGACGATCGCCGCCACCTTAATTTCTACGATCGCTATCGTCATCACCCTGTTAAAGAAATAATTCTTATTCATGTCTGAAAATTCCAACGGAGTCGGTCATTCCCACATATACGTAAAGGCTACCAACCCATGGGTGGCTGGTCCGAAGGATTTTATCTTTCGGTATTTGCCTTATCTGCCCCTGTTGCTGGTCAGCGTCGTCTTTTTTGTCACTATCGCCTATATCAAGGTCAGGTATACCACCCAGATCTTCAAGGTGCAGTCTTCGCTGCTGATCCAGAATGAGGCGGCGACGATGGGTGGCGGATCAAACAATGGCGCGAAAGATCAGAAGTTCGAGGAGCTCTTTCTCACCCCGGATGCCATGAACCTGAGCAATGAGATCGAATTACTAAAATCCACACCGGTGCTCCAGCGGGTGGTGAAGGACCTGGGTTTGCAGACTTCCTACTATGGCCGGGGAAATGTCAGAGGCAGCCTGATCTACCCCATGTATCTCTTTACCCTCAACCTCATCACCAAGGTCGATACGACCAAAGGGCTCAGTTTCCGGATCACGATGCTCAGCGGCAACCGGTTCACGATCGATGAGGGAAAGGCGATATCGCATTTCGGCGATACGATCAGCATGGGCGATGCCCGGTTTCAGCTCATTCTGAATCCGGAGGTCAACCTGATGGCTTATCCGAGCCGGCAGATCGAGATCGACTGGCTGCCCCTGTATGATGCGGCCCTCACGCTTCAGGGTCAACTGAAGGTCATCCAGATCAATGAGCAGGCCACGATCCTCACGTTGACCTTTGAAGGCGAGAATTCGGGTTTGGGGAAGGACGTGCTCAACAACCTCATGTCGGTCTATGATACGCTGCAGGTGGAAGACAAGAACCGCATCGCGGCGAATACCCTGCGTTTTATCAATGACCGGTTGTCCGAGCTGAGTGACACCATCCATGGGGTGGAAGGCGCCCTGACGCATTTTATGGTAGAGAACAAGGTATTCGACCTCGAGAACCAGTCCAAGAATTATTTGGATAAGATCGGCGAGGCTGGTAAGATGCGCGCGGACCAGGAGGTAAAGGACAGTATCGTAAACTATTTGTTGCAATATATCTCCGACAAGAAGAACATGCATGAGCTCGTCCCGACGAACCTCGGCATCGAGGAACCGGCCCTTACTACGCTGGTGTATGAGTACAACCGGCTCACGCTGGAGCGGGACAAAAACGTCAAGACCAGCACAGAGGCCAACCCGCTGATCGTCGGCATGGACCAGACGCTGGATCATATCCGGCTCCAGATCCGTCAGGCCCTGCTCAGTGTCAAGAAAGCCTATTCCATCGCCATCAATAAGCTCGAACAGGCCGAAGGGAATATCGACTCCCATATCAATTCGCTGCCCGGTAAATCCCTTGGTTTGCTCAACATAGAACGGCGCCAGAAGATCCTGGAGGATCTCTATTCCCTTTTACTGCAGAAGCGGCTGGAGATCTCGTTGTCCTCCGCGTCGACCATCTCCAATTCGCGGATTGTCGAACCGGCTCGCGCAGGCTATGAGCCGGTAAGTCCCGATAAGAAAAGCATCTATACCATGTACCTGCTTCTCGGGATCCTGTTGCCGGCGGGTTTTGTCGTTCTCCGGGAGCTGCTGCAGGACAAGATCAACGGCAAGGCGGATGTTGAGAAATATACCACCGCTCCCATTCTCGGGGAGATCGGTCACTCCGAAGGGAAGCAGACGCTTGTCGTCACGCAAAACAGCCGGCGGCTGATATCGGAGCAGTTCCGGATCGTCCGGACCAATTTACAGTATATGATCAACCAGGTGGAGAAGCCTGTCATCATGGTCACGTCCTCTTTCAGCGGGGAGGGGAAGTCTTTTGTCAGCACCAATATGGGTGCGGTCATGGCGTTATCGGGGAAGCGAACCGTCATTATGGAATTCGATATCCGCAAGCCCAAGATCGTATCGGGTCTCGATTTGAAGCGGAAGATGGGGATAACCAACTACATCATCGGCAAGGCAAGCTTTAACGAACTGCTGATCAAAGTTAATGGCGTCGATGACCTGTATGTCATACCCTGCGGTCCGATCCCGCCCAATCCATCGGAAATCCTGCTCGATAAGAAGCTGGATGAACTGATGAGGGAAGTCATGGAAAATTTTGATGTGGCGATCATGGATACCGCGCCGATCGGGTTGGTCAGTGATGCGATCACGCTCAACCGGTTCTCCAACTGCTCGCTGTATATCACCCGGCAGGGATATACCTTCAGAAAACAACTCGGGCTGGTAGAGGATCTGTACATCAACAAAAAGCTTTCCAACCTGTGTGTGTTGATCAATGATGTCAAGTCCGACGGCGGCTATTACGGCGGCTATTATGGCGGTGGTTATGGCTACTATGGCGGCTATGGGTATGGCAAGCACTCCGAATATTTCGAGAGCGAGAACGGTTACAAGAATAAATCCCTGTCCGCGCGTTGGAAACGCTGGGCCGAACGCGTTTTCCGATAAAATCCACTGATCCATGAACAAAGCTGCAATGGAAGGGCCCGAATCCTGGGACCTGATCCTCAAACCGCACCGCTCCTTTTTCGACGTCAACCTCAGGGACATCTGGCGATACCGGGACCTGCTCTGGTTATTCGTCCGCCGGGACTTTGTATCCTTCTACAAGCAAACGATCCTGGGTCCGCTCTGGTTTTTTCTCCAGCCGATATTTACCACGGTCATCTATACGTTCATTTTCGGCGGCCTCGCCAGCATCCCGACCGACGGGATCAGATCGCCGGCGGTTTTTTATATGGCCGGGATCACGCTGTGGAACTATTTTGCCGATTGCATCACGAAGACCTCCACGGTTTTCAAGGATAATACGAACATCTTCGGGAAGGTCTATTTTCCCCGCATCGTGATGCCGCTCAGCCTCATTATTTCCAACCTTATCCGCTTCGCTGTCCAGATGGTCCTTTTCCTGATGACCATGGGCTTTTTCTATTGGGTAAAGGGAGATCACTCCTTTTATTTTACGCCCTATGTGCTTCTTTTCCCGCTGGTCGTGCTGCTGATGGCCATGCAGGGTTTGGGTCTTGGGATGATCGTCTCCGCCATGACAACCCGGTACCGCGATCTGGCATTCCTGGTATTGTTTGGCGTCCAACTCCTCATGTATGCGACGACGGTCGTCTATCCGTTGTCGTCCGTCTTCGAAAAATTCGGCGGCAAGCATCCCGATCTGGTCCGGGTGATAGAATACAACCCGATGACGGCGGTGATCGAGACATTCCGGATCGGGTTCCTGGGGCACGGGACTTTCTCCTGGGGTGATTGACCTTGACCCGCAGCACAATTTTCCATTTTTGCCCGATTTGGATCTCCGAGACCGGAACGTCATGTTCATCCCGGACCTCGGCCTTTATGATACAGGCTTCCTTTTCGTCATTTTCCTCGAGCTCGATGACGGACTCTTTAATACCCGTCTCCAGGTATTTATCGATCGTATCGGTCATCCTTCCATGAAATGACAGCAGCCCATTCCGTAACATGATCCCCTTCGTGCATAACCGCTGTACGGCCTGCATGTTGTGGCTGACGAACAAAACCGTCCTGCCCTCATTCTTACTGACATCCCCCATCTTGCCAAGACATTTTTTCTGGAACTCGGCATCGCCGACCGCGAGCACCTCATCCACGATCAGTATTTCGCTTTCCAGGTGGGCAGCCACCGCAAAAGCCAATCGCACATACATCCCGCTGCTGTAACGCTTGACCGGCGTGTCCAGGTATCGCTCGACACCGCTGAAATCCACGATCTGATCCAGTTTGCGCTCGATCTCCTTTTTCCTCATCCCCAGGATGGCGCCGTTTAAAAAAATATTTTCGCGGCCGGTCAATTCCGGGTGAAATCCCGTGCCGACCTCGAGCAGACTGGCGATCCGGCCCCTCGCCTTCACCACCCCGGTCGTAGGAGTAGTTACCCGGCTGAGGATCTTCAGGAAGGTGGATTTGCCGGCGCCGTTGCGGCCGATGATCCCGACGGCATCCCCCTGCTGAATTTCCAGGCTGATATCCTTCAGGCTCCAGACCACATCGCTGGTTCCTTTGACGGCCCGGTCGTTGGTTTCGCCGATCTTCAGAAAAGGGTCTTCCTTGCCCCGCACTCTCGCCAGCCAGCGTTCGATATCCCGGGAAACGGTGCCCGTACCGAATTCACCCAGCTGGTACGCTTTGGAAAGGTTCTC
>Ga0206918_1198_pt1 | contig 10553 bp, 8 predicted proteins | sample Alteio_BWOrgHeat_69_FD_152950 | JGI IMG/M metagenome (GOLD analysis project Ga0206918, IMG submission 152950) | Enriched cells from forest soil in Barre Woods Harvard Forest LTER site, Petersham, Massachusetts, United States -... | ecosystem: Environmental > Terrestrial > Soil > Temperate forest > O... | reverse complement strand
TGCCGATGGCGAGGGAGGTGTTGTCTTTTTTTGTGACCTGGAGGTTCCACCTGGCGGGATCGAAGCCGTTTGTGCTGAGGCCGATGTTGCTGTTATAGCGGACGTTGCGGGCGGCGGCGGTCACCGGAAAGGTGGGGACGAGGTGGTCGGGCGAGAACGCATGCTTGAAGATCTTGTCATCGACATTGAGGCCGTCGCGGAGGGCACCCTGGACGCCGTCGCCCGGGGCGGAATCTTTGATCCAGAACCAGGATTTCCAGGCGGCGGCGCCGAGGACGAAAAAGGTCGCAAAGGAGACAAAGGTGCGGCGGTTGATCTGTTGCTGGACCGGGAGGGAAGGGTCGCGGCCGATGGCTTTGCGGAAACTGTCGCGTAGCGGGGGGCGGGATTTGGGGTTTTTATTTTTCATGGGTGGGATCTTTTTTCGGAGAATCGGTTATGGTCGCGGTGGCAGGTGGCGTCTCGGGGATGATGGCGGTGGCCGGGGGATCGTTGATGACGTCGAAGCCCGCGACCATGGCGCGGAAATTGTTCCAACCGGCAAGGATGACCTGGACCACGTGGATGAGGAAGAACAGGCAATAGCCGAGGGTCAGCAAAAAATGGATGACACGGGCACTTCCGTAGCCGCCGAACACCGAGGTCAGCCAGGCGAATTGGGTCGGGCGAAAGATGGCGAGGCCGGTCAGTACGGAGCCGAGACCCATCACGATCACGGCGGTATAGGCGATCTTCTGCGCGCCGTTGTATTTTAGCTGGGGGGGTGCCGTCTTTCGGATATGCAGGTCGTGCAATACGACCAGCCCGGCTTCTTTGAACGAGTGGCGGTTTGGAAGGAGGTAGCGCCATTCGCCGGAAAGGAAGGTGTAGGTAACATAAAGAAGGCCGTTCAGGAAGAATACCCACATAAAAACAAAATGAAAGGCCATCCCTTCTGCCAGTCGGAACGAGATATGCAGCGACTTATAGAAAGATTCGGGAAAGAAGGAGAACAGGATGTTGTGACCCAGGCGGATCTTGTAGACGTCATTCGCCCAATAGATGAGCATGCCGCTCCAGATCATCACTGCCAGGATCGGGAAGTTGATCCAGTGCATCCAGCGTATGGCGAGGGGGTGCTTAGGAACGAGCTTTTTCATGTTTGAAGGCGCTGTAAGTTACCTATTTTCACTAACTTCAGATATCACAGAATTATCACAAATTCGGGAGCCTTTATGTTCTACAACTACCTTAAGACGGCGTGGCGCAACCTCATGCGGAATCCCACGCTAAGCCTGATAAACCTTGTCGGGTTGTCGGCGATTACGGCGGTAAACCGGACAAAGGAATCGCTGGCTTGAGGGGTATGCCGAACGGATCGGAGTCGGCTGGTGGATGTATGGGCTGGTAGGGCTCGCGGCGGTGGTGATTGCGCTGGCGACGATCAGCATGCAGGTTTTGAAGGCCGTCCGGTCGAATCCGGTTGAAGCATTGAGAACGGAATAAACGGCGTCAGGAATAGACCGAAACAGCAATAAAATAACCGAACAAGCGGCAACTGTTGAGAAAAGGACTACGCTAAATTTTTACCATGTTCCGAAACTATCTCAAGATCGCGTGGCGAAGCCTGCTGCGATATCGCGTATTTAGCATTATCAATCTCGTGGGGCTATCGATTTCGATAGCTTTCTGTCTGCTCCTCTTTTATCATATCCGGTATGAGCAGTCCTTCGACGGTTTTCATCAGAAAAAGGACCGGCTTTACCGCTGTGAGATGACCAATGTTTATAATACTCCGAATGACGAGGTCAAGAAGAGCTTTCTAAGTTTTCTGACGCGGCGTGAAGATGAGAAGAACAGCGATGAATTTCCGCTCGTGGTGGGTCAGGATATGAAGGCCGTCTTTCCGGAGATACTCAGCTATACGCGTTGGCTGGATGATGACGAGCAGTTTATCCGGGCGGAAGGCCAACTCTACAAAGAAAGCCTGATGATGTATGCCGACAGCAATTTCTTCCGGAATTTTTCTTTTCCGGTGCTGAAGGGCGATCCGGCGAAGGCATTGGCGGAACCCGGGAGAGTGGTGCTTACGGAAAGCACGGCGCGGAAGTATTTTGGGGCCAACGATCCGATAGGACGGACGATCGAAATTGTCAGCGACAGTAATAAATTACTAAGTGTGGCGGCAGTCGTAGCGGATGCGCCAGGTAACTCCAGTATTCAATTCTCAATGGTGCTGCCTCTTGCGGCGCATTGGGCGTATGTCAGAGATATCCAGGACCGGTTCAATCACAGCGAGCATTACCTGGTGGTCGAGCTTAAGCCGGGGACTAATCCCGCGGCGTTCGAATCCAAGATGAATGGATGGATGCGCGGCTACTACTTTCCAATGATGGATAGCAATCAAAAAAGAGAACCCAATCTCGATCTGAGCCACTATCGGTGGTCGATCCGGCCGTTGGCCGATTGTCATAACAATGTTTCAGACTGGGGGCATTTTACCGATGTCAAGTCGGTCCATCAACTCACCAGTATCGTCATCGTGATTCTTTTGCTGGCATCGCTCAACTATGTCCTCATTACCGTTTCCAATGCGGCGGCCCGGTCGCAGGAGATTGGCGTCCGGAAAGTGATGGGCGCCGGAAGATGGAATGTGATCTGGCAATCGTGGATGGAAACGCAGCTCATTGTGGGGATTGCGACGGCGATCGGGCTGGTGCTGGCATGGGCGGGGATTCCGCTCTTGCGGCTTGCGATCGGATCGGGGGTGACGACGGCGGATATTTCGCTGCGTGAAAGCCTGGTTGGAGGCGTGGCCATTGCGGTCGTCCTCGGGTTGCTGGCAGGGTACTATCCGGCGCTGTTGATCTCGAGAATGAAGCCGGTATCCATCCTTAAAAGTTTTCAGACCTTCCGGATCAATCCGCGATTCTCGCAGGTGCTGGTGATTTGTCAATTCACGTGTTGTGTCGGGTTGCTGATGGCTGCTTTTGTAATCGACCGGCAGATGGAATATGTGGCCCATAAGGAGCTCGGTTTTGATAAAGACCAGGTGTTGATCGTCGACAACCCTTCGTTTGACCGGGCATTCGGGTTACGGTTAAAGGAAAGGATATTTGCATTTGCGGGCGGACAGCCGGGCGTCATGAAATGCAGCGGAATGAACGGCCGCCTGACGGGGCCGCACTCCAACAATGGATTCCTTCTCGATGGGCAGCAGTATTGGATGCGGACGTTCGCTATCGACTACCAATGTATGGACCTGCTGGGGCTGAAGCTTCTTCAGGGCAGGGGTTTCTCCCCGCAAATACCCACGGATACGGTCAGAGAAAAACGGGCGGTGGTTGTCAATGAGACCTTATGGAAAATGCTCGGTAACCGCGCGAAACTTGGCTTTTATTGCGAGCCCATCCATTCTACGATCATCGGGGTCGCCAGGGATTTCCACTATGAGAGCTTGTCTAAAAAAATCGAGCCGGCGGCGCTGGCGCTGGCAAACGGGTGGGTCGGGGAGTTCCTTTTGAAAGTGAAGGCGGGGAAGACGGCAGAAGTGCTGGCGGCGCTGCGGTCGAACTGGGGGGCCATGGGGGAGCAATATCCGCTCGAATATAGTTTTCTGGATGCTTCCATCGCAAAGATGTACGAGCCGGAAATGCACTGGCAGCAGGCGGTACGGGTGTCCGGGTTCTTTGCCATCCTGATCGCGTGTATGGGGCTCTTCGGACTGAGTGCCATCAATGCGGTCAACCGCACGCGGGAGATCGGGATCCGAAAAGTATTGGGAGCGGACCTGAGGGATCTGCTCGGGACGCTGACAAAGGGATATGTGCGGACCGTGGTCATCGCGGTGCTGATTGGGGCGCCGTTGTCCTGGTGGCTGATGAACAAATGGTTAGACGACTTCGCCTACCGGATCGAATTGCGCTGGTGGATGCCCGTGGTTGTGGGCATGGCGGCGCTTGCGGTGGCGCTGGGAACGGTGAGCTACCAGGTATGGCGAGTGGCCCGAACCAATCCGGTGGACAGCCTTAGATCGGAATAGGTTAGTGTAAATAACCAGCCAGAGAGATCAATGTTTTCAGGCTATTGGTAGACGTGTCGCCGGTGACGATCTGAAAGGTCATCACGGTGTTATTGCCGTTCATCTTACTCGTCAGCTCGACCTTGTCGAGATGCTCGATCACGCGGGCGATGAGCAATGCTTTGGGGTTGCCAGTCATAGTCGCCGCGACAAATTTGCTGACGGCTTTGAGGTCGACGGCCATGGCGTATGAGCTCTTATCGTCGTCGAGGAGGCTGGTCGAGCGGCGGTCCTGGTTGTCCAGATATTTTTTTGCCATTTCCTTTGACCCGCTGATGACGAGCAAGTTATCGCGGACGACTATTTTGTCGGCCAACTTTTTCATTTTTGCCATTGCGGACGTATCGTCGATGGGGCTGTTGCCGGAGGCCAGTTTGCCGGCCAGTTGCATCATTTTTGACGGATCTCCGAGGGTGGCGACGAAATAGAAGTTGATCTTCTTTTTTGTGGTGTCCGTTGTTGCTGTGGTGTCAGCCAGCGCAGCGACCATTAAGTCGCCGCCGAAGATCGGCGTGATGTCGCCGATGGATAAACCCTTTTTGCCAAGCATAGAATCTATCATGGGGCGGGTCCCATATTTATCAAGCAAATCCGGGACGGCTGCGGCGTTGAAATGCAATGTAGCACAGCCCAGCAGGAGGCCGCCGGGTACCCGTGCCAGAAGGTCGGTATTGATGGGCCGGTCGTAAATCCGATGAATGATATCGGCGTCTTCGGGTTTGCTGAAGGTGGTCGCCCGAAAGACGATGCGGCCATTTTCAAAGTTGAATGTCGTCAGGACCGGGGGGTGTGGTGTCTGGGCCGTCTCGCCATACTGGGGGAATGATTTGCCCTGCATAGCGGGGTTTTTGGCCGCCATTTTTTTGACCAATTTGGCGATCAAACTCTTGAAATCCATTTTTGTGGTCCAGGCATGCACGTCTTCGTCGGTGGAGAATCCGGTGATAAAATGCTGATCGGTCAGCAGCGGATTGTCCGGAAATCCGGCAAGGGCAGCGAGACTTTTTTCGACGGCCAGTTCGCCCGTGGGTCGGCGCATGGTGACGGCGGGTTTATGTGCGGGGGCGGCTCCTGCATGGGGGTTTTTGCCCGGCATGGATACTGCCGTGGAGTCGGAGATCGATGGCGGTATAGTAGAGGAAGCTTCTGTGATCACCAGGAGTTTATCGTTCCAGGCCATTCCCTCTCTTTTTTCGTATGCGGTGGCTCCTTTGCCCGGCAGCCGGTGGAGGTGTTGGTTTTTGAATTCTTTTAGCGAGCTCCGGAATTTGGCAGAGTCCGTGATAGGAACGAAGATCTGCAGATAGCTCAACGTATCGGCGTCTTCGCCGCTGGCGGTTGTCTGGGCGATCAGTATTTCATGGTCGATGTCGACACCTGCTGCCGCGGGGCTGGTCAGGATATTCTTGTACCAGGTGCCGCGAGGGTCGTTACCCATCGGAATGCCCTGGAGGACTCCGCCGAGCTCGCCTTTGGTGATGATCTGGCCAAGTCTGACCGAGTAGATATGATTTGCCGTTGGCGGGAGGTGTTGATATAAGGGGTTGGGGGATTGGGCAAATGATACTGTGGAGAAAAATAAGAAGACTATGGCAAAGGAAAGACGGATGGTCTTTTTCATGATCAGTTATTTGTGGGTGAAAGTTAGGATTAATTCTTCGAAGGATAGTTCCGTTTGCCTGCCGTCGCGAAGGTCTTTTAGTTTCGCGGTTTTGGTGGTCAGTTCGGTGCTACCGATAATCACTGCAAACGGGATGCCCTTTCGCTCTGCGTATTTGAATTGCTTGTCGAATTTGGCGGATTCGTGGTAGACTTCGGCGGGGATGTCGGCGGCGCGCAGCTGTTGAACGAGTTGGAATGCCGCGTTGGACTCGGCTTCACCGAGGTTAAAGAAGAGGACTTTTGTGCCGGTTTGGACGTCTTCCGGGAAGAGTCTGGCTTCCTCCATGACATCATAGATGCGGTCGACGCCAAAGGAGATGCCGACGCCGGGGATACCGGGGACGCCGAAGGTGCCGGTGAGGTCGTCGTAGCGGCCCCCGCCGCCGATGCTGCCGATGGATGTTTCGGTCGCTTTGACTTCGAAGATGGCGCCGGTGTAGTAGTTGAGGCCACGGGCGAGGGTCAGGTCGAGGGAGAGGAAGGGGACTTGTTGCAGGATGGATTCGAGGTCGCGGATACCACTTAGACCGCTGGGAGTAGCGGCGAAGATATTTTGAAGGGTGGCGAGTTTGTCGATGTTGGAGCCGGAAATTGAGAGGTAGGTGCTGATGGAGGCGACCTGGGTGTCGTTGAGGCCGCGGTCGATGAGTTCGGCGCGAACCTTTTCCATGCCGATCTTGTCGAGCTTGTCGATGGCGACAGTGATATCGGTCAGCTTGTCGGCGCCGCCGCAGATTTCGGCCAGGGCCGCGAGGATCTTGCGGTGGTTGATCTTGATCTCCACGGGGATGCGGAGGCGCTGGAAGGCGGTCTGGTAGATGGAGGCGAGTTCGACTTCGTTGATCAGGCTGCTGCTGCCGACCACATCAGCGTCGCATTGGTAGAATTCGCGGTAACGGCCTTTTTGGGGGCGGTCGGCCCGCCAGACGGGTTGGATCTGGTAACGTTTGAAGGGGAGGGCAAGTTGGTTGTGGTTCATGGCCACGTAGCGGGCGAAGGGGATTGTCAGGTCATAGCGCAGGGCGCGTTCGGTGAGATTGGGGTCATTCTTTCCCGTAAGGACATTTTCAAAGGCCTTGCGTGATTTGTCGACGTTCTTCGGATCGCCGAGACCGTTGTTGAGGATCTTGAAGATGAGTTTGTCGCCTTCCTCACCATATTTGCCCATGAGGGTATCGAGGTTCTCCATGGCCGGTGTTTCGAGAGGTTGGTAGCCGTAGAGTTCGAAAATGCGGCGGATGGTGTCGAGAATATATTTACGCTTGCGGACGGTCTCTGGTCCGAAGTCGCGGGTGCCTTGGGGGAGAGTGGGACGGGTCATTTCTGGACTGGTTTTCGGTATTTGGCGATGATGTGGTCGGCGGCTTCGTCGAGCATCGTGTAGACTTCGTGATAGCCGGGTTCGGGCCCGTACCAGGGGTCGGGAACGTCTTCGTTGTGCCCGGGGTGGACTTCGTTCATGAGCAGTTCGACTTTGGCGGGATCGTACTGGCGGCCGGCGATGCGGCGCATATCGTCAACGACGTCGCCCGCCATGGCGTAAATCTTATCAAAGCGTTGGAAATCAGTGGCGGTAAACCGACGGGCACGCTGGCCGCCGATGTCGATGCCGTTGTGGCGCGCGACTTTTTGGGAGAGGGGGTGGGGGGCCTCGCCGGTGTGATAGCCGTTCGTGCCGGCGCTGTCGATCTCCCAATCGAGGCCGGCGGCATGGGCTTTTTCGCGGAGGATGCCTTCGGCGAGGGGACTTCGGCAAATATTGCCGAGGCAGACCATTAATATGCGTTTGGACGGCATGGGCGCGAAGGTACGATATTGAGGGATTGTGGAATGACTCGTGGTTTGTGTCTCATTTGGCGGATGGGTCGAGATTCCTTAATTTGCCCGTCCCGGACCGGCCGGGTAAAAAGAGTATTACATGGAGAGAGAAGAAGGCGATAATAGCAGGAGAAGGAATTATTCGCTGCGGCGGGCCATCATGGATTATGGGATGGGGACGTTGATCCTGGCGGTTGGGGTGGTGGTCCTGCTGGCGCCGAAACTTAAGATCCCGGTGACTGTTGATGATTTGGCGAGGTATATGTTCTTCGGGCTATGTATGTTATATGGCGGGTTTCGTATTTATCGTGGTACGCGAAAGGACTATTTCAATGATTAAAGGTTCGGGTATTTGGATAGGATTGGCATTCAGCGGGCTGGCAGCCGGATGCGGCAGTGGGAATAAAACACCCCAGGAAACGCCGACATCGGGAACCATCAATATCAGTGTCGATGAATCGTTTCGTCCGGTTATCGATTCGGAGATAAAGGTCTTCGAATCCTCTTTTCCCAATGTCCATATTAACGTCCATTATAAGGCTGAGGCGCAGTGCCTTCGAGATTTGACGACGGACACGACGCGGCTGGTGCTGGTGACCAGGGGTTTGACGGCGGATGAGGATAAGTTCTATGTCGATTCATTTCATTCGGAGCCCAGATGGGGTCAGCTTGCCGAGGATGCCGTTGCCGTCATCGTCAACCCTCATTCGCCGGATTCCGTGTTTGAGATCAAGGACTTACAGGGCTTGTTGAATGGTACTGACCGGAAGCATGTGGCGGTGATGGACGGGACGACGGCGACTGCGACTGTCCGATATGCGATCGATTCGATCCTGCGTGGAGAGCCGCTGGGCAAGAATGTTCAGGCTGCGAAGAGCAGCGAGGGGGTGGTGGATTATGTCTCCAAGAATGAGAATGCCATCGGGTTTGTCGGGGTCAGCTGGGTTGGGGATCAACGCGATCCGGCACTTGAGACGTGGCTGGATACGGTGAAAGTGGCGGCTGTCCGGTGTACGACATGCGGGGGTCCCACCTATACGAAACCGTATCAGGCGAATATCAAGTTACATCGGTATCCGCTGGTGCGGGGTTTGTATTATATCCTGAAGGAGAACTGGAGCGGGGTAGGAAATAACTTTATCAATTTCCTCGAGTATGAGCGGGGGCAGCTGATCTTTCAGAAGGCGTATTTGTGGCCGACCGGGATATCCTTTGAGAAACGGGACGTTCAGATAACACAATAGGGGAAGGTGCGGGAGCCGAAATATTTAACATTTTATAAGGCAGATTTTGATAAATTTACCACTTCTAACTTAAACACGAAAAAGTACGATGAAGAACAAGTTTCGACTTCTGTTATTGGTAGCCGGGGTTGCAGGTCTCTGCAGTTCTGTCAAAGCGCAAACGGTTGATCAGGGTAAGAAATTCTATTACTACAAACGTTTCAAGAGCGCGAAAGATGTGTTTGACAAGGTGCTGGCATCCAACCCCAATAATATCGACGCCATTTACTGGCAAGGTCAGACCCTGCTGGCGATGAAGGACTCAGCGGCAGCGCAGGACCTGTATTCGAAGGCTCTGCAGACGAACGGGAATGCGCCGATGCTGCTGGCGGGTGAAGCAGGGGTCGAGCTACGGTTCGGCAAGGCGCAGGATGCGCGGTCGCATAGCGATATGGCGATCCAGTTGACGAAGCAAAAGGATATCCTTGTTCTGAATGCGGTGGCCAAATCGAATATTGAGGCAACCCAGGGCGATCTGGGATATGCGATCGAGAAGCTGACCCTGGCAACGAACGTCAAAAATTTCAACAATCCGACGACCTATGTGCTGCTGGGGGATGCGTATCGCAGGCAGATCGACGGTGGGAATGCGGTACAGGCCTATACTAAGGCGCTGTCGCTGGACCCGAACCTTGCGGAGGCCGAGTATCAGATAGGGAAGATATATCTGACGCAAAATAACAAGGACTACTTTCTGCCGGCCTTCGAAAAGGCGGTCACGATGGATCCGTCTTATGGCCCGGCCTATTTCGAGTTGTTCTACTATTACTACAACCACTGGAGTCCTGAGAATATTCCGAAGGCGACGGATGCGCTGAATAAATATGCCGCCAATTCGGATCCGGGACCTGGGATTGACCTGACCCAAACCGACTTCCTTATCGTGACGGGCAAGTTTACCGAGGCGAAGGCAAAGGCCCAGGCGATTATTACCGCTCAGGGAGACAAGGTTACTCCCGATTTCTATAAAAAGGTTGCTTATTGCTGTGACACCCTGGGAGATGCAGCCTGTGCGCAACAGAATATAGCTACGTATTTTACCAAACAGGACCCAGCCGTGGTGATTCCACAGGACTATGTACTTCGGGCTAGTATTGAAGGTAAGTCGACTGATTCCCTTACCTGGATAAAGGCTTTTGACGATTATGGGCTGGCGATCCAGAAAGACACACTGCCGGAGGATAAGGCGAAAATTCTTGCTCAGGCAACGAACCTGGCGACTGTGAAGAATTACAAACCGGCGTTGGCAAGCATTGCGCGGATCGTATATATGGGAATTAAGGATCCAAGCAATTCAGACTTGTATAAATGGGGTATTGCGAACTATCAGGCCGGACTTTACAAGACGGCGGACAGTATCTTCTGCGGAATATATGAGGTGAAGTACCCCAATGAGATCTTTGGATATTTGTGGTGCGCGCGATCTTTACAAGCCCAGGAGGACACGGCAAACCCACAGGGATTGGCGATGGCCGCATGGGACAAGCTTGCTGAGGTGTCCAGGGCGTTGGATTCGACGGCAAAGGCAGCCAATTCACCCGACTCCATTAAATACAAGAACCAGATCGTGCAATCCTATTTTTACCTCGTACAATATAATAACGATGTCAAAAAGGACAAGCCGGCAGCGATAGCTTATCTGAGAAAGATTCTGGAGGTCGACCCGACGAATGCAACAGCTCAGAAATTCCTTGCCATATTGACCGCACCTCCCCGAAGGGCACCGGCCG
>Ga0206918_1197_pt1 | contig 10636 bp, 7 predicted proteins | sample Alteio_BWOrgHeat_69_FD_152950 | JGI IMG/M metagenome (GOLD analysis project Ga0206918, IMG submission 152950) | Enriched cells from forest soil in Barre Woods Harvard Forest LTER site, Petersham, Massachusetts, United States -... | ecosystem: Environmental > Terrestrial > Soil > Temperate forest > O... | reverse complement strand
GCTTCTCGTCGATCCGCACTGTCTTGCCCAACTGTCCGAACAGATCGAAAACATACTGCAGCCGCTCTTCGTTGACATTCCGCGCAGCCACGCAGGTCATGCTTTCCTGGATGGCGATAGCGGTATTGGGCATGGCCCGGACCACCGGGATCTTTGTTCCGATCTGCGATGCGATCTGATCGATCGTAACCCCGGTTACTACCGACACGAGGACATGTTTGTCGACCTTGAACTCCTCCCTGAGCGCCCGAAGGATATCGTTCACCTGGTATGGTTTTACAGCCAGGATCACCAGGTCCGCATATCGGACGGCCTCTTCATTCTTATCGCTGACCAGCACGCCATGGCGTTCCAGTTCGTCCAGGGTCCGGATATTCCTTTTGGTGATCAAAATATGTTTAGGCTGGACAAACCCGCTTTGAATAAGTCCTTCCGCAATGGCCGTTCCTAAATTGCCGCCGCCGATGATCGCGATCTTGTTGTTCATAAAAATGTTCCTTTTGCCAGATAATGTCGTACATAGTCATCCACGCCTTCCTCCAGGGAATAAAATGCGTCTTTATATCCCGCTGTTCTCAATTTGCCCATATTCGCCTCCGTAAAATATTGGTATTTGTCCCGGATGTCCTCCGGCATGTCGATATACCGGATGTTCGGGGGCAGATCCAGCCCGCCGTAGGTGGCTTTCACCAGATCCTCGAATGTTCGGGCAATGCCTGTCCCCAGATTATAAATCCCCGAGGCGGGACGGTGCTCCATTAGCCAGTAACAGACTTTAACGACATCTTTCACGTACACAAAATCGCGCAGCTGCTGTCCGTCCGCAAAGTCGGGCCGATGACTTCTGAAAAGTTTTACTTCGCCGTCACGGCGGATCTGATGGAAGGAATGGAAGATGACACTGGCCATCCGGCCCTTATGATATTCATTGGGACCATATACGTTAAAGAATTTCATCCCGGCCCAGAAGGGCGGAGCGGTATTTTGCTGCAGGGCCCACTTGTCAAATTCATTCTTTGAAAGCCCGTATGCATTCAAAGGTTTCAATTCAAAAGGAAGGTCATGCCGGTCATCGTATCCTAAATCTCCCGACCCGTATGTGGCAGCGGATGAGGCATAAACCAGCGGTACCGCATGTTCCGTGCACCAGGCCCAGATCTTTTTGGAATATACTACATTCAGCCGTTCATGGATGGCATAGTCGAATTCCGTCGTGTCGGTTCGGGCGCCGATATGAAATACAAAGGATATGGCCCGCTTGCCCGCTTGCAGCCAATCGAAAAAGATCTCCCGCTCTACCTTTTCGGCAAACTTCTTGCCTTCCAGGTTCGGCTCCTTCGCCGGATCGCCGAATTCATCCACCAGGATCAGGTCCGTATATCCTTTGCCGTTCAGGAAGCCCACCAGATCGCTACCGATAAATCCTGCCGCCCCGGTTACCACTATAAATTGCCTGTTCATATATTTGTTTGCTGCATGCAAATATAACATTACCGATGAAATTGAATTCCATACAGCTATTGCGGGCGCTAGCGGCCATATTTGTTGTGTATACACACAGCATCGGTCAGATGGGCATGTTCGCCGTCGGCTGGCAGCAGCGCATCCCAATCCGCACGTCGCTGGGGACCTTTGGCGTCGACATTTTTTTTGTGATCTCCGGGTTTATTATTTATCGCTCCGCCGGGCAGTTGACGGGACGAAAGACCTCCCTTTCCTTTCTCTGGCACCGTTTCCGCCGGATCGATCCGGTCTATTACGTCGCGGTGCTGCTAACCGTCATCACGTGGATCCCTTCCTTCGTCCGGCATCAGCGGCAGGCGCCCGGTGTGGGGCAGGTGCTGTCGTGGATTGTCGTATTGCCTTTTCCGGGGGATCCGCCCGGGGCGTTATCGCAAGGATGGAGCCTTCTGTATGAATGGATGTTTTATTGGGTTTTCTTTTCGCTCATCCTGGTCAGCGTCCGGAAGAAGGCGGCGATCCTGTGCGTGGTCCTTGGCGCGCTTGCTTTCCTGGGGTGGCTGTTTCGGGATAGCCTGAGCGGGGTATGGCTTTATTATACGGACCCGCTGCTGCTGGAGTTCCTGATGGGCGTGGTTATCGGTTATGTCTTCGGGCGATGGAGTCCCGGAAAGGTTGGTGCGCTTTGCGTCTTATTGCCGGGGATTGTCCTGGGTTTGGTGATCCTTCTTACGGGGTATGGCGACTTTCAGGCGGTGCTGGCGCCGCCGGCGTCCTTGCGTTATCTGCACGCCATTTATTGGGGGAGTGCCGCTGCGTTAATCGTGGCCGGCTGCGTTTTCCTGGAAAAGAGTTGTTCGCCCGCCTTCTTCCGCCACCGGTATATTTTGCTGCTCGGCGATGCCTCTTATTCCATCTACCTTTTTCACCTGATCGTTTTCGGATTGATCGGGGCCCTTTATCTACGGGTGGGGTTATTTCTCCCTCCCGATCTTGCCATACCGATCCATGCGACGATTGCGGTCGCGGGTTCCCTGCTCTTTTATACCTGGGTGGAGCGGCCGCTGCTGCAATGGCTTGGTGCTACTCGGCCTCGATCTGCGCCGCCATGATATCTCCAATGGCCGTATCGTATGGCTCTTTCCAGTCTTCCACATTCCCCCAATCTTTCCCGTCGACCCGGAAGTCACCTGCCGTTACTACTCCCAACTCCGTCGCCGGGAATCCGCCGAGCGCCGACCGGAATGCAGCCACTTCAGATGCCGCTACGCTGACCACTACGCGGCTCTGCGATTCGCCAAACCAATATGCGTCCCTGCGGATGGCGGCGTCGCCGGCGGCAACGTCGAATCCCAGCTCCCGCGGGAAGGCCGACTCCGCGAGGGTCACATACAATCCGCCTTCGCTGACGTCATGGGCCGAGCGGATGAGCCGCCGGCCGATCAACGCTGCCACTTGGTGCTGCAGCTTCACCTCTTCTTCGATGTCAAAATGCGGTGCGGGGCTAAACTCCACGCCCCGGATCTTATGGAGATATTCGGAAGCGTTGATATCGTTGCGGGAAACGCCCAATAAGAATATCCTGTCGCCTTCTTCTTTAAAGTCCAGGGTCATTTTGTCGTGCACCCGGTTCAGCAAACCTACCATGCCGATTGTCGGCGTCGGATAGACCGGCCCGTCGGGGCTCTGGTTATAGAAGCTGACATTCCCCCCGGTGACCGGCGTATCGAGGCGACGGCAGGCATCCCCCATCCCTTTGATCGCGTTCACGAATTGGTAATAGACTTCGGGGTCGTACGGGTTGCCGAAGTTCAGACAGTTGGTGACGCCAAGCGGCTGGCCGCCGCTGCAGACGATATTGCGGGCTGCCTCCGCCACCGCGATCATCGCTCCTTTGTACGGGTCCGCATAGACATAGCGGCTATTACAGTCGGTTGTCATGGCCAGCGCTTTTCCGCCGGTTCCTCTGGCAAGAACGACAGTCGCGTCGCTGGGTTGGTTGGTGGAAGAGTTTGCCGCGCCGACCGTGCTATCGTATTGCACGGCTATCCATTTTTTTGACGCGATATTCGGCAGGGAGATCAGTTGCTCCGCTACTTCCCGCAGATCGTGGGGGACATCGATCGTTGCCGGATCGAACGCCTGTATCTTTTTGAGATAGGCCGGCTCGCTATAGGGCCGATCATACTGCGGCGCACCGCCGCCGAGTACCAGCTCGTATGCGGGGATCTCCGCCTCCAGCTGTCCGTGCATAAAGAATTTCAGCAGCCCGTCGTCGGTCACTTCGCCGATCGCTGCTGCCGGCAGGTCCCATTTTTCAAAGATGTCGACCACTTCCTGCTCTCTTCCCTTTTCAACGACCATGAGCATGCGCTCCTGGCTTTCGCTCAACAGCAGCTCCCAGGCTTTCATATTTTCCTGCCGGGCGGGCACTTTGTCGAGATCGATCCGCATCCCCGCTTCGCCTTTGGCACTCATTTCCGACGTGGAGCAGATAATGCCTGCCGCACCCATATCCTGCATGCCGACAACCGCTCCGGTCCTGATCACTTCCAGACAGGCCTCCAATAATTTCTTTTCCTGGAAAGGATCGCCGACTTGTACGGCCGGCAGCTCCTTTGTGCTTTCACCGGTGATGTTGGCGGATGCAAACGACGCCCCGCCGATCCCGTCTTTTCCGGTCGCACTTCCGACAAAGATCACCGGGTTGCCCGCTCCTTTTGCGGTCGCGGATATGGTTTCCCCATTCTTCAGGATACCCACGCTCATGGCGTTAACGAGCGGATTGGTGTGATAACAGTCTTCGAAATAGATTTCGCCGCCCACGGTCGGCACGCCAAAGCAGTTTCCGTAATGCCCGATACCGTGTACCACACCCGACAGCAGATGTTGTGTCTTATCCTCCTGCAATTTTCCGAATCGAAGTGAATTCAGTGAGGCGATCGGCCGTGCGCCCATCGTAAAAATATCCCGGTGAATGCCTCCCACTCCTGTTGCGGCGCCCTGGAATGGCTCGATGGCCGAGGGATGATTATGAGATTCGATCTTGAAAACCACGCCGTATCCGTCGCCGATGTCCATCAGCCCCGCGTTCTCTTCCCCGGCTTTCACGAGCATCTTTTTGCCTTCGCGGGGAAGGGTCTTCAGCCATTTGATGGAGTTTTTGTAGCTGCAATGTTCACTCCACATCGCACTGAAGGCACATAGTTCTGTAAAATTTGGGGTGCGGCCGAGCTTTTGCCGGATCAGCCCGAACTCTTCAGCGGTGAGCCGAAGCTGCTCAGCTGTCTTTATGGTAATATCCATGGGCGCAAAATTACGAACCTTTTGCATAAATCGGCCCGAATCGCTAGGTTTGCTGGCTATGGCCCCCTCACAAAGGATTGTTTTTGTAGCGAACACATCCTGGAGTATCTACAAGTTCAGGCTGTACGTGATCAGGAAATTGGTGGAAAAAGGATTCGACGTTTATGTCCTGGCACCCCGCGACCCTTATACCGACCGGTTCGAAAAATTGCCGGGTCTGACTTACATCCCGCTGTCTCACTTCAATGCCAGATCGATCTCTCCGGTAGAAGACCTCCGGCTTTACCGGGAACTCTTGTCCCATTACCGCGCGCTCCGCCCCGATCTCATCTTCCATTTCACGATAAAAGCAAATATCTTCGGCTCGCTCGCCGCGGCAAAAGCCGGCGTCCCCGCCATCAGCGTCATCACCGGTCTTGGCTATGCTTTCGCGGCAAAAGGCTGGCTGCAATCCGTCGCCGGGGTTCTGTACCGGCGTGCGCTGCGGCAAACGAAAGAGGTGTGGTTCCTCAATGAAGATGACCGCCGGGTCTTTATTTCACGGCGCCTGGTACCCGAATCAAAGACCTTCATCCTCCCCGGCGAAGGTGTCGATACCGATACCTTCTTCCCTGCGCCGTATCCGCCGGAAAAAAAGGACGTTACCTTCCTCCTTGTCGCGCGGGTAATCCGGCATAAAGGGATTTATGAATTCGCAGCGGCTGCCGACCAACTGATCCGGCAAGGTCTGCCAATCCGATGCCAACTGTTGGGCATCTCCGATGCCAACAATCCGGTAGCCATTCCCATGGAGGAAGTCGCCGGATGGGAACAAAACAAGATCCTGACCTACCTGGGGTATACCGATGACGTACCGCCATTTATCGAACAGGCCGATTGTATCGTCTTGCCGTCCTGGCGCGAGGGGCTCCCGCTCAGCCTGCTCGAAGGAGCAAGCATGGCCAAGGCGTTGATCGCCGCCGATACGCCCGGTTGCCGGAGCGTCGTCGATGATGGGAAGAATGGCTTTCTCTGCCGCGAAAAGGATGGGCCCGATCTGGCACGGAAGATGACGGCGTACTACCGGCTCGGGGCGTCGGACAAAAGACAAATGGGGCTCAACGGCCGGGAGAAAGTGCTCCGCGAGTTCACCTGCGAACGCATTTTTGGGATCTACCTGCAAAAAATATGCACATACTGCTGTTGATTGTTTATGGCGCATTGGCCAGCTACGGGATTTGGAAGATCCCGTTCCTGCGGAAGAGCGGCATCCGCCCCGGCTGGCTATGGCTGCTGTTTGTGCTGCATGTACTGACGGGTTGGGCGCATAACCTGATCGCCTACCGCTATTTTCCGGAACACGGCGACATCTGGAATTATTTTTCCCTGAGCTTCCTTTACCGCCACCGGCTTTTGTCGGAGTTCCACCTTTTCGTTTCCGACAATTCGACCTGGACTTATATTACGCATAACGGGATCGTCTATGTCCAGATGCTGCTCAACCTGTTCTCCGGAGATGACATGACCGTCAATACCCTGCTCTTTGCTTTTCCGGTGTTTTTGGGGAATGTCGCCCTCTTCCGCGTTTTTAGCCGCCGCTTCGGCGGGGATGGCATGGCCGCGGGGGCCGTCTTTTGGTTGCCTTCTGTGGTATTCTGGACGGCTTGCATTTATCGGGAGGGCATGCTCTTTATGTTGCTGGGGTTTTTGTTTTTTCACCTGGACCGGTTGCCGGCGCGTCGATCGGCTTACTATGCGGTGGCCCTATTCCTGCTGATCGCCTATTTCCGGCTGGCCGTGGCCGTTGTCCTGGGGGTGGCGCTGCTGGTCTGGTGGTGGATGGGGCGTCCGTTGAAACGTCGCACCAGGCAAGGCGTTGGACTGGCAGGCATCGTGTTGCTTGCCCTGGTATTTTCGGTGCCATTGGTGCGGGCCCCGATCCTCCGGGCAGTCACTACGGAGCAGGCCTCCTTCCAGATCCTCGAGGGGCATTCCAGGCTTCCGCTTCCTGTCCTCGACGGGACACTGGGCAGCTTTTGTCGAGCCCTTCCCCGGGCCGTTCTGAATGGCTTTTTCGAACCCTTGCCCGGATCGGGCGGGCAAACTGCTTATCTCGCCTTTTCCATTGAACTGACCCTTGTTTGGGTGGTTGTGCTGCTGGCGGCGATCCGGGTTCGCCGACTGTCCTTTTCCCCCTTTTCCGCCGCCTGCGTCCTTTTCGCCCTCGGGGGCATGCTCCTCATCGGCTTCGTGGTCCCATTTGCCGGTACCATTGTCCGCTACCGGAGTATTTACCTCCCTTTTCTTCTCGCCCCGGCACTCCACAGCCTCCGGCTACACCCTGCCATGCAGCGTCTTAACCACTGGTTAAACAATAAATTACAATTTTTAATATAGTTAAATATCTTGCCGAAATCACATCCGGAAGGGGCCCGAAAGCGCAAAAACGGACATTTTTTATGCGGTAGATTCCGTTTTTATCGCGCAATCCTTTAGCTTCGCACGTAAATTTTACCAGGATGTCATCATTACGATTTAAAGCTATTGATAACTTAACGACCACCAGCGACGGCTTGATGCCGGGTGCCGCGAAGATCACGGCGATTTTCGGCGAAAATGTTTTTACATTAAAAGTCGCCCGCGAATTTTTGAGCGATGAAGCCTATAAGAGCCTGCTGGCGTCCATCAAGAGCGGCAAGAAGATCGATCGCGCGGTTGCCAACCAGATCGCTTCCGGCATCCGTCAATGGGCCGAAAGCAAAGGGGTTACCCACTTCACCCACTGGTTCCAGCCGCTGACCGGGACCACGGCGGAAAAACACGATACTTTCTTTACGATAAAGAGCGATGGCACCGCCATCGAAGAATTCGACGGAGCAGCCCTGATCCAGCAGGAGCCGGATGCCTCCTCTTTCCCCAGCGGCGGATTAAGGGCAACCTTTGAGGCCCGCGGCTATACCGCCTGGGACCCGTCTTCTCCGGCCTTTATTATGGAGATCGGGGCCGGCAGGACACTTTGCATCCCCACCATCTTTGTCAGCTATACCGGTGAATCCCTCGACTACAAGGCGCCGCTTCTGAAGGCGTTGGCTGCCCTTGACAAGGCAGCAGTAGAGGTTTGCCATTACTTCGATAAGAATGTCACCAAGGTAACGGCCACTCTCGGCTGGGAGCAGGAATATTTTGTAGTGGATGAAGGCTTGTTCAATGCCCGCCCCGACCTCGTCATGAGCGGCCGGACCGTATTCGGGCACGCCCCGGCCAAAGGCCAGCAGCTGGAAGACCACTATTTTGGCAGCATCCCGGAGCGAGTCTATGCTTTTATGCGGGATTACGAGAATGAAGCGTATAAATTAGGCATCCCGCTCCGCACCCGCCATAATGAAGTGGCCCCGGCACAGTTCGAGTGCGCCCCCATCTTTGAAGAGGTCAGCGTCGCCGTCGACCACAATATATTGCTGATGGACATTATGGACCGGGTGGCCCGCCGTCACAAGCTCCGGGTGCTCCTGCATGAAAAACCCTTCGCCGGCATCAACGGCAGCGGCAAGCACAACAACTGGAGCATGGCGACCGACACCGGCGTCAACCTCCTGGCTCCCGGCAAGACGCCGAAGACAAACCTGATGTTCCTGACCTTCTTCGTCAACACGATCAAGGCGGTTCATGATTATGCCGATGTCCTCCGCGCCTCCATCGCCTCCGCCGGCAATGACTTCCGTCTCGGGGCGAACGAAGCTCCTCCTGCCATTATCTCGGTCTTTATCGGTGAATACCTAAGCAAGGTGCTTGCCGACGTCAAGGAACGGGTAGGCGAGAAATTCGACGAGCAGGACGAGGCGATCCTCAAACTGGATCTTCATCGCAGCATCCCTGAGTTGCTGCTCGACAATACGGACCGCAACCGCACGTCCCCCTTTGCCTTTACCGGCAATAAGTTCGAGTTCCGCGCTGTCGGCTCCTCGGCCAACTGCGCCAACGCGATGATCTCTCTGAACAGCATCATGGCCGAAACCCTGAAAAAGTTCAAGAAGGATGTTGACAGCCTGATAGAGAAAGGGGATAAGAAAGAGATCGCGATCATGCACGTCATTCGTGAATACGTGGTGAGCAGCGAAAAGGTGCTATTCGAAGGTGACGGTTACAGCGACGAATGGCATCATGAAGCGGAAAGACGCGGTCTTCCCAATGTGCGGACCACTCCGCTGGCGCTTGACGCCATGATCACCGAAAAGGCCAGGCACCTGTTCGAAAGCAATGGGGTCTACACACACGTCGAGCTGGAAGCCCGCCACGAGATCGAACTCGAGAAATATGTCAAACGCGTCCAGATCGAAGCCCGCATTATGGGTGAACTGGCGACCAGCCACGTCCTTCCGGCGGCGATCAAATACCAGAATACGCTGATCCTGAATATCAAAGGATTGAAGGATCTTGGCTTTCCCGCTTCGGCCTATTCCAATCAGCAGCAGATCCTGGAAAGTATCTCCAAGCATATCGGCAAGGTCAGCGAGCTGGTCGAGAAAATGATCGAAGCCCGGAAAGTGGCCAACAACGTTTCCAACACCCGGACCAAAGCGATCGAATACAACAGCCAGGTCAAGGAGCCCTACTTTGATGATATCCGTTATCATGTCGACAAGCTCGAACTGCTGGTCGACGACAAGGAGTGGGTCTTGTCTAAATATCGCGAGCTGCTTTTTTTGCGATAGATCGGAACTTTATGATATCCGGAAACCCGCCTTATGGCGGGTTTTTTACTTTTGCGGTATGCCGGATAAGATCATCTACCAGGAGACGCCACCCCACCCCAGGCTTGCGCCTTTTATCGACGCATACTGGACGGTCACCGGCGAAAATGCGGGCTATCTCCCCGATAAGGTGCTACCAGATGCCTGCGTCGATATCATCCTGAATACCGGTCCCGGATTCGCCGCCGAGACCGGGGCAACGTACATGGGTACCGGAGGCGCCTATCTGATCGGCACGATGACCCGCTATAAGGAAATGGTCCGGCCACCGGCGACGCGATTGCTGGGGATACGTTTCAGGCCCGGCGGTTTCCCTTTCTTTTATGATCACGGGTTATTGAGAGATACCGCCGACAAGACCATCGAATTCGACCCCCGGCTTGTCCCTTCGAACATCGTCGGACCTGCTCAGACCTCCGCTTCGCTTTGCGCCGCCGGTTTGGCGACGGCCCTGGACCGTTTCTTCTTCGATCGGCTCGCCAGCCCGTCCCGGGAGACGCTGACCCTGATCAGGGCAGTGCATCAGGCAAAAGGGAAGATCACCGTCAGCCAGCTGGCCCGGAGAAATTTCGTCACCGTCCGCCAGCTGGAGCGGATCTTCAGCCTGCACCTGGATATCAGCCCGAAGGAGTTCATCGGCGTCACGCGATTCCGATACGCTTTTGATCAGGTTCGCCGGGAATCTTCGCACCGGCGGCTTTTGGATATTGCCTGTGAATGCGGTTATTACGATCATGCCCATCTCAGCAATGAAATCCGGCGGTACACCGGTTCCACTCCATCCGGCATCTAGCCTACCTCCGTACTCCCGGGATTGTCGCATTTTTCCAAACACGCGGGCGCCCGGTACGCTATTTTAGATCAAAAAATATGCGCCCGATCCTACTTATGGCAGGCCTTGCCGCACTCACCACCATGCAACCTATTCAGAAAATGGAACCACGATTTACCGTCCTGACGCTGGGCGTCGACAACCTCGAGAAATCCCTTGCTTTCTATCGCGATGGCCTTGGATTTCAGACTGAAGGCATCGTCGGAAAACAATTTGCGCACGGCGAGATCGTCTTTATAAAACTCAATCACAACATGGAACTGTCACTTTATCCTCGAAAAGATCTCGCCTGGGGCGCCAATATCCC
>Ga0206918_1196_pt1 | contig 10680 bp, 8 predicted proteins | sample Alteio_BWOrgHeat_69_FD_152950 | JGI IMG/M metagenome (GOLD analysis project Ga0206918, IMG submission 152950) | Enriched cells from forest soil in Barre Woods Harvard Forest LTER site, Petersham, Massachusetts, United States -... | ecosystem: Environmental > Terrestrial > Soil > Temperate forest > O... | reverse complement strand
GAAGAGCGTCGTTCTTCCGATCCTCGTTTCTTCGACGGTGATGGAGTAGAAATGCGAATGGATTTCTCTGCTGGGTTCGCTTCGATCCACTTAGGCTCGGGCTTGCCCGTGTTCAGCGTAACGAGGTGCCGGTTACCCCGCTCAAGCGATGACAGCAATATCTTTCGCGTCGGTTCAGCCTGAAGTTCTTCGATCGGATAGCCCTCCAGTATCTTCTCCAGGTCATAGTGCCGGTAATACTTATAACGGTAGTTCCGGTGCGCATCTTTTTCGTCAAAGTCCAACTGGACCCAAACTCGATATCGTTCGTCATCCGCGTTGATCTGATCGATCCGGGCCGCCCGTCCGTCGAGCAGGTTGTAGGCCTCCTTTAAGGTCACCCCTGTTCCTTTATAGATGTGAAATTCCCGCCCTTTATTCTTGCCCGGGTCCTGCTCGTATTGGTTGATAGCGGTATAACGATCTAAAACATAGGTCCCTTGCTTGATCAGCTTCAGGAAATGGAGCTTCGCCTCCGTCCGGACAAAATGCGCAAAAAAAGCATCTGTCAAAAGATCGAATTCCGGTTTTCCCTGAGCGACATTTTCGAGCAATTGCTGATTCAACAGCGTATTCTCACCAAAACCGAGGTACTTGAGATCGTCGTTTAAATAATCGAGGTTACTTTTCATAAAATAATTTTGAAATGTGAAAAAATTTCAATCAAATCAATTTGGCCGTTTCCAGCGTAAAATCGGACGCCCGCACCAGCAAACGACGGCCGCCGTGCTTTTCCGACACTTCGATCTGGAGGCGGAGATGCCTTGGCAGCGTTAGTCGGGGCAGGACATAGACGCTCGCCGCCTTGCCGTATCCTTCCACCGACGCTACGCTATCAAACACGTACACGGGCGCCAGTTCTTTTATTCGCCGCAGGACGTGCATCCCTTTCTGCTTCTCAGCCACAAAGAACCGGATGCTGTCAACATGGTAGTCCAGCGGGGACCGGTTGATCAATTTTAACGAGAAAAAGAGCGACATGCCCCGGGCGTAGACGCCGCGGACCACCAGCCGGACCTTCCCGTTCCGGTTGTGGAGGTAATAGATGCGCTGGACATCCCGCGCGATCTTTTGACAGAAGGCTTGTAATTGAGCTGGGGGAGCCGCTTGCACCGGTTGATCCGGTTTCGCCGGCCGGTCGCGGGCGACCGCTGCCCCCTCCTGCGCCACGGCAGGACACGGTCTACTGAACAGGGCGAACCCTGTCAGGAACACAAACAGTAGTTTCATCTTGATTTTTTTAGAGGATTAACTAATGAACCACCGGCCGGTGGGAAGAGAGAAGCAAGCCGCGGGGTGAAAAAGGCGGTAACCATCGATCAACTCTTTATATGCGATAACTCATATACCACATCCAATCGCCGAGGGTTACCAGCCTTGTTGGACACTCACTGAACCATTCTTCTCTGGAAGGGTAAAATTAGAGACGATGTTTCCGGAAGGGCTTTAAATTATTACCAATGTTGGGAGCGGCTGCGAAGAGAAATTCCTTTCTTTTTGATGTAAGGGAAAAAATTTTCGCTTCACCAAGCCAAAAGTGAAATTATTTTCGTTTTTGCTTGTACTTCCCGCTTTTTATTTCCCGGAATACGGGACCACTGACACCCAGGTAAGAGGCCACATCCTTCTGCCTGGGCCGCTGCAACAACTCGGGATTGTCAGCCAGCATAGCCTGAAAAATAAGCTGTGGTTCCTTCATCCGCAGGAATGTTTCATTGAACCTGGACTGGCAATAGTATTTGATCACGATCAGGAGGGTCAAAACAGCCATGCAGGGACGCTGTTCGATCCCGATGAACAGGTCCTTTTTTAGCATTTCAAATACGATACCGTCTTCCTCTGCCACGATCGCCTCCTCCGACTTGCACTCATTGAAAAAGCTGAGAACCGAAGTGGCCACATTGTTCTCCGTCATGAACCAGTTGCTGAAAATTTTGTCGGGGCTTGACGGTTGCCGCTGATACGCCCGCAGCAAACCTTTTTTGACAAACCATACATGGCGGCAGACCTCACCCTCCTTCAACAACACCTCTCCTTTCGCTACCGATCGTTCATTACAATTTTCCAAAATATAAGTGATGGCATGCTTGTCGAGCTTCCAATAGGTCTGGCTTAAGTAAATAAGTATCTCTTTCATAATAAAGGTTTAAAGTGACAGGAGCGCCACAAACAAAAGGCCAATTTAGGGAGTAAAGGACGGAAGCATGGAGACTTCTTAGGGTAAACCCTGAAAACTGCGCAATGGCTGCAGGGAATGCGAAATTTGAAAGCTATCTACCACCTACAGCCGAAAATAACGGCAATCCACCGCTGCAATATTGGCGGGATTTTTTTAACCTGTCAAATTGCCGGAACCAACCTCGGGATGCACCTCTGCATTCCTCCAAAATGAGGGATTCACCCCCGGAATTTTATTTGCCGTAACTTTGCACTCCGAAACTAATCATTATCGTATGGAACAAACCAGCAAACGGACACGGATCGTCATTATCGGCGCCGGGTTTGCGGGGCTGCGAATGGCCCGCTCCCTCAACAATACAGCCTACGATGTTTACCTGATCGATCGTCACAACTACCACGAATTCCAACCGTTGATGTACCAGGTCGCCACGGCGCGGCTGGAACCGTCCAGCATCTCCTTCCCGCTCCGCAAAGTCTTTCACCACACGCGGAACGTGCATATTTATATTGCAGATGTCCAACGGATCGACACAGCCGGAAAAGTCGTCCATACCAGCGTCGGAGACGTTGCCTATGACCGGCTCGTGATCGCCCTGGGCTGTACTACCAATTTTTTCGGCAATCAACGTATCGAGTCTCATGCCTTCCCGATGAAGTCTGTTCCGAACGCGATGGCCCTGCGCAACCGCATCCTGCAGACCTTTGAAGATACCATCGTTGCTGGTCCCGCAGAACGTCAGGCCCTGCTTAATTTTGTAATCGTCGGTGGCGGGCCTACCGGTGTCGAATTGTCAGGCGCCATGGCTGAAATGAAAAAATATATTCTCCCGAAAGACTATCCCGGTATCGACTTTTCCCGGCTGACGATATACCTGCTTGAAGGCTCACCCAATACGCTCAATGCCATGAGCGAACCGTCGAAGATCAAATCCAGGCAATACCTCGAAAAACTGGGCGTCATCGTTCGAACAGGCACCGTCGTAGAAGACTATGATGGTGAAAAGGTTACGCTGAAAGGAGGAGAGACGATCGCCGCCCGCAACGTCATCTGGGCCGCAGGCGTGACCGGCAATCAAATCGAAGGTATTCCGGCAACCAGCATGGTCAGGGGCAACCGGCTAAAGACGAACCGCTTCCACGAGGTAGAAGGGTTGGACGCCGTGTACGCGATCGGGGACATCGCCTGGATGGCAACACCAAAATACCCCAATGGACATCCGCAGCTGGCCAACGTGGCCATCGCCCAGGCAAGCAGCCTCGCGCACAACTTCAAACAGGAGCTTTCAGGCAAACCCCGAAAGGAATTTGAATATCGCAACAAAGGTACGATGGCGACTGTGGGCAAACGAAAGGCAGTCGTCGACCTGCCGCACATCAGCTTCCAGGGTTTCTTCGCCTGGCTGACCTGGATGTTTGTGCACCTCATGCTGATCCTTAATGTCAAGAACAAGCTGTTCATCTTCCTCAACTGGATGATGAGCTATTTTGCTAACGACTCCACACTTCGGCTCATGCTCCGGCCCGATACCGATTCGTAGAATCGGTTGTGGCTTCGCCACAATCATAAGACGTCCGCGACGAGAGGTTACATTTGTCCGGAACCTCGAAGGAGCGGATACCGATTCGTAGAATCGGTTGTGGCTTTGCCACAATCATAAGACGTCCGCGACGAGAGGTTACATTTGTCCGGAACCTCGAAGGAGCGGATACCGATTCGTAGAATCGGTTGTGGCTTTGCCACAATCATAAGACGTCCGCGACGAGAGGTTACATTTGTCCGGAACCTCGAAGGAGCGGATACCGATTCGTAGAATCGGTTGTGGCTTTGCCACAAAGCGCTCATAGTCACTTTTTTCCTTATTTTTGTCCGTACCGGGCGCCGCGCGCCCCACAATCACAACCTATGGCCGAAATCATCGTGGCATTGCATCACTGTAATATTTACCAGGGCGACAACCTGATCCTCCAGGACGTCAACCTCACCGTCGAAAAAGCGCAATTCGTTTACCTGGTGGGCAAAACCGGCACCGGCAAATCCAGTCTGCTCAAAACAATTTACGGTGATATCCCGCTAAAAGAAGGTGATGGCCAGGTCGCCGGCTTCGATCTGCGCAAAATGGACTGGAAAAGCGTGCCGTATCTTCGGCGAACCCTCGGCGTGGTATTCCAGGACTTCCAACTACTGACCGATCGTAACGTCAATGATAACCTCAAATTTGTACTCCGCGCCACCGGATGGAAAGACGTACGCCTGATGGACGAGAAGATCGCCGATGTACTGGATAAAGTAGGGCTGAAATCGAAAGGATTCAAAATGCCGTTCGAAATGAGCGGCGGCGAACAGCAACGTGTCGATATTGCCCGCGCCCTTCTCAACTCCCCCAAACTGATCCTGGCGGACGAGCCGACCGGCAACCTTGACCCCGAAACCTCCGATGAGATCATGCAGCTCCTTTTCCAGATCTCCCGCGACTATGGCACTTCGATCATAATGGCCACCCATGACTACCGTCTCATCAGCAAGTTCCCGGCCCGCATGGTCAAGACAGAAAGGGGTATCATGATCGACAACGCAACGGTGGAGTTGGATTGATGGGTCGTAGCGTTGGATTGACAGGCCCTTACCCCTCCACTGTCAGCGGTTCATCCGACCAGATCGAATGCATCAACCGCTCCACATTTTTATCCCGGTTATGAATGCCCGCCAACACCTGCTTTCGTTTGGATATTTCTTCCGGCTGAATCGCCAGTGAATACAATTCGACTACCTTGGACCGCATATCCTCCACTCCTTCCACAATATGACAAATGGCTTCCAGTCCCGTTCCATCCACCATCCCCCGATTGACGATACAATGACGGCCATTGTACAGGGCATTAAGCAATTTGAGCTTTACTCCGGTACAATTGAAGGAAGGCAGAATATTGACCTGGGCCTTCGCGATGAGGTCCTGCAGTTCATCCTCCGATGGATCCGCGATAAGGCATGTCGATGGAAATTGGTCAATAAGCCGCACCAGGCGCGGAGACGGCTGTTTTCCGGAAATGATCAGTGGTAACTCCAGTGCCGAAGCGACATTCCGTAATAACCAAACCACCGCCTGCTCATTCTCCGGCACGGAAAGGTTGCCATGATACAAACAGAAACAACCGGTACCCTCCCTGGTGGTCACTTCTTCGTACGGAAGGAAGACAGGCAACGTCTGGATATTGCGGGCGCCAAATTCACTACGGTACTGGTCGCGATCCCGCTCCGAAACCGCAAGGATCTTTACCCTGTCTGCAATCCGACGCTCATAGGAGCGGAGCAAATTGCTCTCGTGGAGGTAATAAAGCTTTTTGAATAGCGACCGTTCCGAGTGATAGAGCTGCCGGTAATACTGGTATTCCACATTGTGCAGCCGCAGCACGATCCGCCGGCCGGAAAAACGTTCGTCATTCAGCAGATAAGTACAATGGATGCCTTCCAGCAGAATGGGATGGTCATCCTGCAGCAAACGGTCCAACAGCAGGCCGCTTGAGCGCGAACAAACAATATAGGGTAGCTTATGCGAAAACCCTTTATGCCCCTCGCACCGCGAATAGTAATGGACCTCGGCACAGTATTCATTCAACGCCGGCTGCTCTCCCCGGCCGTACTCAAAACAATGCAGATGGATCGTCACCCCCGCCGCGTGCAGCACCCTGATCTTCTGAAAAAGATCGAACACCCCGCCGTAGTCGACCGGATACGGCACATCCAGACACACAATATGTAGGTGTTTGTCCAAAATCAGCTCAAAATTCGTTGATAAGTGCGGACCAGTATTTTTTCCTCCTCCTGCCAATTGTAGCGTAACCTTGCCTGTTTGCAGCCTTCCGATAATGTTTGGTACAATTCCGGGTTGGTCAACATTAGATTAAGGGCATCCGCCACTTCCTGGATACCCGGTTCGTCTATTAGAACAGCAACCCGGCATGAATTGTTTATTTCCCGATAGGCCGGGTAATTCATCGCAAGTTGCGGGATTCCCGCATGTATATAGTCAAAGAAGCGATTTGCCAGCGAATAGTAGTTGCTCAGCCCCCGGCGGTCGAACAACGTGATCCCGCACCAGGCCGATTTCGTGATGGTCTTTAACTCCTCCGGCCGCACATTTCCCCTGAATTCGATTTTCTTTTCCAACCCCTGCTGCCGCACGAGTTCCCGGGCTCTGTCCATAAAATTACCATCACCGCAAATGACCAGCCGGGCATCGACCTGCGCCATAGCCGGGATCAGCGTTTCAAAGCACCGGCCCTCATTTACCGCTCCCTGATACAAAATATACCTGCCAGGAATCGCTTGCCGGGATGACGCAAACTCCTCTGTCAGGACGGGCAAATTGCGGATTACCGCGTAGTCTACTCCATACATCCGCCGAAACTCCCCGGCAATCTCCGCATTTACCGTATATCCGCTGTGAAAACGCGGTACTGCAAACCGCTCCAATTTTTTCCACATCCTGTGGATAAATGGCCGCGACACTACCTCCTGCATCTCACAAAAAAGCTCATGCGCATCGTAGACACGCGGGATCCTTCGCAACCGGGAGACAATATAACACGGAAGGATCGAGTCGAGGTCGATCGCGCAGATCACATCCATCTTTCGAAAGAGCAGGAAAAAGAACAGTCTGATCTGGTACTCGGCATAAAACAACTTCCCTTGTTGTGCCCACATCGCCAGCCGATGCTGCCGGAACGGGCGGTCGGCCAGCGGCAGCGATCCCCTCCTCTGCCTCCCCACCAGAGTAACCAAATACCCCGCCGTGGCCAGTGATGTACAGATCCGGATCATCCGCTGATCATAGTTCAGATCATTGGTAACCGTACAGAAGACCCGCTTTTTCATCGGGCAAAGGTGCCAAAACTGCCCGATATAACCCATTGCCCTTCCATAATCCCGCTTAAACCGTCCCGCATTCCCCCTAAATCGGCATTTTTATCGTAATTTTGCCCTTGATAATAATAACTTTGGAAAAATTGTTCTAATTTTGCCGCCTGATAATAAACAATTAAGATGCCTTATTTGACAAACGAAAAAAAAGCGGGCTTTTTCAACACCTATGGCGGTGCCGCCGCCAATACCGGTTCTATAGAGGGCCAGATTGCTTTGTTGACAGAACGGATAAACCGTATCTCCGAACACTTGCAAGCCAATAAGAAAGACTTCTCCACTCATCGCGGTCTCATGCAATTGGTGGGTAAAAGAAAACGTCTGCTTACCTACCTGAGCAAGAACAACCTCCAGGGTTACCGTCAGCTGATCGAAAAACTCGGACTCAGAAAATAAACTTTCTATGTATAGGACTACCATTCCCAACTGAATCGCCGGTTGGGAATCGTTTTTTTATATTGGAAAGGTTTAATGCTTTTTATTTTATTATTTAACAAAGAATTACGGTTTTCTGTTCCGTCCCGCCTCCGGTAAACCGTCGTTCGACAAAGATGCACAAACACATGCTTTCTCAACCTATTAGTGTTACGTTCGATATCGGTGAAGGCCGCACGGTCTCCATCGAGACCGGTAAGCTCGCCCGTCAGGCAGACGGCGCCGTGACCGTACGCCAGGGTAATTGTATCATTCTTGCCACGGTTGTTGCCAACAAAGAACCAAAGGAAGGACAGGATTTCTTCCCGCTCTCCGTCGACTACCAGGAAAAATTTGCATCGGCAGGCCGCATTCCCGGCTCCTTCTTCAAGAGGGAAGCCCGGCTGAACGATTACGAAATATTGACAAGCCGCCTCGTAGACCGGGCCCTGCGCCCGCTTTTCCCGGAAGATTATTTCTGTGAAGTGCAGGTGTTGATCAGCCTCGTGTCCAGCGACTATGAGGTAATGCCCGATTCCCTGGCCTGCCTCGCCGCCTCCGCAGCCCTGGCCGTTTCCGATATTCCGATCAAAGAGATCATTTCGGAGGTGCGCATTGGCCGTGTCGACGGGAAACTGATCGTCAACCCCACCCGCAGCGAGCTGGAAAAATCCGATATGGAATTCATTGTCGCGGCGACTGAAAAGAACCTGATGATGGTGGAAGGGGAAGCCCACGAATGCAGTGAGGAAGACCTCGTGGCCGCCCTGGAGCTGGCGCATAACGCCATCCGCGCACATATCAAAGCGCAGGAAGAGCTTCGCGCCAAAGTCGGCGTGACCGGCAAACGCGACTACACCAAACCTGAGCATAAGGAAGAGCTGCAGCAGAAGGTCATCGGTTTCACCAAAGACCGCATCAACCAGATCGCCCGGGCAAAATCCAGCAAACACGAACGCAGTGAGGCATTCGACAAGCTGAAAGTCGAACTGATCGAAAGCCTTGGCGAGGAAGCGGAAGATATCGATAAGAAATATGCCAAGAAATACTACGCGGACCTCCAGTGGGACCTTGTCCGCAATATGATCCTCGATGATCGGGTCCGTCTCGACGGCCGCCTGCCCGACCAGGTCCGCCCGCTGGCTATGGAAGTCGACCCATTGCCTACACCGCACGGATCTGCGCTCTTTACACGCGGAGAAACGCAATCGCTGACTACCGTAACCCTGGGTACTCCGCTGGATGAGGTGCTGGTCGAAAGCGCTGCAAAGTCTTTCGATTCCAAATTCTTCCTGCACTACAATTTCCCGCCGTTCAGCACCGGTGAAGTAAAAATGATGCGTGGTCAAAGCCGCCGCGAAGTCGGTCATGGCAACCTGGCCATGCGCTCCCTCAAGCAAATGATGCCGGGCAGCGACTATCCCTACACGGTGCGCGTAGTAAGCGATATCCTCGAATCCAACGGTTCTTCCTCGATGGCTACGGTTTGCGCCGGCAGCCTGGCCCTGATGGATGCGGGTGTACCTTTCCCCAAACATGTAAGCGGCGTTGCCATGGGTCTTATTACCCGCCCCGCCGACGGCAAATATGCCATCCTCACCGACATCCTGGGAGACGAAGATCACCTCGGCGATATGGATTTCAAGGTTACCGGCACCCGCGAAGGGATTTGCGGCGTACAGATGGACATCAAGGTTGACGGTCTGAGCATGGATACGATGCGGGAGGCCCTCGAACAAGCCCGGAAGGGACGGCTTCATATCCTCGATGCCATGTACGAATGCATGCCCGCCGCCCGCCCCGACGTGAAGCCACATGCCCCCCGGATGGTCAAGATCTTTATCGACAAGGAGTTCATCGGCGCCGTCATCGGGCCGCAAGGCAAGATCATCCAGGAGATCCAACGCGAGACCGGAACGACGATAAACCTCGAAGAGGTTGGCAATTTCGGCGAGGTCAGCATCTTCAGTCCGGCCAAAGAAGGACTGGACAAAGCAGTGGCCTGGATCAAGAGCATCGTCGCGCAGCCTGAGGTCGGATCGGTATATGAGGCAAAGGTCAAGTCCGTTATGCCATACGGCGCGTTTGTCGAGTTCCTGCCAGGTAAGCAAGGATTGCTCCACATCAGCGAAGTCTCACATAAACGACTTGAAACCATGGACGGCGTCCTGAAGGAAGGCGACACCGTAAAGGTCAAACTGATCGGTCTTGACCAAAAGACGGGCAAATTCAAGCTGAGCCGGAAAGTGCTGATGCCGAAACCGGAAGGCGCCCCCGGCGGCGATCAACGGTCTCCGGCCGGCGGCGAAGCCCGGCGCTGATATGAACTACTTCCAGATTACTATCGCGGTAACCGATCCGGTACAGCAGGATATCCTTATTGCTTTACTGACCGAATTGGGTTATGAAGGCTTCGAACAACAAGACGACGCTTTACTGGCTTTTCTGCCGGAGTCCGGTTTCGATGATACCGTACTGACGGCGACGCTTCGGCCGTACGACCTCGCGTTTTCGGCGGCACTACTTCCTGAGAGAAACTGGAATGAAGAGTGGGAGCGCAATTTTACACCCGTGCAAGTGGATAACTTCTGTGCTGTCCGCGCTTATTTTCATCCGCCTGTTCCCGGTGTAGCCCATGAGCTGATCATCACCCCAAAAATGAGTTTTGGTACCGGCCACCACGCTACTACCTATATGATGCTGCAAGCCATGGAACACCTTAACTTTACGGGGAAGGTCGTGCTGGATTTCGGCACCGGAACAGGGGTACTGGCGATTCTGGCCGAGAAGCTGGGCGCTGCGCGCATCGTGGCGATCGACATTGACGACTGGAGCATCTATAATGCCAAAGAAAACATTACAGAAAATCATTGTGTAAAGATTGTTCCCGAAAAAAGTGATAAAATACCGCTTGGTCAGCAGTTTGATATCATATTAGCAAATATCAACAAGCATGTTTTGCTTGGCGGGATCGCCGAAATGGGGCAACAATTGAGGATTGGGGGCGTTATATTGATGAGCGGCCTGCTGCACGATGACTTTGAAGAGATTGAAAACCAGGCTTTATTGACAAATTTATCCGTATCCGAACGGACATCGAAGGGCAGCTGGATCTGTCTCAAAATGGA